>Ga0208834_100095_pt1 | contig 39124 bp, 41 predicted proteins | sample DeeseametaMP1787_FD_184182 | JGI IMG/M metagenome (GOLD analysis project Ga0208834, IMG submission 184182) | Marine microbial communities from the Deep Pacific Ocean - MP1787 (SPAdes) | ecosystem: Environmental > Aquatic > Marine > Oceanic | place: North Pacific Ocean | collected 2011-05-03 | reverse complement strand
CGGGCAGCCGGCAGCCGCAAGCTCGGCAACGGTCAATGCGCCGGACCGGCAGACCACGATGTCCGCGGCGGCATAGGCGGCGGCGATGTCATCGATGAATTCCCGGATCGTTGCCTCAACGCCGGCCTGAGCATAGGCGGCTTCAGCAACGGCCAGCGTGCGCCCGCCCTGATGTGTCACAACCGGCCGCTGAGCCGGATCGATCAAGGCGAGTGCTGCCGGCACGCGCTCATTCAGCGCCCGAGCACCCTGGCTGCCACCGACAACCAGCAGCCGTGGCCGCTCGCTATCGGGCACCTGTCGCTGCTCCGGCGCGGGCAGGGCCGCGAACACCGACCGCACGGGGTTGCCCACCACCTCGGCCTGGGCCAAAGCACCCGGAAACGCCTGCAGACTCACGGTGGCCAGCCGCGACAGAACACGGTTGGTCATGCCGGGCGCGGCATTCTGCTCATGAATCACCAGCGGGACCCGACGCAACCATGACGCCAGCCCCGTCGGCCCCGCGACAAAACCGCCCATTCCGAGCAGCACGTCCGGTTGCTCTTCACGCAGCAGCTGCCAGCATTGAGCCACGGCGCGCAGCAAGCGCAACGGCGCCTGTAGCAGGGTCAAGGCACCCTTTCCGCGCACGCCGGCGATGGTGAGCCAGCGAGCCGGAATCGACCGCCCCTTGAGAATGCGCGCCTCGAAACCCTGCTCGGTGCCCAGCCAGACCACGTCATGGCCCATCTCCAGCAGGCGCTCGGCAACGGCCAGACCCGGAAACACGTGCCCACCGGTACCACCGGCTGCGATCGCGACCTTCATCGGGCCGCTCCTGCCGGTCGCGCAGGACCGTCGGTTTTCTCCGCCATCCGGTTCTCGCGATCCACCCGCAGCAACAACCCGAGCGAAGCACAGGTCACCAGCAAACTGCTGCCGCCGTAGCTGATGAAGGGCATGGTCAGGCCCTTGGTGGGCAGCACGCCCATGTTCACGGCGATGTTGATCGATGCCTGTAGGCCGACCCAGGCGGCAATGGCCCAGGCCACATACGCGCTGAAGAAGTCCTCGCGATTGGCGGCCGTTTGCGCCACCAGAAATCCGCGCCAAACCAGCACGCCGAACACCGCCATTAACACCACGACGCCGACCAGGCCGAGCTCTTCGGCAATCACGGCGAACAAAAAATCGGTATGCGTTTCCGGCAGGTAAAGCAGTTTCTGAATGCTGTTGCCAAAGCCGACACCGGTCCATTCGCCCCGCCCAATAGCGATTAGCGACTGCGTGAGCTGGAAGCCACCATCAAAGGGGTCGGCAAATGGATCACGAAAGCTGGAGAGTCGCTTCAGGCGGTACGGCGAGGACACGAGCAGCACCGCCAGCGTGCCGACGCCCACCGAGCCCAGCAGCAACAGATGGAGCAGCTTGGCACCGGCGAGGAACAGCATGACCGCGGCCACGGCCAGCAGCACAGCGGTCGATCCGAAATCAGGTTCCGCCAGCAGCAACACGGCCGCGACGCCGAGCGGAAGCACCGGCCGCAAAAGACCGCGGATTCTGGTCTGGACCTGTGCCCGGTGGCGGGTCACATAGCTGGCCAGATAAAGAATGATGCAAAGCCGCGCAACTTCTGACGCCTGGAGATTCACCGGCCCGAGATCCAGCCAGCGACGGGCACCGTTGACTTCGTGCCCGATGCCCGGAATCAAAACCAGCACCAGCAGCAACAACCCGAATCCCAGCAGCGCGAAACCCGCACGGGACCAATACCGCATCGGAATCGAATACATCGCCGCCGTCGCGATCAGACCCAAACCGGCGAACGCCAGCTGGCGGCGGAAGTAGTACAGCATGTCACCGGTCTGGCGCTCGGCGACCGCCACCGACGCCGATGCCACCATGATCAGGCCGAAGACCAGCAGTAACCCCCCAGCCCCCAGCAACCAGTGATCGGTGTAACGACCCTGCAGGGTCGGCCGCAGCATCAGCGTGTTCAAGCGGAGCATGCGTCACCTCCGCCACCGACGAGTTCGACAAAACGCTCGCCGCGTTCGATGTAATCGCGAAACTGATCCTGGCTGGCGCAGCCCGGCGACAGCAGCACCGTGTCGCCATTGGAGGCAATGGACCGGGCTCTCTGCACGCTTGCGGCCAGATCGGCCTCGACGTGTATGGGCAGGCTCCCCTCCAGGTGAGCGCGAATCCGTCCGGCGTCGTGGCCATAAAGAATCGCGGCCCGGCCGCGTGATGCCAACGGCTCAGCCCAGGGTTGGAAATCACCGTCCTTCGCCAGACCACCAGCGAGCAACACAATCGGCGGCGTCACGCCGTTGAGCGCCGCCAGCGTGGCACCGACATTGGTGCCCTTGGAGTCGTTGATCCAGGTTACGCCGTTCTGCTCCGCCACCCACTGGCAGCGATGAGGCAGGCCGGGAAACTGCGTCAAAGCTTCGCGCACCCGGCCGTCGTCAGGCTCGACACCCACCGACTCCAGCAGGGCCAGTGCCGCGGCCACGTTGGACAAATTGTGATCACCGACCAGCCGCAACTCGGACGCGGTGATCCATGTGGCCTGTTGATGCAGCAGTGCTGTCCGCCCCGACTGCGAGCGGATTTCCCAGTCCGCAGCGACCCTCGCGCTAAAGGTTCGGCGAATGTCCGACGTGGGCATGGCTGCAACAGCCGGATCGTCCAGATTGACTACGGCGCAACGCGCGCCCTGGTAAATGCGCGATTTCAGCGCGGTGTAATGTTCCAGCGTCTCGTGCCGGTCGATGTGATCGGCGCTGACATTCAGAACGCAGGCGGCATCGCAACGTAGGCTTTCGGTCAGCTCGAGCTGAAAGCTGGATAACTCCAGAACGGCGAGATCGGCCTCCTGTGACAACAACTCCAGCGCTGGCGTACCGATGTTGCCTCCGACAGCCACCCGCTTGCCGGCTGCCTCGAGCAAGACCTGCAGCAGCGTGACCACGGTGCTCTTGCCATTCGAACCGGTCACACCGATGACCGGCTTGTCCCAGGCACGGGCAAACAGCTCGATATCGCTGATAACCGGAATGCCACGCGAACGCGCCTCGACGAATAGGGGATCGTCAAAGGGCAAGCCCGGTGAGGCAAGGACCGCATCAACGCCCAGCAACAGGTCCACGGAAAAGGGGCCAAGATGCAGGTCGATACCGTCCTGCCAGGTATCGGCAAGCGCCAGGTCGGCGCGGTTGTCCGCGGCACGCAGCTGTGCGCCCTGTTCCAGCATATAGCGAACAGCCGAACGACCGGTCAGACCCAGACCGGCGACCAACCAGAACTGTTGGGCGACGCCGCTCATCGCACCTTCAACGTGGAGAGGCCGATCAAGACCAAGACCAGGGTGATGATCCAGAAGCGCACGATGATCTTTGGCTCGGCCCAGCCCTTGAGCTCGAAATGATGATGCAGCGGCGCCATGCGGAAGATGCGGCGCCCGGTCAGCTTGAAGGAGGCCACTTGCAGAATCACGGACACGGTCTCGGCGACAAACACGCCGCCCATGACGACCAGCACCAGTTCCTGCCGAACCATCAGCGCGACCACGCCCAGTGCACCGCCTAACGCCAGCGCCCCGATGTCGCCCATGAACACCTGGGCCGGGTAGGTGTTGAACCACAGAAAGCCCAGACCCGCACCGCCAATAGCCGTACAGAAGATGGCCAGTTCGCCAACGCCGGCCACGTAGGGAATCCCCAGGTACTCGGAATACACCGTGTTGCCGGTGGCGTAAGCGAACACGCCTAGCGCCGAGGCAACCAGCACGCAGGGCATGATCGCCAGGCCATCCAGCCCATCGGTGAGGTTCACCGCGTTGCTGGTGCCAACAATGACCAGATAACCCCAGAGCACGAAGAAGCCGCCCAGCGGGATGGCCAGCTCCTTGAAGAACGGAAAATAAAGCGTGGTTTCCACCGGCGTCTCGGCCGTCGCGTAAAGCACTCCGCTCGCCATAAAGCCAGTCAGGCTCAGCCAGAAGTACTTCGCCTTGGCCGACAGGCCTTTGGAATTACCGAAGCGGATTTTCCGGTAGTCATCAATAAAGCCGACGATGCCGAATGCGACGGTGACGAACACCGCAATCCACACGAAGCGGTTACTCAGGTCCGACCACAGCAGGGTCGCGATAATCACGGCTGCCAGGATCAGCAACCCGCCCATGGTGGGCGTGCCGGCCTTGACCAGGTGGCTTTGCGGCCCGTCGTCGCGAATGACCTGGCCGATCTGCCGGCTGGTCAGCCGGCGGATCAGGATCGGCCCGAAGACCAGCGACACGACCAAGGCGGTCAGCACCCCGAGAATCGCGCGAACCGTCAGGTAATCGAACAGGTTGAAGCCGCTGTAGATCCGCTCCAGCACATCGGTCAGGTGGTACAGCATCAGTGCACCTCCGCCACGGCCAGCGCCTGGACCAGGCGCTCCATGCGCGCGCCGCGTGATCCCTTGACGAGCAGGCAGACGTCTTCATCCAGCGCCTCGGCGACCTGCTCCACCAGTGCGTCCATGGAGTCCGCCACGCTGGCACCGGCGCCGAACCCGTCGGCCGCATGAACCGCGAGATCGCCGATCAAGAACAGCCGCTGTACACCGGCGGCACGCGCCTGCTCACCCGCTTGCCGATGCGCCTGCTGAGCATCCGCGCCTAGTTCATTCATATTGCCTAGAGCCAGCCAGCGCCGACCGTCCTGCTGAGCCAGCACGCTTAGCGCCGCCGCCAGGGACGCCGGATTGGCGTTATAAGTATCGTCAAGGATTTGCGCGCCGGTCGCGGCCACGCGGGGGGTCATCCGTCCGGGCGCAGGTTCAAGCTGGCTCAACCCGTCGGCAATCTGGGCCGCGCTGCAACCCAGTGCATGGGCCGCTGCCGCTGCTGCCAGGGCGTTCATCACGTTATGTCGGCCGGCCACTGGCAGACGGACCTCGACGCGCTCATCGACCAGGACCAGCGTGAACAGCGTCCCGGTCGCGTCGGGTCTCAGGGCCTTCGCTGTCACCTCCACTGGTGCCGTCAAGCCAAAGCGCAGCCTGCGATGGCCTTGCGCCAGACCCGTCCACAGATCGGCATAGGCGTCATCGGCATTGATCACCGCCACGCCGTCCTCACTCAACCCTCCGTAGATTTCACCCTTGGTCCGAGCCACACCGTCCAACCCGCCAAAGCCTTGCAGGTGAGCGGCTGCGGCATGGGTGATCACCGCGACTTGCGGCGGGGCAATGCCGACCAACTCGGCGATATCGCCAGGCTTGCTCGCGCCCATTTCCAGCACCGCGTAGCGATGCTGCGCGCGCAGGCGCAGCAGGGTCAGTGGCAAGCCAATGTGGTTGTTCAGGTTCCCATGCGTCGCCAGCGTCGATCCCACAGGCTCAAGAATCGCCGCCAGCATTTGCTTGACGGTGGTCTTGCCGTTGCTGCCGGTCACGGCCACGACGCGCAGGTCGTGGCGCTGCAACCAACCGCGGGCCAGCGACTGCAATCCGCGCAGGCCGTCGTCGACCAGAACCTGCGGAAAATCCAGTTCGGTCAGCTCCGAAACCAGCGCGCCGGCGGCACCCAGCGAGGCCGCCTTGCGTACGTAGGTGTGCCCGTCGAAACGTTCACCCTTGAGCGCGACATACAAGTCCTGCGCCTGCAAGGTCCTGGTGTCCTGCGTCACGCCGGTGAACGCGGCGGCCTGTCCGTGCAGCGTGCCGCCGGTCGCCTGTGCAACCCAGTCAAGCGTGTCCACGGGACACCTCGCTGCCGGTCGCACCGTGCAAGATCTGGGAAACGATGCCGCGATCCGAAAACGGACGACGTTCAGCACCGATGATCTGCTCGGTTTCATGCCCCTTGCCGGCGATCAACACGATGTCGCCGGCCTTGGCTTCGCCAATCGCCATCCGGATCGCGCGCTCGCGGTCATGTTCGACACGCACATGGCGACGCTCGCGCATGCCGCCGAGAATCGACGCCACGATGTCGTAGGGCGATTCGCTGCGCGGGTTGTCATCGGTGACCACCACGGCATCGGCCAGGCGGGCCGCAGCACTGCCCATCAGGGCGCGCTTGCCTGTATCCCGGTCGCCACCGCAGCCAAACACGCAGATGAGCCGTCCAGCGCAATGAGGCCGCAAGGATTCCAGCGCATGGGCCAGGGCCTGCGGTGTGTGCGCATAGTCAACAACGGCCAGCGGCGCGTCTGGCGCCGCGAAGCCCTCCATGCGCCCCGGCACCGTCCCGAGCTTGGGCAGCACCTCGGCGATGGCGTCCAGATCGATGCCGCGATGTTCCAGCACCGCCGCCACCGCCAGCAAATTGTAGATGTTGAAGCGGCCCAGCAGCCCGCTGTCCACCGTGCGGGAACCAGCAGGCGTTTGCAGCCGGAAATGCAGCCCTTTGGTCGTCAGCCGCACATCGCGCGCCAATGCGAATGCACCGGCATCTGGCGTCTCGCCCTCAATGCCATACACACAGGTCGGCAGATCGGCTCGCAGTTCGCCCGACCACAACGCGCCAAGATCATCATCGCGGTTCAGCACGGCCAAACCCAGACTCGGCACATCGAACAACAGCCGCTTGGCCGCTGCGTAGCGCTGCAGATCACCGTGGTAGTCCAGGTGGTCGCGGCCCACGTTGGTCAGAATCCCGACATCGAATTCAACGCCGGCGACGCGGCCCTGATCCAGGGCATGCGACGAGGTTTCCATGACCAGCGCACGGGCGCGGTCATCGACCAAGCGGCGCATCCAACGCTGGATGCGCACGGCATCCGGCGTGGTGTGGCTGGCCAGCTCCAGGGCGTCAACCGGGCCGTAACCCAGCGTGCCGAGGTAGCCGGCAGATTCCCCGAGTCGGGTCAGTGCGTGGGCCAGCAGATAGGCTGTGGATGTCTTGCCGTCGGTACCGGTGATGCCGACACAGAACAGCTCCCGCGATGGATGATCGTAGTAGCGGGCCGCGATCTCGCCGACATGTTGGCGCAACTGCTCAACGGGCCACGCAGGCACGTTCAGTTGCGGCACGTCGACGCCAGGCTCCGGCTCCCACAAGACGGCCGCCGCGCCGTGCTTGAGCGCATCGTCCACATAGTTCAAGCCGTGCGACTCAAAGCCGCTGCAGGCCAGGAACAAACCACCATCCCGCACGCGACGGGAATCGGTCTCGACGCCGCGCACCGACACGCTCAGATCCGTGCCTGACGACACCAGTCCGTCCAGCAATGCCGCCAGCGCCCGCCGAGGTTGAGCCAGTGCCACCATCATGTCGGCGAGGATTGGTCGGTGGAGGCCGTCAACGCCTCCGAGGCGGGCGGCTGAAAGTCAGCCGGGGGAATTCGCAGCAGGCGGGCGGCGCTTTTCATGACTTTGGCGAACACCGGGGCGGCCACGACACCACCGTAGTAGCCGCCGTGCTGCGGCTCATCGATCACGACCAGACCGACAACCTGCGGGTTGTCGGCCGGCAGCATGCCGGCGAACAGCGCCATGTGGGTGTTTTCGTCGTAGCCGTCGGCCTTGACCTTGCGGACCGTGCCGGTCTTGCCGGCGACTCGGTAACCGGGCACAGCCGCCCGATTCGCCGTGCCGTCCGGCGCCACGACGCCTTCCAGCCAGTGGCGTACGCGCTGGGCGTTCTCCACCGACACGACCTGCCGCAGCGGCGGAGGCACCTCATCCAGCTTGACCAGCGACAGTGGCCGCAGTCGGCCGTCGTCAGCCAGACTCGCGTAGGCCCGACCCAGCTGCAGCGCCGTGACCGCAAGCCCATATCCATACGAAGCCGTGGCGGTCGCGATCTCACCCCATTCGGTGAAGTGACGCATCACGCCACTGGCCTCGCCGGGAAACCCGGTCCCGACGGTCTCGGCCAGACCAAAATCGTTATAGGCCGACCACACCCCTTCGGCCCCCACCTGCAAACCGATCTTCGCCGCTCCGACCTGGCTCGATTTGCGTAGGACACCCGCCAGATCCAGCTGCCCGTACCCGCGAAAATCACGGATCTGCAAACGACCGACCTTGTAATACCCGAGGCCGGTTTCGATCTGTGTGCGCCAGTCGATGACGCCCGCATCCATGGCCTGGGCAATCAACAGCGGCTTAACCGTTGAGCCCGGCTCAAAGGTGTCGGTGATGACACGGTTACGCACGCCAGCCGTGCCGATCTCGTCACGCCGGTTGGGATTGAAGCCCGGCTGACTCGCCATCGCCAGCACCTCGCCGGTGCGCGGGTCCAGCAGCAGGACCAAGCCGCCGCGAGCACCCGAGCGGTCCACGGCATCCTTGAGCTCGCGGTAGGCCACATACTGCAGCCGCAGGTCGATCGACAGGTGGAGATCCTCGCCCGGATCGGGTGGCGTGAACTCGGCAAGATCCTCCACGACACGACCGGTGCGATCGCGAATGACACGCCGGCTGCCCGGTGTGCCCTGCAGCCATTCATCGTAGGCCAGCTCCATACCCTCCTGGCCGCGGTTGTCGATATTGGTCACGCCCACGAGCTGCGAGGCGATCTCACCGGCCGGATAAAAGCGGCGGTATTCACGCTGTAGAAACACGCCCTCGGCATTAACCGCCTGAACACGACGAGCGTCTGCAGGCGCCATATGCCGCCGCAGGTAAACGAAGCGGCGCGACTCTCGGGCCTGAAGAAACGCCCGGAGTTCATCTGGCGCCTGCCCCAGAAGGCGCGCGACCAGCGGTAGCGAGGCGGTATCGGCCAACAAATCTTCCGGCACGGCCCAGACGGACTCGACCGGCGCCGACAATGCCAGCGGCTCGCCACGGCGGTCGCGAATCGCGGCCCGGCCAGCCGGCACCTGCACCGTGCGCTCGAATCGCTTCGCGCCTTCGGCCTCCAGAAAATCCCGGTCGCGGACCTGTAGCTCAAAAGCTCGACCGACCAGCGCAAACACGCCGAGACCCAGACCCAGCAGAATCACCCTCGCGCGCCACGGCGAGACCGGCTGCGGCTCGGCAGCCTCAACGCGATGATTGTTCCGCGCACGCGTCATGGCGTGACCTCCACGGCGACGAACTCGTCGGGCTCCTGCATGTCCAGCCGTTCCCGCGCGACGCGTTCGACCTGACCGTGTGCAGCCAGCGCGGCTTCTTCAAGCTGCAGCTGCGCCCATTCGGTCTTAAGACGGTCGCGCTCCCAGCTCAGCTCCTGCTGAGCATCAAGCAATGCCCGACTACGATGCTTGCTCACCGCAACGGCGATGGCTGTGGTCGCAATCAGCGTCGCGATCACAGCAGTACCCCAGCCCCTGCGCATGGCTCACCTCCGCCGGCGGCGTTCAGCCGCTCGCAGGGTGGCGCTGCGCGCACGGGGATTGCTCGCCACTTCGTCCGGGCCGGGACGCAGCTTGCGCACGACCAGATCCAGCTCGGCGGGCGGGCGTGGCGCAGCCGGGACCGGCGGCAGCGGCGGCTCGGCGTAATGGCGCATGAAGCGCTTGACGATGCGGTCTTCCAGCGAATGAAAAGTGATCACTGCCAGGCGCCCGCCATCGGCGAGCACGTCCATGCTCTGCGCCAGACCTTGCTCCAGCGCATCCAGCTCGCGATTGATGTGCATGCGAACGGCCTGAAAGCTGCGCGTCGCCGGATGCGATGCGCCGGGCTTGCGTCGCACGATGCCGTCAATCAACCGTGCCAAGTCTGCAGTTGTCAGGAGCGGCGACTCATCGCGCACGCGGACGATGGCCGCAGCGATGCGGCGAGATTGCCGTTCTTCGCCGTAGCGCCACAGCACATCGGCGATCTCACGGGCATCCGCACGTGCCAGCCACTGCGCCGCGGTCTCACCGGCAGTGGAATCCATACGCATGTCCAGAGGCCCTTCGCGCATGAAGCTGAATCCACGCTCCGCATTGTCGAGCTGGGGCGAAGAGACACCCAGATCCAGCAACAGACCATCGACGGCGCCGGTCAGCCCGGCATCCGCGACCCACTCGCCCAGAGTCTCGAAACCGCCGTGAACCAGCTGCAGACGCGGATCACCCCGGAACCGCAGCCAGCCCGCCTGGCAGGCCGCCTGATCCTTGTCGAAGGCGATGACACGACCGCCAGGCCCCAGCCGCTCCAGCAGGCCCGCGGTATGACCGCCACGGCCAAAGGTGCCGTCGATGTAGCAGCCATCCGGACGCAGCGCCAAGGCATCCAGCGCAGCGTCGTATAGCACCGAAATATGCCGTTCGGCCGCCATCAGTAAACCGTCGATTCGTTGCATCGAGACCGCCATGTCACAGACTCACCTCGGCCAACGCCGCGTCGAGCTCCTCTGCCGACACGCGTTCGGGGGCCATGGCTTCGCGATAAAGCGGCTCCGACCAGATTTCGAGCTTGTTGATCTGACCCACGATGGCGATGCGCTGTTCCAGCCGGGCCTCGCTGCGTAACTCGGGCGGCAGCAGCATGCGGCCCTGCTTGTCCAGCTCGATGTCCTTGGCGTGGCCGACAATGCGGCGGCGCAGGAATTCGAACGGCTTGGTCGAGGGCAGTGCCTTGAGCTGCGCCTGCACCGAATCCCATTCCGGCAATGGATACAAGACAAGCAGCCTGTCGTCCGGCTTGGCCGGCAACGTGATCTTGAGACGCGCGCCGCACAGCTCGGACAGGGGCTGGCGATAACGTGCCGGCAAGGCCACGCGCCCCTTTGTGTCCATTGTCAGCAGGTCTGTCCCGCTGAAGCTGATCATTGCGTTGCCCTCGTCCCGGTAACCGGGAGGAATTGCTAACCCACAATTCCCCACTTCAAACCATTGGCGGGACTATAGGAGCCACTGCATAGCCCGTCAAGGTGAAATATTGGTTAGAAAGCTGTGGGAAACCACAGCTAAAACAGAGGTTTAGGGCATAGCCCTCATCCAAGCCGAGCGGGGAGACATGGACAACAAAACAACGACTTAAGGGCGCATTCTAAAGTGAATGCACAGCGTTTTGAGACGCATTTTGCCTGCGCGGGTGGTGAAAGGTGGGGAATTTTTCCGACAAGCGGTCCCCCAGTGGGGGAAGGTGTCGTTTCAAAGGCAGAAAGAACGGAGTCGGCCGATAAGCCGGGTTCTGTCGAGGGCAATCATTCATCTGGGATCCGCGTCGCCACGGACCTCAAGCAGCCTACCCGGGAACAGCGCGGGCCACGCCTATGGTTCCCCTATTTGGCCTTGCTCCGGGTGGGGTTTACCGTGCCGCTTCCGTTGCCGGTTGCGCGGTGCGCTCTTACCGCACCGTTTCACCCTTACCTGTGCACCACCGAAGTGGGCCATCGGCGGTTTGTTTTCTGTTGCACTGGCCGTCGGCTCACGCCGCCCAGGCGTTACCTGGCACCCTGCCCTATGGAGCCCGGACTTTCCTCCACACGTGAAACGTGCAGCGATTGCCTGGCCGACTCCGGCGCGCATGGTACCGGAAACCAGCAAGAAACCCTGATATCGCCGCTCAATCCGGCGATTGATCCTGCTTGAGCTCCAGGGCACGCTGGTAGAGAGCATTTCGCGGCTGTCCGGAAACGTCGGCAGCGACGCGTGCGGCCTGTTTCGTCGGCAGACTGGCCAGCAAGAGCATCAGCAGCCGGTCAACGTCCACCGTGGACTCGACCGCGGCCAGGGGACATCCGCCGACAACCAGCACCATCTCTCCGCGTATCGCCTCGGGATGGGCCTCGGTCCAATCCAACAAATCCGCCAAGGTCGCGCCCACGAATTGCTCGAAGCGCTTGGTGAGTTCGCGCGCCAGCCAAGCCGGACGGTCAGCACCGAACCGAGCGGCCATGTCGCCAAGGGTCGCCACGATTCGATGCGGCGCCTCGAAAAACACCAGCGTACGTTGCTCATTCCGCAGCGCATCGAGCGCCTGACCGCGGGCGCCGCTCTTGGCAGGCAGAAACCCCTCGAAGGCAAAACGGTCGGTCGGAAGCCCGGTGGCGCACAAGGCCGTCAGAATGGCGCTGGGTCCGGGGACCGGAACCACTTGCACCCCCTGCGCCCGCGCGGCGCGCACCAGACGGAAGCCCGGATCACTCACCAAGGGCGTGCCAGCGTCGGAGATCAACGCAATCGCATCGCCTTGCAGCAGACGGTCGACGAGGCCAGCGACCTGCTCCCGCTCGTTGTGGTCATGCAAGGCGCGCATCGGCACTTTCGAACCGATATGCGCCAGTAGGCGCTGGCTGGTGCGGGTGTCCTCGGCGCAGATCAGGCTCACGCCCGACAGCACCGCGCCCGCTCGCGGGGACAAATCCCCCAGATGGCCGATCGGCGTAGCGACCACGTACAGCCGACCGGGCTCGACGGCGAAATCTTCGGGCACTGGGTACACTTCGCACATGAATCTGCGCGCACCTTACCCGATTTGCCTGGCGGCTCTCGCCGGGTTGTTGTTGGCGGCTTGTTCGACGACACCCGTTCCGCCGACGACGCCGACTGTCAACGCACCCACGACCCCGATTGAGGTTCCAGCGGCGGAACGGGCCTCCCGCTTGATGCAGCAGGCATCCGGCGCGGTCGAGCCCCGCAGCAGCGAGCTTCGACTACAGGCCGCCGAGCAGTACATAAAAGCGCAGGACATCAACGCCGCGGTGCGCGCGCTCACCGGCGTGAACGAGCAGGCGCTATCGGCAGACCAACGCGTGTTGCCGGCTATCCTGCGCGCGGAGATGGCCTTGCAGCAGGGGCACCCACTGCCGGCGCTCAACGTGCTGCCGCCGCCGGCCCCGGGCTACCGGCCGGAGTACAACGATCGCATCCAGTCCGCCTACGCGGAGGGCTTGTTCCAGATCGGAGACCTGCCCTACGCGGTGGAAGCGCTGGTGCAGCGCGAGGCCTACCTGACCAACCGTGAGGACATCGCCCGCAATCGCGCCGCGCTATGGGACCGGCTGATGCAGGCACCGCTCGCCCCCAGCATGTTCGAACGGGCTCGGGCGCTGGATTCGACCACCCAGGGCTGGCTGGAACTGGCGCGGCTCGCGCGGTCCGTCTGGGCTGATCCCGATGCTCGCCGCGCTGCGGCCGCAGACTGGCGTCAAACCTTCTTCGGACACCCCGCCGCCGACCAGTATCTTGCCGAGGCCCTGGGCCGTGCGGCCGAGAGCGCAACCCCACCCGCGCGTGTTGCTCTGCTGCTACCGCAGACCGGCCCGTTCGCAGTTCCCGGCCAGGCCGTGCGGGATGGCTTCATGACCGCATGGATGCTCGGCGGCGGCTTTGGCGAGGTTCATGTCTTCGATACGGGCGATGGCGATGTGTTCGCGGTGTTGCAGGCCGCACTCGCGATTTCGCCGGACATCATCGTAGGACCGCTACGCAAGGAGGCCGTGGACACGGTCGCCAGCGCCTCCACCAACGGCATCCCGGTGCTGGCGCTCAACCAGGGAACCGACTCGGCGCGCGCGATCGGCCGCAAGTACCAGTTCGCGCTCAGCCCGGAAGAAGAAGCCCGCCAGATCGCCGACAAGGCCTACGATCTCGGTCTCAAGCGCGTGATCGCCCTAGTGCCGGAATCCGATTGGGGTGCGCGTTCGATGTTTGCCATGAGCGAACGCCTGCAAGCGCGTGGCGGCACGGTGCTCGCGTCACGGACCTATGACCCGGATGCGCGCGACTTCTCCGGCCCGATTCGCGACCTGTTGCAGCTGGATTCCAGTCGCGACCGCCATCGCGAAGTCGCGCGAGCCCTGGGCACACGTCCGCACTTCCAGCCGCGGCGCCGCAACGATGTGGACTTCGTGTTTCTGGCGGCGCCGGCTGAGACCGCGCGCCTGATCAAGCCTCAACTGCGCTTTCACTTCGCCAGTGATCTACCGGTGATCGCGACGTCACAGGTTTATGACGGCCAGGCGGACACCCAGCGCAACGCCGACCTGGAGGGCATTCTCTATCCCGAGATGCCTTGGGTACTGGATGAATCCGGCTCCATCGCAGACATCCGCGAACAGATCAACGACCTGTGGCCCAGCACGCATGCGCGCTTTCCCCGGCTCTACGCGTTCGGCTTCGATGCCTATCGCCTGCTGCCCGTCCTTGCTAACGACGGCATTGCGTCGGGGCCGCTGATCGATTCGGCCACCGGGCAGCTGTACGTCCGTCCCGATGGCACCGTCGGGCACCGGCTACAATGGGCGAAATTCGACCGCGGGGCACCGGTTCCTCTGGACGCCGGTGACGAGATCCCTTGATCGGCCGTCTTCGCCGCGGCGCCGTAGCGGAATCCCGCGCCGAGCACTGGCTGAGCCAACAAGGCCTCAAACCCCACGACCGCAATGTGCGATGCAGGCTAGGCGAGATCGACCTGATCATGCGTGACGGTGCAACCATGGTCATGGTCGAGGTCCGACAGCGTGCAAACGACGCCTATGGCGGCGCAGCGGCGTCGGTCACCGTGCACAAGCAGCGCCGACTGATCGCAGCCACCCGATGGTGGCTTAGCCGACATCCGCAATTTTCCGCGTCCCCCATCCGATTCGATGTGATCGCAATCGACGGTGACGCAGCCCACAACCCGATTCAATGGATTAAAGGTGCGTTCGATGCCGAATGACCCAACGACCGCCGCGCCCCCAGCGTCGCTGCCCTCCGCGTTCGTGGAGGCCTGCAGCCGTGCGCTACCGCCCCGGCGTTTTTCTACCGACCCGGCCGACTGCCTGCCCTACGGTTCCGACAATAGCCGCCGCACCATGCTGCCGCAGGCCATTGCGATTCCCGACACGGCAGAAGAGGTTCAAGCGATCGTCAAAGCCTGCGCAGAGCACCGCATACCGCTGACGACGCGGGGGCGCGCAACCAACACCGTCGGCGGCACCGTGCCCGTCAAGCATGGGCTGGTCCTGTCGCTGGAGCGCATGAACCGGCTGATCCGCATGGCACCGGACGATCGCTACGCCGAAGTTGAACCGGGCATGCTCAATGCCGAATTGCAGTCGATCGCCGGCGAACACGGTTTTTTCTGGCCGCCGGATCCGACCAGCGCGGCCTACTGCTCCATCGGCGGCAATCTGGGCTGCAATGCCTCGGGACCGCGGGCCGTGAAATACGGAACCTGCCGGGAAAACACGCTGGGCATCACTGCGGTTGATGGTCAGGGCCGGCTGCTCAAGACTGGGGTTTACACGACCAAGGGCGTGGTCGGGTACGACCTGACGCGCTTGCTGGTGGGCTCCGAGGGCACGCTGGGCATCATCACCTCAGCCGTGCTCAAGCTCACCCCAGTACCCGCCAGCAAGGCGACGGTGCGGGCCATCTACGACAGCATCGAAGGGTCGGCCCGCGCGATCGCACGGGTCATGGCGCAGCCCGAGACGCCCTGCGCGCTGGAATTCATCGACCGCAACGCCATCGCCGCCATACGGGCCGGTGCGCGCGGCACCCAGGTCGACCTGCCGGCCAATGCCGCAGCCATGCTGATGATCGAGGTCGATGGTAGCCGGGAGTCACTGAGCTCGGCGATCAGCGCCGTTTCCGACGCCGCCAGCGGCGACGGCCTGGTCGAGCTGCGCCAAGCCACTGATGCCGGTGAGATTGCCGCCCTCTGGGCCACCCGCAAGGCCTTGTCGCCGGCGTTGCGTCACATTGCGTCCAAGAAGATCAATGAAGACGTCGTGGTCCCGGTGTCCAGACTGCCCGAGTTGATCGCCGGCCTAGATGCGCTGGCGGAAAAACACCAGGTTCACATTGTCAATTTCGGCCATGCCGGCAACGGCAACATGCACACCAACCTGCTGGGCGAACCCGAGGACATGGAGCGCATGCATCGCTGCCTGGATGACGTGTTCGATCTGGTGCTGAGCCTGGACGGCACGCTGTCCGGGGAACACGGTGTCGGCATCGAGAAACGGCCGTTTATTGACCGCGAAATACCGGCCGCCAGCCTGGACGTTATGGCGGAGTTGAAACGGGTGTTCGACCCCCACGGCATCCTGAATCCCGGCAAGCTGCTACCTGACCGAATCTAACAACACGCGGGCGCCCAGGCTGCGACGGGAGCGGTGACACGACCCGTCGCCGTATTCACTTGACGACTTTCAGGTGGCCACGCCGGGTGCCCTTGGTGCTCGGGTCGTCGCCAGGGTCGGGGGTTTCAGGCGGTTCGGGCGGTTGGCCGTCAGGCGGCGGCTCGCCATCGTCCAGACCCTGAAGCATCATCCCTTCTCCGTTCTCGCGGGCGTAGATGGCCAGCACAGCCTGAACGGGCACCCAAACGGTCATCGCGCGCCCACTGAAGCGCGCCTCGAAAGAAATTCCGTCGTTCTCCAGGCTCAGCGCTCGCACCGCCGAAGGGCTGACGTTGAGCACAATCTTGCCATCCTGCGCATACCCGGACGGTACCTGGACACCCTCGATCGCGATGTCCACCAACAGGTGGGGCGAGAATTCGTTATCGACGAGCCAGTCGTACATGGCCCGGATCAGATAAGGGCGCCGGGAGGTCGTCACGGCAGCAACCAGCAGGCGGCTAGCACGCAGCTAACCCTGGAACCCTTCTTCGATCTCGGTGAGACTGGCCTTGAAAGCCGGACGCGTGAACAACCGCTGCGCGTACTCGCTCAGATTCTCGGCCGAGGCCGGCATCTTCACGCCCAGCGTATTAAGCCGCCACAGGACAGGCGCCATGGCGCAGTCGACCAGACTCATGTCGGAGCCGAGGAAGTATTTGCGCCGCCCCATGCTGGTCGCCAGGCCGGTGAGACCGGAGATCAAGGTCTTGCGCGCTGCACGGACCTTCGCTGCCGAGCCATTCTCGATGATGTCCACCATCTTGTAGAACTCGCCGCGGATCTCCTCGATCGCCTGCCGCGCGGCCGCACGCTCTGCGGGATCGATGGGCATTAACGGCGGATGGGGGAACCGCTCATCGATGTACTCGATGATCGTGCGCACATCGGTCAGGACCAGCTGCCGGTCGATCAGCACTGGCAGTTCGCTGGCCGTATCGACCTTCAAATGCACCAGGTCTTCGTTGTCGTCGCCCGGCCGCAAGAACTCGATGTTCACGTTCGCGAGATTCTTCTCGCGAACTACCACGCGGACCAGATGCGACAACAGTCCAGCCGGTCGGGAAAAAATCGTCAGATACGCGCGACGACTCGCTAGCACGGCACTATCGCTCATGAGCAGGCCTCAATGTACATCCTTCCAGAACTCCCGCTTCAACAACCAGGAGAGGATGAACAGCACGATCAGATACGCAATGACCTTGAAGCCCAGAGCCTGACGGTCCCGCTTGCCGGGTTCGGCCGCATAGGTCAAAAAATTGGTGATATCGCCGACGGCGGCGCGGAACTCAGCCTGCTCCAGCGTGCCCGGCTCAACCTCGACGAAGGCAGGCTCATGACCACCGCCATGGCCGCCTGAGGGCTCGCCATGTGACGCGTCACCGCCATGGTGTTCGTCCATCGCCTTCCAGCCTTCGAGCTCGGCGAGCACGTTCGGCATGGACGCGCCAGGCAGGACGACGTTGTTCACGCCCATTGGGCGGGATTCGTCCAGGTAGAAGGTCAGCAGGTAGCTGTAGATCCAACTCGGGCCGCGCGACCGTGCGGTCAGGCTGAGATCCGGCGGCGCCTGACCGAACCAGACCGAGGCCGGCTCGGAGGGCATCGCCGTGTTGATGTGCTCACCCGGCTTGGCGCCGGTGAAGATCAGGTTGTCCGTGAGCAGATCCTCCGGAATCTCCAGATCTTCAGCCATGCGGTTGTAACGCAGGTACTGCAGCCCGTGGCAACCGGAGCAATAGTTCATGAACAGCTTGGCACCACGCTGCAGCGAGGCTTCGTTGCCCAGTTCCGGCGTGTAGCTGTACGGCAGTGCGCCGCCACCAGCGGCGAACAGGGGCGCCGACACCAGCAGTGCGACGACGGCAGCAATGCGAGAGATCATCGACTTCATGTCAGTGCGCATCCGTGACTCGTTCCGGAACGGGCTTGGTGGAGTCCAGCTTGGAAATAATGGGAAGACCCAGGAAGAAGGCGAAATAGATCACCGTGCCAATCCGCGCGAGCAGAATCTTGGACTCGGTCGTCGGCTCCGTCCCCAGCCAGAACAGCATGATCACAGCCACCGTGAAGATCGCCAGTGCGATCTTGAAGATCGGCCCCTTGTAGCGAATCGACTTGACCGGGCTGCGATCCAGCCAGGGCATGAAGAACAGGATCAGCACGGCGCCGCCCATGATGATCACGCCGCCCAGCTTCGATGGCACCGCCCGCAACATCGCGTAGAAGTGGGCGAAATACCACACCGGTGCGATGTGATCCGGTGTCACCGCCGGATTCGCCTCTTCGAAGTTCGGCGCCTCAATGAAGTAGCCGCCACCCTCAGGCATGAAGAACAACACGACCGAGAATAGGATCAGGAAGAACACCGATCCCATGATGTCCTTGACCGTGTAATACGGATGGAACGGAATGCCGTCTTTCGGGATGCCGTTCTCGTCCTTGACCTTCTTGATCTCGACGCCATCGGGGTTATTGGAACCCACCTCGTGCAGCGCCATCAGATGCGCCACCACCAGGCCGACCAGCACAAAGGGCAGTGCCACCACGTGCAGGGAGAACAGACGATTGAGCGTCGCGTCCGAAGGAACGTAGTCGCCCTGGATCCAAACCACCAGTTCGGGCCCGATGACCGGAATCGCGCCGAACAGCGAGATGATCACCTGCGCGCCCCAGTAGGACATCTGCCCCCAGGGCAGCACGTAACCCATGAACGCCTCGGCCATCAGGCAGACATAGATCAGGCAGCCGAAGATCCAGATCAGCTCGCGCGGCTTGCGGTACGAGCCGTAGAGCATGCCGCGGAACATGTGCAGGTAGACGACGATGAAGAACGCCGACGCCCCGGTAGAGTGCATGTAGCGGATGATGTCGCCCCAGGGGACATCCCGCATGATGTACTCGACGCTGCCGAAAGCCAGATCGGCATCCGGCTTGTAGTGCATCGCCAGGAAGATCCCGGTCAGCAGCTGGTTGACCAGCACCAGCATCGCCAGCGAGCCGAAGAAGTACCAGAAGTTGAAGTTCTTCGGAGCGTAGTACTCCGATACGTGGTCCTTCCACATCTTGGTGAGCGGGAAGCGATCATCGATCCAGCCCAGAAAGCCGGTCGTCTTATGGGGGTTTGCCTGGATGCCCATGTTACGCGGCCTCCGTGTCTTCGCCGATGACAATCACTGCCTCGGACTCGTAGCGATGCGGCGGCACTTCCATGTTCAGCGGTGCAGGCACGCCCTTGTAGACGCGGCCGGCGAGGTCGAACTTGGAACCGTGACAGGGGCAGAAGAACCCACCCATCCATTCGCCCGGCACGTCAGCCGCTTCCGGCTCGGGGCGGTACAGCGGCGAGCAGCCCAGATGCGTGCAACGACCGACCATGACCAGCAATTCCGGCTTGATCGAACGGGTTTCGCCGTCGACGTAATCCGGCTGCTGCGGCTGCTTCGATTCCGGGTCGGCCAGCTGGCCTGACAGCTTGGGCAGCGTCCCCAGCATCGTCGGCGTGCGCTTGACGAGCCAGACCGGACTGCCACGCCAGGTGTACGTCACCCGGGCGCCGTCTTCGACCTTGCTGACGTCCGCTTTTACCGGCGCACCAAGAGCTTTCGCCCGGGCGCTGGGCTTGAAGCTCGCTATAAAAGGAACGGCGGCCGCCGCGGCTCCTGCGCCGCCGACCACCGAGGTTGCAAGCGTGAGGAAACGACGCTTCCCCGCGTCGACGCCCTCGTCTTTCACCTGGCTCATGCTGCCCCTAATTGATTGACAACTTGAAAAGACAAAGCTGGATTGACCACGCTATTGACGCCTGGCGGCGTGGCCCTGCACACCGAATACGGTGCGTGCACACAGGTGGTGCCGGTTCGCTCAGGCAGTGCGCGAGTATAGCACAGCGACCAACGGCTCAGCGCCGACCAAACACCTCGAATGCGCATGCCACCAGCCTCAGACGCCGCCACCGCGCCGACGCGCGGACTCCGCATGCGCGGCGAGCCCCTCCACGTCCGCAAAGTGCCCGGCCAGCGGCGCCAGCTGGACAGCGGCAGCGGGAGAAACCTTGATCAGGCTGCTGCGTTTCTGGAAGTCCTGCACGCCCAGCGGGGACGAAAATCGTGCCCCCCGCCCGGTCGGCAACACGTGATTCGGCCCGGCACAATAATCACCGAATGCTTCTGGCGTGTGCCGCCCCAGGAAGATCGCGCCGGCATGCCGAATGCTCGGCAGCAAACCGTCCGGATCAGCGACTGACAACTCCAGATGCTCCGGCGCCAGTCGATTCGCCACCTCGGCTGCCTGCGCGAGGTTCTCGACATGAATCAGTGCGCCGCGCGCGGCCAAGGACGCACGAATAATCGCCTCGCGCGACTGCACTCTCGCCATCTCGTCGGCCCGCGCGCGAACCTGTGCAAGGTAGTCGGCATCCGGGCAAACGAGAACGGCCTGCGCATCCTCGTCGTGCTCCGCCTGCGAGAACAGATCGAGCACCGTCCAGTCGACGTCGGTCTGCCCATCACAGATCACCAGGATCTCCGACGGACCGGCCAGCTTGTCGATGCCCACCGCGCCGAACACATGGCGTTTGGCCGCCGTCACGTAGGCATTGCCCGGCCCGACAATCTTGTCCACCGCAGGCACGGTCTCGGTGCCATAAGCCATGGCAGCCACGGCCTGTGCGCCGCCGATGCAACACGCGTGGTCAATGCCGACGAGATGCGCGGCGGCGAGCACCCATGGGTTGATCTGCCCATCTGGAGTGGGCGCAACCATGACCAGCTCGCGGACACCCGCCACCCGCGCCGGCACTGCGTTCATCAGCAGCGATGACGGATAACTGGCCTTGCCACCCGGCACATAAAGACCCGCGCGATCGAGCGGGGTGATCTGCTCGCCCAGCTCGCAACCGATGTCGTCGGTGATTCGCCAGCTCGTCGCCACCTGCTGCTCGGCGAAGCGGACGAGACGTTCGTGGGTGCGGACCAGCGTGTCGCGGGCCGCTGCGTCCAGCGATTCGAAGGCCTGCGCCATCGCTTCGGGGGACAACCGGAGTTCGGCGACGCCGGCAAGGTCATCCCGACGATCAAAACGGCGCGTGTATTCCAGCACGGCGGCATCGCCACGCTCGCGAACGTCGCGGCAGATCGATTCTGCGGCCTCGCGCACGTCCGCGCGTTCCGCCGCATCGCTGGTGGCCAGCGCATCGACGCGCGACCAGAAATCGGCATCGCCGGCGGCGATGGTTTGAATATCAAGCATCCGCCGTCACCTGAGCGAGCTGGTCGATCAATCGCTGCACGGCCGCATGCTTCATCTTCATCGCGGTCTTGTTGACGATTAGCCGTGAACTGATCTCGGCCACCGGCTCCAGCGGCTCCAGACCGTTGGCGCGCAGGGTATTGCCGGTGTCAACCAGATCGACGATGCAATCGGCCAGACCCACGAGCGGCGCCAATTCCATGGAACCGTAGAGCTTGATCAGCTCGACCTGCCGGCCCTGCGCGGCGAAAAACCGACGCGTGGTCTCGACATACTTGGTGGCCACGCGCAGGCGCCGCTGCCCCACATCAAGGCAGCCGGGACGACCGGCCACCATCAAACGGCAGCGGGCGATGTTGAGATCCAGCGGCTCGTAGACAGCATCGCCGCCATGCTCCATCAATACATCCTTGCCGGCGATGCCGATATCCGCCGCACCATGCTCGACGAAGGTCGGAACATCCGAGGCGCGGATGACGATCAGCTTGGCGTCGCCGCGATGGGTCTCGAAGATCAGCTTGCGGCTGGTGTGCGGATCCTCGACCGGCTCGATACCGGCCGCGGCAAGCAGCGGCAGCGTGTCCTTGAGAATCCGCCCTTTGGAGACTGCAATCGAAAGCATGGGACTGACCCGGTGGTCTAATTCAGGAAATGCGCCGAATGATCGCACCGAGCTGGGAGAGTTTCTCCTCGATGCATTCATAGCCGCGGTCGATGTGGTAGATCCGATCAACCACGGTCTCCCCTTCCGCAGCCAGTGCGGCGATCACCAGACTCGCCGAGGCGCGCAGATCGGTGGCCATCACGGGCGCGGCGCGCAGGCGTTCGCGGCCACGGACGATGGCGGTGTGGCCCTCGATCTTGATGTCCGCGCCCATGCGCTGGAGCTCCAGTGCATGCATGAAGCGGTTCTCAAAAATCGTCTCGGTGATGGTGCCGACACCGTCGGCAATCGTGTTCAACGCGGTGAACTGGGCCTGCATATCGGTCGGAAACGCAGGGTGCGGGGCGGTGTGCACATTCACGGCCGTCGGCCTCCGACCCTGCATGTCCAGGGTGATCGTCGACGCGGTCGTGTCGATCTTGGCTCCGGCTGATTCGAGCTTGAGCAGCACGGCATCCAGCAGCGTCGGATCGGTGTCGCGCACATGCACTCGCCCGCGCGAGATCGCACCGGCCACCAGAAAGGTCCCGGTCTCGATGCGATCCGGCAGCACGCGATGCTCGGCAGCATGCAGCGCCGCCACGCCACGTACACGGATGGTGCTGGTGCCCGCGCCTTCAATCTGTGCGCCCATCGCGATGAGACAACGCGCTAGATCCATGACCTCCGGCTCACGCGCGGCGTTTTCCAGCAGGGTTTCACCATCGGCCAGACAGGCCGCCATCATCAGGTTCTCGGTGCCGGTGACCGTCACCGTTTCCATGACGATCCGAGCGCCCTTGAGGCGACCGGCGCGGGCATCGATAAAGCCGGCGTCCACCTCGATCTCGGCGCCCATCGCACGCAAGCCGGCGATGTGCAGATCCACCGGACGCGAGCCGATGGCGCATCCGCCCGGCAGGGCGACACGCGCAGCACCATGACGCGCCAGTAATGGCCCCAGCACGAGTATCGACGCGCGCATGGTCTTGACCAGCTCGTAGGGCGCCTCATGCGATTCCAGATTGGCCGCGTGAACACGCACGCCATATTGATCGGTGATGGTCACGTCGGCGCCCAGACGCGCGAGCAACCGGTTGGTCGTGGTCACGTCTTCGAGATGGGGCACGTTGTGCACCATCAACGGCTCCTCCGTGAGCAAGGCCGCGCAGAGAATCGGCAACGTGGCGTTCTTGGCCCCGGAGGCGCGCACCTCGCCATCCAGCGGGCCATTGCCGGTGATCGCTAATTTGTCCATGGGGGGCCTGTTTAAGCGGGCGCGCGAGTGCGCAATTGCAGGGCGTGAATCTCGGTTCCCATGCGATCACCCAACGCGGCGTAGACCATGCGATGACAGGCCACGACTGACTGGCCGGAGAACGACGGCGAGATCACGGTCGCCTGGAAATGCTGACCGTCGTCTCCGATGACTTCGACCTCGGCATCGGGGAGACCAGCCTCGATCAGGCTTTTGATGGTGAGTGCATCCATTTGTTTGGGTATCCGGTCGTTAAGGGAAACTCTGACCTATTCCCGCCGCCAAGTTGCTGCCTGACAACAGGCCAGGCAAGGCGCGAGAAGCGAAGTTTGGTCATTCCAAATAAGCGACGAGTAACGCCGCATGGCCTGTTGTCAGGCGCAATCCGTATGGAACGGGCCGGTTTTCGCGCAAGCCTGGGCTTGCGCGAAAACCGGCTCCGTCTTGGTGGTGGGAATAGATCAGTGTTTCCCTAGCTGCGGATCTTGTACCCGGTGCGCAACATCCACAGCGCCACGCAAGCCAAGATCAAGAAGAACAAGGTCACCACGCCCAGCGAGTGAGCAATCGGCGCGTCGGCCACACCGAAGAAGCCATAGCGAAACCCGTCGATCATGTAGAAGAACGGATTGAACCGGGAGGCCTGCTCCCAGAACTCGGGCAGTGAGTGAATCGAGTAAAACACGCCGGACAAGAACGAGAACGGCATGATGAAAAAGTTCTGGAATGCGGCGAGGTGGTCGAACTTCTGCGCCACGATGCCTGCGATCAGTCCGAACACGGCCAGACAGCCGGCCGACAGCACCAGCATCGCAATCGCAGCAAGCGGGGCTTGCAATGGCAGCGGAATGAACAGCCAACCGACCGCATAAAGCACGACCGCCACGCAGGACGCGCGCACAATGGCCGCGCCGACAAAGGCCACAAAGATCTCCACGGCGGACAACGGCGCAAACAGCAGAAACACCAGGTTGCCCATGATCTTCGACTGGGTCAGCGACGACGAGGTGTTCGCAAATGCGTTCTGGATGATGCTCATCATCACCAGGCCGGGAATCAGAAACGCGGTGTAGCCGACGCCCGGATAGACGTTGACGCGATCTTCCAGCACATGCTGGAACACCAGCAGGTAGAGCACGGCGGTGACCACGGGCGCGAGCACGGTCTGGCCGATCACGCTCAAGAACCGGCGGACTTCCTTCTGGAACAGCGTCCACGTGCCGCGCGGGTTGAAGCGCCGGGCCATGGCAGCTGAATCAACGGGGCTATGCATCGTGATCTCCCGTCAGTTCGACAAAGATGTCTTCCAAGCTCGGCTCCCGTGTGTGCACGTCGGTGACCCGAAAGCCGGCGTCTCGCAGGCCGTCGAGCACGTCAGCCACCGAATCCTGGCCACGGGTCAGGCGCAGTTCAAGCTCATCGTTATCGCGAGCACAGACCAGCCGCTCGATCGCGTCTGGCACGGCTCCGGGCCCGTCAATGGACAACCGCAGAAACCGGAATGGGTGCCGCGAAAGAAAATCATCGGTGCGTTCCAGCGCGCGCAACTCACCGTGGTCCATGATGGCGATGCGCTCGCACAAGGCCTCGGCCTCCTCCAGATAATGGGTCGTCAACACGATGGTGTGGCCGGCGGCATGGAGTTCACGCGTGAACTCCCACAGCGTGCGCCGCAGCTCCACATCCACTCCAGCCGTCGGCTCGTCGAGGATGACCACCGGCGGACGGTGAACGAGTGCCTGCGCGATCAGCACGCGCCGCTTCATCCCGCCGGACAGCTGGCGAATGCTGGCGTCGCACTTGCTGGTCAGGTCCAGTCGCTCCAGCAGCTCGTCGATCCAGGGCCACGCATCGCGCCCGCAGCCAAAGTAGCCGGCCTGGATGCGCAGGATGTCGCGGACGGAGAAGAACGGATCGTAGACAATCTCCTGCGGCACGACGCCCAGCGATTGTCTTGCCGGGCGAAACGCGCCCACGACATCATGCCCCATCACCGACACTTGGCCTTGGCTGGCGCGGACCAGTCCGGCGGTGATGTTGATGAGGGTCGATTTGCCGGCGCCATTGGGGCCTAGCAAGCCGAAGTATTCGCCCTGCTCGATCCCGAAACTCACGCCCTTGAGCGCATGCAGGTCACCGAAGCGCTTGTGTACGCCCTCGACACGAATCGCTTGGGTCATTCCACTCGGTTACCTTGAGAAAAGGCCGCGCATTATACGGGCCCACCTGCATCTGTCTTGTTCGAACGGGCTACCCGCCACCATGTCCACGCGCATCGTCTGGCTACGTCGTGATTTTCGCCTCCATGACAACCCTGCGCTGCTGCACGCGGCCTCACGCAGCGAGCGGCTGCTGGTGCTGTACATTCATGCCCCAGACGAGGAGGCGCCGTGGGCGCCCGGCGCCGCCAGCCAATGGTGGCTGCATCAAAGCCTGACACGGCTGACCGAGCAACTGGAACAGGCCGGCTCCAGGCTGATCGTTCGCCACGGCCCCAGCCTGCAAGCGCTACAGGCCTGCCTTGACGAAACCGACGCAAAAAGCGTGTGCTGGAACCGGCTGTACGAGCCGGCGATCCGCGAACGCGACAGGCACATCAAGCAGGTCCTGCGCGAGGCCGGCATCGAAGTCCGGAGCTTCAATGCCGCGCTGCTCACCGAACCCTGGACAGTCCAGACCAAGAGCGGCGGACCCTATCGCGTTTTTACGCCCTTCTGGCGCGCAATTCGGCCGACGCTGGACGCATTGGAGCCCTGTCCAACCCCAACGCTGCCCGCCGCGCCGAGGCTACGGAGCGATTCGCTCGCCAGCCTGCAGCTGTTGCCACGAAGCGGCTGGGCGGATGGCTTCACCCAACACTGGACGCCTGGCGCCACGGGCGCCCGTAGGCGGTTGAGCAACTTTCTCGCCGACCAGCTGGAACGCTATGACACCGGGCGCGACATTCCGTCGGAAGACCTGACGTCCAGCCTGTCACCACACCTGCACTTTGGCGAGATCGGACCGCGAGAGATCCTGCAGGCGACGCGCCAGGCCCGCGGCGACGAGGGCGGCAGCCGCCGCGCCAGCAACGCCGAAAAATTCCTGTCGGAAGTCGGCTGGCGGGAATTCGCCCATCACCTGCTCTTCCATTACCCCGAAACGACGGAGCAGGCTCTCAACCCACGATTCCGCTCATTCACCTGGGACGGAGACCCGGCTCAGCTCAGGGCCTGGCAACGCGGTCAGACCGGCATTCCCATTGTCGACGCCGGCATGCGCCAACTCTGGCAGACCGGATGGATGCACAACCGCGTACGGATGATCGTGGGCAGCCTGCTGACCAAGAACCTTCGCCACCACTGGATGGACGGTGCGCGCTGGTTCTGGGACACGCTGGTGGATGCCGACCTGGCCAACAACACGTTGGGCTGGCAGTGGATCGCCGGCTGCGGCGCCGACGCCGCACCGTATTTCCGCATCTTCAATCCGGTGTCGCAGGGTGAGAAGTTCGACGCGGGTGGCCACTATGTGCGCCGCTTCGTGCCGGAACTGGCAAAACTGCCGGACCGGCACATTCATGCGCCCTGGGCCGCGCCCAAGGAGATCCTGCATGACGCGGGATTGCGACTGGGCCGCGACTACCCCGAACCCATAGTCGACTTGAAAGCCAGCCGACAGGCAGCACTCGACGCCTATGCCACCATCAAGGGCTGACCACGGCACAAGTTGAACTCGCCGCCGCGCGTGACGACGCGGGTTCGTTATCATTCGCCGCCCACCTGAATGCCCAGGTCTTCGTTTGGACCCCACATTGCTGCTCAGCGTCCTCGCCATCGCCGTCGGATTCGTCCTGCTGATCTGGGGCGCGGACCGGTTCATCGCCGGTGCCGCCGCCCTGGCGCAGGATCTGGGCGTGCCCAAGCTGCTGGTCGGACTCACCGTGGTGGGGCTAGGCACATCGGCACCGGAGATGTTTGTCGCGGCGGTGGCCGCGCTTCAAGGCAAGTCCGGACTGGCGATCGGCAATGCCATTGGCTCGAACGTCACTAATATCGCGCTGATCCTGGGCGTCACGGCGCTGGTCACGCCGTTGGTCGTGAACAGCTCGGTCCTCAAGCGCGAGCTGCCTGTCCTGTCCGTCGTCTGCATCGGCGCCTTCGTGCTGATGTGGGACCGCCAGCTCGACCGCGCGGATGGTGTCGTACTACTGGTCGCCCTGATCGCGGTCTTGGTCTGGATGGCCCGAATGGCGAAAGTCGGAGCGCCACTCGCGGCAGGAGACGATCTGGCCGTCGATGTCCCCGAGCAGGCACCGATGGGGCGCGCCATTCTGTGGACGGTCGTCGGACTGATTCTGCTGCCGCTGTCCTCGCAGTTGCTGGTCTGGGGCGCGGTCAACGTCGCCAACACCTTCGGGATCAGCGATCTGGTGATCGGGCTCACCATCGTCGCACTGGGGACCAGCCTGCCGGAACTGGCCGCCTCCGTGGCCGGCGCCCTCAAGGGCGAACCCGAGATCGCACTGGGCAATGTACTGGGCTCCAACCTGTTCAACCTGCTGGTGGTACTCGCAATGCCAGCCTGGTTGAGTCCGGGACTCGTCGATGCCGCGGTGCTGACACGCGACATGCCGGTCATGCTCGCCCTCACGGCGCTGATGTTTCTGATGTGCGCGGGCTGGCGTGGACGCGGGCAGATCACGCGCATCGAGGGCAGCCTGCTGCTCGTCGCCTTTGTGGGCTATGAGACTCTTCTGCTCATCTCCGGATAACAAACCATGACGTCACTGCACCCAGAACAAATTCGTCGCCTTGGCCAGTCCGTATTGCAGATTGAGCGCGATGCCATCGACCATCTAATCGACCGGATCGACGATGCGTTCGTCCGTGCCTGTGAGCTCTGCATCGCCTGCACCGCGCGAATCGTGGTCGTCGGCATGGGCAAGTCGGGCCATATCGGCAACAAGATCGCGGCAACATTGGCAAGCACCGGCACCCCCGCGTTCTTCGTCCACCCCGGCGAAGCCAGCCACGGCGATCTCGGCATGATCACACGCGCCGATGTGGTCCTCGCGTTGTCAAACTCGGGCGAGACGGCAGAGATCACCGCCATTCTCCCGGTCATCAAGCGGCTCGGCGTGCCGCTCATCGCGATGACAGGCCGGGCAGATTCGACATTGGCACGCATGGCCGATGTTCATCTGGACGTCGGCGTCAACAAGGAAGCCTGCCCGCTGAATCTGGCACCTACCGCGAGCACGACCGCGACACTGGCGATGGGCGATGCGCTGGCCGTTGCGCTGCTTGAGGCCCGCGGGTTCACCGAAGCGGATTTCGCACTGTCGCATCCGGGCGGCTCGCTCGGACGCCGCCTGCTGCTGAAAATCGATGATCTGCTGCACAGCGGTGACGATATCCCCCGAGTGGCGGAGACCGTCACCGTCGCCGAGGCACTGGTCGAGATGACACAGAAAGGCCTGGGCATGACCGTGATCGACGACACCGAAGGCCGAATGGTCGGCATCTACACAGATGGCGACCTGCGCCGCACGCTGGACGGCGGACTCGATGTCCACAAAACGCCAATCGCCTCGGTGATGGCCAAGAACCCCAAGGTGATCGCCCCCGGCACGCTGGCTGCAGAAGCCGTCAAGATCATGCAGGATTTCAGCATCACCACCCTGGTGGTTCGCGACGACCATCAACGCGTCACCGGGCTTCTTCATATGCATGATCTGCTGAGAGCCGGCGTTGTCTGAACCCCACGACATCCGCGAACGCGCATCGAAAATCCGCCTGGTCATCTTCGATATCGATGGCGTGCTGACCGATGGCAAGCTCTACCTTGCCCCCGACGGCACCGAGCTCAAGACCTCCAGCGTGCGCGACGGCCTCGGCCTGCGCCTGCTCATCGACGCCGGCATTCATGTCGCCGTCATCAGCGGTCGGCCATCCCCAGCCTACGAACAGCGACTGCGCAAGCTGGGCGTGGAGCACATCGTCCTGTCCACGCGGGTGAAACTGCCGGCCTATGAACACCTCGTTGATGCACTGGGTCTGGACGATCAGCAGGTGGCCTGCATGGGCGACGACGCGCCGGATGTACCCATCATGCAGCGTGCCGGGCTGGCATTGACCGTCGCCAACGCCCACCACTCGGCCCAGGCTGCGGCGGACTGGATCAGCCAGTTCGATGGCGGACATGGCGCCGTACGCGAAGCCTGTGACCTGATTCTGGATGCCCAGCAGTGAGCGAGCGCAAGAGCCGGCTACGCATCAGCGCGCTGACCGCGCCCGGGATCCCCCTGCTGGCGGTTGCGATTATGGGCGCCGTCGGGATCGCGCTGCTGCAAGGCGACTCGTCGCCACCCGAGAACATCGCCGCTCCGCCGCCGGATGCCCGCTCTTATCTGGCAGACATGCGCTTGCGCCGCTTCGGCGACGACGGCCAACTTGAGTACCGCGCCACCGCCGATCGCGCGACCTACTTCGCCGACGGTTCGCTGGCATTGAGCACGGTGGATGTCGACTATCTTGGCGGTCGGCAAAGTGTCTGGACCTTGTCCGCACCCAGCGGCCGCGTGCCGCCCAGCCAGGACCGCATCGAACTGACCGGCGCCGTGAATGTCCATGGACGGGACGAAGCCGGGGTTCCGGTGGACTTCAACACCGAACAGTTGCTGGTAGAACTCGAATCCGAAACCTTGCGTTCGGAGGCACCGGTTGAGCTGCGCAGCCCGGACAAGCACGTGGAAGCGATCGGCCTCGTCGCCGATTTCCAGGGGACACAAGTGGAACTGTTGAACCGGGTACGGGCCGAAATCGATGAATAAACTGAACCGGCTCGTGCCGCTGCTGCTAACGGGGCTGACCCTGCTGCCCACCATCGCCCTGGCCCAGACTGGCCGGCTGACCGTGGACGCCGATCGCGCGGAACTCGATGAATCGCAGGGCTATAGCGTCTATTCCGGCAACGTCCAGCTACAGCAGCAAGGCATCGACCTGACCGGTGACCGCCTGACCATTCGGCGACCCAGCAACGGCCAGCTACGTGCAACGATGGAAGGCCAACCTGCACGCCTGACACACACGCCTGACAATGCCGACGGGCCGATCACCGCCACCGCAACCTCAATGACCTACGACACCGGCTCACGGCAACTGACACTGGAAGGCGGCGCCCGCATCGAACGCGGCGCCGACACGCTAAGTGCCGGAAAGATCGAGTACAACCTGGCCGACCAGCGCATGCGCGCCGCCGGCGGCGACTCCGAACGGGTCCGCATCACCATCCCCGCCCCTGATGTCAGCAACGCGCCATGAGCACGACGCTACGCGCCCGCAATCTGCGCAAGAGTTACAAGAAGCGCACCGTGGTCAAGGATGTGAGCATCCACGTCAACGCCGGCGAAGTCGTCGGCCTGCTTGGCCCAAACGGCGCCGGTAAAACGACTTCGTTCTACATGATTGTCGGGCTGGTCGCCGCCGATGCAGGCCGGATTACGCTGGGCGAACGAGACATCAGCCGCATGCCGATGCATACACGTGCACGCCTGGGTGTGGGGTATCTCCCGCAGGAAGCGTCCGTGTTTCGCAAACTCACGGTGGCCGAAAATATCCTCGCAATCCTGGAAACCCGGCGCTCCCTGTCCAAGGCGCAACGCCAGGATCTACTCGAAGGCCTGCTCGGCGAACTGCACATAGAGCATGTGCGCGACACCCTGGGCATGAGCTTGTCAGGCGGTGAGCGTCGGCGGGTGGAAATTGCCCGCGCACTGGCGGCGGATCCGCAGTTCATCCTGCTGGACGAACCCTTCGCCGGCGTCGACCCGATCTCCGTGGGCGACATACAACAGATCATCCGGCACCTGCAGGATCGTGGCATCGGCGTGTTGATCACCGACCACAACGTGCGTGAAACGCTCGGCATTTGTTCACGCGCCTACATTCTGTCCGACGGTGAAGTCATTGCGGAGGGTCCACCCGAAACGATCCTCGACAATCCGCAGGTTCGGGCTGTTTATCTGGGCGATACGTTCCAGCTTTAGCCACGACGCATCGCGAATTGCAAATATTAATTTCTTGTTAAGCAAGAATACTGCCATCCGCTTGCGTCAGCGGATTGCTGGGGCGTATCTTCAAGCCATGCCCATTAGCCACTCCGAACAGTAATGCGTCCAGCCCTTGCACTACGCATGGGTCAGTCGCTGGCGATGACGCCGGCGCTGCAGCAAGCCATCCGCATGCTCCAGCTCTCCACGCTGGATCTCCAACAGGAAATTCAGCAAGCGCTGGACTCCAACATGATGTTGGAACACGCGGAGGACATCGACGCTGCCCCCGACGAAACGCCGGCCCAAGACGCGGCCGATTCAAAAACCAACGACGAAGCCATCCCCGACGAGTTACCCGTCGACGCAGAATGGACCGATATCTACGACGGCACGTCGCACCGCTCGCGCGAAGCCGACGAAGCCTGGTACGAGTACCGTCAGGCGAACCTGCATCGCAAGACCAGCCTGCGCGAACATCTCGCTTGGCAAGCGGATCTGGCGAGCCTGTCCGCGGCCGAGAACGACATTGCCGCACACCTGATCGATGCCGTCGACGATCGCGGCTACATTGCGGACTGGCCTGTGGTGGAGCAGCGACTGCTCGAACTTGGCTACACACCAGATGCCATCGCGCCCGTGCTCGACACCGTGCAACGTTTCGATCCGGCCGGTGTTTGCGCACGTCACCTGGCTGAATGCCTTTGCCTGCAACTCGATGGCCTGAATCGCGGGCCGGTGGTCGACCTGGCCAAGGACATCGCAGCCGAGCATCTGGAATTGCTCGCCCGGAACGACCTGCGCGGCCTGTCGCGGGTGCTGCGGCAACCGGTCGATGTCATTGCCGAATCCGTCGACCTCATTCGCAACCTGCAACCCCATCCTGGGGCTGATTTTGTCGACCACGAAGCCGAATATGTCGCTCCCGAAGTCTTCGTGAGCAAGCGCCAGGGGCGCTGGTCGGTTTCGCTGAATCCCGACATCACGCCCAAGCTGCGGATCAATACTGACTATCTGGGCTTGGTTAAGCGCGCAGATCAGAGCGAAGACCAGCAGTGCATGAAACAGCACCTGCAGGAGGCGCGTTACTTCCTGAACAGCCTCAAGAGCCGCAATGAGACTCTGCTACGCGTTGCGCAGTGCATCATTGAACAGCAGCGTGCTTTTCTGGAATATGGTGAGGAGGCAATGAAGCCTCTCGTCCTGAGGGACGTAGCCGAGCAGCTCGGCGTGCATGAGTCGACGGTGTCGCGTGCGACCTCGTCGAAATACATGCACACGCCGCGTGGGCTGTTCGAGTTGAAATATTTCTTCTCAAGCCACGTGTCTACCGTGGAAGGAGGTCAGTGCTCAGCAACCGCGATCCAGGCCATGATTCGGCGCATGATCAAGGAAGAGTCTCCTGAGAAGCCACTGTCCGACAGCCGCATTGCCAAACTGCTGCTGGAAGACGGCATTCAGGTCGCACGGCGCACCGTCGCAAAATATCGAGAAGCGATGGACCTGCCACCTTCCCACGAGCGTCGCCGCTTGGTCTGACCCGACGACTTCCACTTTCGGGGGCCGTCGAATGATTTCAGATTCAGGAGTGAACGCATGAACCTAAATATCTCCGGCCACCACGTCGAGCTCACCGATGCGATGCGTGATTTCGTCACGCAAAAGCTGTCCCGAGTCGAGCGGCATTTCGATCATCTGATCGATGCTGAGGTCGTCCTCACCGTCGAAAAGATTCGACACAAGGCGGAGGCAACACTCCACGCCAGCGGCAAGAACCTCCATGCGGAGGCCGTCGCAGACGACATGTACAAGGCGATTGACCAGTTGATCGACAAGCTGGATCGCCAGACCCGACGCTTCAAGGAACGAGTCACCAACCATCACGGCAAGGGACCGCAACGCATCGCAGAGATGCTGCAGTAAACACGTCGGGTTTCCTGGGAGACCGGTAACGGTTGCCCGAGGGAGGAGCCCAAACCAGCGAGGCCGGGGCCGCTTAGCGACCCGGCCTCGCTTCGTTTTGGTTGTTACACTAACGCCCACTGATCATTCACCGCCTACCGACTCGTCACGGAGATTTCCAATGGAACTAGCTGATCTCCTCGCGCCTGCCCAGGTCCGCACACTCGGATCGATCGCGAGCAAGAAGCGCGCACTGGAAGAATTGTCCAAGCTGCTGGTTGAAGTGGCTCCTGACCTCAGCGCATCCGACGTGCTGACCAGCCTGGTCAATCGTGAAAAGCTTGGCAGCACGGCCTTGAAAGGTGGCGTTGCGATTCCCCACGGCCGCATGCGTGGTCTGGACAAGCCTGCCGCGGCCTTTGTCCGCCTCGAATCCGGTATCGACTACGACGCCGATGACGGCTCGAAGGTCGATCTGATCTTCGGCCTACTGGTCCCGCAGGATGCGATGCAAACCCATCTGGAAATCCTCAAGACCATTGCGGAGCGGTTGTCCGACGACGCATTCGTTCAGGCGATGCGCGATGCCACCTCGGACGAGGCGTTGCATGAGCACATCGTCTCGGAACTGCCGGCTCAGGCCTGATCCGAACTTGACCACCCGGCACGGCGTCCTGATGGCCATGTACGGGTGCGGCGTATTCCTGACCGGCGATAGCGGCACCGGCAAGAGCGAATTGGCACTACGCCTGATCCGTCGCGGTCATGCCCTGGTCGCCGACGACGCACCGGCGTTCGAATGTCATGCCAACCGCTGGATCGGCCGCGCGTCGGATGCCCTTCACGGTCGCCTGCAACTGCGGGGCATCGGCGTGATCAACGTGCCGTCCCTGCTCGGCCCCGCGGCGATTCAGGCGTCCACCCCGGTTGATCTCCTGATCGAACTGACCCGAACCCCGGAAACCGACGCCAGACCGCTATCAGGCTCGCGGCCGCGATCCTTCGAGTTTCTTGGCACGACCTTGCCTGGCTGGTCCATCCCGGTCGATGCTGCGCCCGCCTCCCCCGAGCTGATCGAGACCGCCGTCCTTGCTGCCGGACTGCACCGCAAAGCCGCCGAAACCACCGGAGCCGCCACGTGGAACTGATTGTCGTCAGCGGCCTGTCCGGGGCCGGCAAGTCGGTCGCGCTGCGCGTGCTGGAAGATCAGGGGTATTTCTGCATCGACAACCTGCCGATGGCCTTGCTGGATTCCCTGGCAACGCATGCCGAAGCGGCGCCTGAAGCGCCGCGCCAGCTCGCGGTTGGCGTTGATGCGCGTGCATCGCGCAACGAGCTACGCGGGTACAGCGAGCACATCACTGCGCTGCGCGCGCGGGGGGTTCGCGTCTCGACGCTATTCCTGGAAGCCGACGAAGACGTTCTGCTGCGACGTTTCAGCGAAACCCGGCGCAAGCATCCGTTGACCGATGCCGACATCACGCTGCGCGATGCGATCGCCACCGAACGCACGCTGCTTGATCCGATCGCCGATTGCGCCGAGATCATCCTCGATACATCCAAAACCAACGTCCACGAACTGCGCGAACGCGTGCGACATCGTATCGGCGGCACGCCCGATGCCCCTCTAACGGTGTTGTTCCTGTCATTTGGCTTCAAGTACGGCGTGCCGGATGATGTCGACTACGTGTTCGACGTACGCTGCCTGCCCAACCCCCACTGGAAACCGGCGCTCAAGCCGCAGACCGGGCAGGATGCGGATGTTGCCGACTACCTCGCCAGCCTGCCCGCCTGCCAGGCCCTGGAGAACGACATCGCCAGCTTTCTCGACCGTTGGCTGCCTGCCTTCGAGGGGCAGGACCGAACCTACATCACCGTGGGCATCGGCTGCACCGGCGGCCGGCACCGATCCGTCTACCTCGTGGAGGCGCTAGCAGAGCGCTTTCGCGCGGCCGGCCGGGCGATTCAAATCAGACATTCGGAATTGGCATGAGCTGCGGACTTCTGCTCGTCACCCACGGCCGGCTAGGCCAGCACCTGCTCGCCACCGTGCGGGACGTAATCGGCGAACTGCCGCTGGACACCGATATCCTCGAAGTGCGCCGCGTTCAGGACACCGAGGTACTCATCCGCCAGGGCACTCGCATGATCGAACGGCTGGATTCTGGCGACGGCGTGCTCATCCTCACCGACGCCTATGGATCCACACCGGGCAACCTGGCCACGCGCGTGGCGACCGATCAGCGCACGCGCGTCGTGGCCGGCGTGAACATGCCGATGCTGCTGCGGGTCTTCAACTACCACGACCAGGCCCTGGATGCGCTGTCTACTGCCGCCATCGAGGGCGGACGACGCGGTATCGTCGACTGCCAGCATCCGGACTGATCAGACCATCGCCATGCCAAACACGACCGTCACGATTGTGAACAAACTCGGCCTGCATGCACGGGCAACGGCCAAGCTCGTGACCTGTTCACGGCAGTTCGAAAGCCGGGTGACGCTGCGCCGCGGCGACCGCGAGGTCAGCGGTAAAAGCATGATGGGACTGATGATGCTGGCCGCCGGCAAAGGCACCGAGTTGGAACTGGAGACCGAAGGCGCCGACGCGGAGGCCGCGCTGGAAGCGGTCGCAGCCCTGATCGCCGACCGCTTCGGCGAGGACGCGTGACCAGACCCCGGCATACAGGACGAGAGCCGCTGGCATGAGCCTTTGGCTCTCGGGCATTGGTGTCGCGCGCGGCATTGCCATCGGTCGCGCGCTGAAGATCGTCTCCGGCGATCTGGACATACCCGAGTACGCGCTGGAACCCTTCGAAGTCGGGGCCGAAATCAGGCGCTACCGTTCGGCCCTGCGGCGGGCCCGAACACAGCTAAAGGACGTGCAGGAGCGGATTCCCAAGGGGACCCCCGGCGAAATTTCGGCCTTCATCGAATCACATATGCTGATGCTGGAGGACCGCGCGTTCTCCGAAGCGGTGGAAGAACTGATCAGCGAGCGCGGCGTTAACGCCGAAGCAGCGCTGAAAAGCCAGCGCGACACGCTGATCCGCGTGTTCGAGGCAATGGAAGACCCGTATCTGCGCAGCCGCCGCGATGATGTCGAACACGTCGTCTCGCAAATCCAGCGCATTTTGCTGAAGAACGACAAGCCCCTGGGCACGCGCGAGGCCGCGCATGAAGGGACCTCCATCGTCGTGGCTGACGACATCACTCCGGCGGACATCATCCTGCTGCATCGCCAGGGTGTGGCCGGGTTTGTCACCGAGTCCGGCGGCCCGCTATCGCACACCGCCATTCTTGCCCGCAGCCTGGGCATTCCGGCGATTGTCGGACTGCATGGGGCAAGGCGGCTGCTGGAAGATGGTGAGGCGCTGATCGTTGACGGTCATGCCGGTCATGTCGTGGCCGCGCCTGCCCGGATCACGCTGGACTTTTACGCCCGCCGCCGGCAACGCGATGCCCGCTACCGGCGCATGCTGCTGCGCCTCAAGGACGAGCCCGCGACCTCCAAGGACGGTCAGAGGCTGCGCCTGCTGGCCAATATCGAACTGCCCAGCGACGTGAGCCAGGCACAGGAGGTCGGCGCCGAGGGCATCGGGCTGTACCGCACCGAATTCCTGTTCATGAACCGGGACGAGCCACCGGGCGAGGAAGAGCAATACCTTGCCTATCGCGAGGTGATCGCCGCCGTCGATGGTCCGGTGACGATTCGCACGCTGGATCTGGGCGCGGACAAGCAGTCCGACGCGGTCCGGGTGTCGCAGGCAACCAATCCGGCGCTGGGGCTGCGCGCCGTGCGCCTGTGCCTGCGGGACCGCAACCTGTTCCGTACCCAGCTGCGCGCGCTGCTGCGGGCGGCGACCGCTGGTCAGGCACGGATCATGATCCCCATGATCTCCAACATCTTCGAACTCCGGCAATGCCTGCAGCTGATCAACGATATCAAGCGCGAACTGGCTGCCGAGCAGCGAGAATTCAACGAGCATGCCCAGGTGGGCGCAATGATCGAGGTGCCCGGCGCCGCGCTGGCCGCGCCCTGGCTGGCGCGCGAGTGCGAGTTCTTCTCCATCGGCACCAACGATCTGATCCAGTACACGCTGGCCATCGACCGCGTGGATGATGAGGTCAACTATCTCTACGACCCATTGCATCCGGGCGTGCTGCAACTCATCCGGCGCACCATTGAAGCGGGTCGAGACGCCGGCATTCCGGTGTCCATGTGCGGCGAAATGGCGGGCGACACCCTGCACACCCGGCTGCTGCTGGGCTTGGGTTTGAGCGAATTCTCCATGCACCCGGCCAGTGTGTTGGAAGTCAAACGAATCATCCGCGATTCACATCTGGGCGAGCTGCGCAGCCGCACCGATGCGCTGCTGGCCAGCACCGATCCCGATGCCGCACGCCAGATCATCGATCAGATTGCCGCGATGTAACCCCGGTTTGCCGTAAAGACCGATCGCCACCCGGCTTGACGCCACATTGGCCGCTGCTCCGGCGCCACAAGCTGCGTAAAATGCCGCTCAGTCTCCGGGAGCACCTTCATGGCCGAAGCGGCTGAGCAACAAACCGCAGAACATCGGCTGGAGCGTCTCCGGGACGCGCTGGACAGTGGCCGGCTGGTGCCGGTCCGGCGCATTCTCAAATCCCTGCATCCTGCCGAAATCGCTCGCCTGCTGGAGTCGCTGCCGCATGCCGAGCGCAAGGTTGTCTGGGGCGTCGTCGATGTTGATGACCAGGGTGAGGTGCTGCTGCATGTCAATGACGAGGTGCGCGCCGCCCTGATCCAGGGCATGGACCCGGAAGACATCATCGCCGCGGCCCGCGATCTGGATATCGACGATCTCGCGGACTTTGTTGATGACCTCCCCGAGACGCTCACCGAGCAGGTGCTGCGCTCCATGGACCTGGCCAATCGCCAGGCCCTGGAGAAGGTCATGTCCTATGCGCCGGACACGGCGGGCGGCCTGACCAACACGGATACCGTCACCATCCGGCCAGATGTAACCCTGGACGTCGTGCTGCGCTACCTGCGGCTACGCGGCTCGTTGCCCGAGCACACCGACGTTATCTACGTGGTAGATCGCTACGGCCGCTTCATCGGCGGGCTAAGCCTGGAGCGGTTGCTGACGCACGACCCCAGCGTGCGCGTGGCCGAAGCCATGGATACGGAACTCGAACCGCTCGCGGACGATTTGCCAGCACGGGAAGTGGCCCAGCAGTTTGAAAACCGCGACCTGATCTCCGCGCCCGTGGTGGATGCGCATCGTCTGCTCATCGGTCGGATCACCATCGATGACGTGGTCGATGTCATCCGGGACGAGGCCGAACACAACCTGATGAGCATGGCTGGACTGGACGAGGAAGAGGATATCTTCGCGCCCGTCGCCGCCAGCGCGAAACGGCGCGCCGTCTGGTTGGGCATCAATTTGCTCACCGCGCTGCTGGCGGCTCAGGTCGTTGGATTGTTTGAGCATGTCATCGACCAGGTAGTGGCGCTGGCCGTACTGATGCCCGTCGTCGCCAGCATGGGCGGCATTAGCGGCAGCCAAACGCTGACACTGATGATTCGGGGCTTGGCGCTGGGTCAGATCGGCGGCGGCAACACGCGGTCGCTGCTACGCAAAGAACTCGCAGTCGCCGCGATCAACGGCGTGCTCTGGGCCCTGGTTGTCGCCGCGATCGTGCTGGTTTGGTTCAGAAACCCGACATTGGGCGCGGTCATTGCGCTGGCAATGATCATCAACCAACTTTTCGCCGCATTCTCGGGGTTTGGCATCCCGTTGATCCTGCGAAAACTGAACATCGACCCCGCACTCGCGGGCAGCGTGGTGCTGACCACCATTACCGACGTGGTGGGTTTTTTCGCTTTTCTGGGGTTGGGCGCCTTGGTACTGCTGTAAACGCTAGGCCGCGTCGCGCAGAGCAGGCAACTCGCTCCCTTCAGCCACGAACTCCAACGCCACACCGTTATTGCAGTAGCGCTTTCCCGTCGGCTGCGGACCATCGTCGAACACGTGGCCCTGATGTCCACCGCAGCGAGTGCAGTGATATTCGGTG
>Ga0208834_100093_pt1 | contig 39410 bp, 27 predicted proteins | sample DeeseametaMP1787_FD_184182 | JGI IMG/M metagenome (GOLD analysis project Ga0208834, IMG submission 184182) | Marine microbial communities from the Deep Pacific Ocean - MP1787 (SPAdes) | ecosystem: Environmental > Aquatic > Marine > Oceanic | place: North Pacific Ocean | collected 2011-05-03 | reverse complement strand
CCCCCGCCGCCGTTGCAAGCGCGTCGGCGGCGCCCCAGGTCACGGCCACCTCTGCCCCGTCCTCATCGACGCCGACCGCTGCTTCGGCTTCGGCGCCCACTGCCGCTGCGACGACTGCGCCAGTCGTGGAAACCGCCCAGCCGACCGCCGTGCCCCCGGCGGCGACGCCATCGGCTGGCGGCGCCGTCATCCGCGCCTCCGCAACGACGTCCAGCGATGAGCAGACACTGGCCGAAGTACAACGCCTGCGCGAAGCTGGAAAGCCGCAACAGGCGCTCGAACAGCTGCTGCCACTCGCAGGCCGGCTCGGCGGCGATCCTGACTTCGACTATCTGCTGGGCTCAACGGCCCTGGATGCCGGCGAGTACAACCATGCCGTGATCGCCTTGCAGCGGGTGGTATACCAACGACCAAACGATGCCGCTGCCAGGCTGGAGTTGGGACTGAGCCACATGGCTCTGCGCAACTACGATCGCGCCCGTGCCGAGTTCGATCGCATCGAAGCAATGGCTCCGCCGAAGGACGTCGCGGCAGTCATCGCGCAGGCGAATGCCGCGATGGCGCAGCGCGAACAGGCAGAGAGCAAGTGGTGGCGCGGCATCGTGCGCGCGACGGCTGGCTTCGACAACAATGTCAACGCATCGACCAGCGAGAACCAGTTTCTTGGATTTGAGCTAGACCCCCAAAGCCAGGAGACCGATTCACCGTTCCTGGGCGGGGGCGTCGGGCTACGGGCCGCCGTGCCGCTCTCCGGCGACATGGAATTCAGCGGTGGCGTCGGAGTCGACCATCGGCACTATCCCGACGCCAGCTTCGTCGACAGCACACTGGGGCGCGTGGACTTCGCGATCTCCAAGCGCTGGGAGCGCATCATCCTGGCCCTGGCCAACGAGTACCACTACGGCCTGCTCGACGGCGGCTACAACAACCGGGGTGCCGCCTCGACCCTAACCGCCGGATACACCTTTCCCACGGTACTGCTCACCGGGCAACTGCGCCGCGGCACCTTGCGGTTTAACGACGCGATCGAAAGCCGCGATGTCGACCAACTCTCGACCAGCGTCGCCGTACGCTGGCAGCCGGTCCCGACGCTGGCCTTGGGTCTGGCCTTGTCGATCGGAGACGACGAGGCCCGGCAGCCCGGCTCCGATTATTCCCGTGACCTCACGGCGATACGGGGCAGCCTGATCTGGCAGGCCAATACGGACATCCAGCTGCAAACATCCATGGGTTGGCTCAATGCGGACTATCCGGATCCGTTCTTCGGATTCAAGCGCGAGGACGACCAGTTCTCCATTGATGCCAGCGCCAACTGGACCGGCCTGTTGCCGTACGACTGGGTCTTCACGCCCAACGCCCGCTACGTCGACAACGACTCAACTGTGACGCTCTTCAAGTACGACCGATTCGTCGTCGGGTTTACTGCGTCACGCGGATTTTAGACACGGGGAACGTCAATGCTCCGATCCAATTTTGCCCGTGGGCTAGCAACGGCTGCCCTGTTCTGTCTCGCCACACCTGGTTTTGCCGGTGTCGGCAAAGTGTTGTTCGTGCTGGGAGGTGCCTCCGTCGAACGCGGAGAAACCGCGTTGGCGGCACAACGTGGCCTGGAGCTGGAATCGGGCGACACCCTGGTCACCGGTCTCTCCGGCCGCATGCACGTGCGGCTGGACGATGGCGCCATGCTGACCCTCAAGCCCGACACGCGCTATGAGCTGACCGAGTACGAGGTGCCGGAAGAGGCTGTCGCTGACGAGCCCGTGGCCGCCGCGGCAACGGGCTCGACCGCTTCACCGGAACCCGCCGCGCCGCTGGTCCGAACGCGCCGATCCGGCCGCGCCTTCATGAGCTTGATCAAGGGCGGCTTTCGCACCATCACCGGTTTGATCGGCAAGACCGACAAGCAGGCCTATCAAATCAAGACGCCCGTCGCGACGATCGGCATCCGCGGCACGCATTTCGAAACCGAAATGGCCGGCGACGAGATGCTTCTGGCTGTCTGGGACGGCATCGTGGACATTGTCGTACAGACCTCGGACGGCACCCAAAGCTGGAGCTTTGGTGAAGGACAGCCGTATTCATTCGGAGTCGTCGGCAATGACGGCAGCGTGACCGGACTGGAAGAACCACCGGCTCAGTTTGGCGCCGACGGCGCGCCGCCGTTGCAATTGACGCGCGGCGGCAATGGCGGCCGGCGAGGCGCAGCCGACGGCGATGATGATGACAGCGGTGATCGTCGCCCGGTCGAGGTCCGTTCCACCGATGATCCCGCTGATCTTGGTGACGGCGAGCAAGAGCCGCCGCAGCCCACGACGTCGATCGCCATGGGCACCGGCCCCTATCGCGGCTCCAGCGGTTTCGCGAGCGCAAGCAACAGCACTAACGTCACGTACGGACAAAACGGTGAACTGGTCGAGTACGCGGCGGGCCACCCTGATGGCGCTGCCATCTACGCCATCGGATCGGCGGCGGTCAGTGACATCGGATTCGACCCCGATACGGGCATCCGCTGGGGACGGTGGGCCGATGGTGTCGCCCAGCTCGCGATCGCGGGTGTGGGCCAGGAGGCCCTGGATCTGAACAACCAGAGCCTGCACTACATCACAGGGCCGGCCGGGGACAACGCGCCGGTGCTGCCCATCACCGGCACCGCCACCTACACACTGGTCGGCAACACCAACCCTACGGACGGTAACGGCAACGTCGGCGTGCTTGGGTCCGCATCACTCGCGGCGAACTTCACCGAACAAACCGTGAGCAGCATCGTCAATCTCGCGATCAACGAATCGGTCTGGAACGCCTCTGGTTCCGGCTCGTTCGGCGACAACGGTAACTTGTTCAGCGGCTCGTACAACGACGTGACCGTCAACGGCAATTCGGAGGGCAATAGCGGTTTGTTCTCCGGCTTCTTCGCAGGCGATGACAACGGCGACGCAATACCTGATGGCGCCGGCCTGATCTACAACCTGACCAACGGCACAGACGCTGTGACCGGAGCAGCGGTCTTCGGAGACCCTTCACCATGATTGACTTGAGCCCCCGCGCACGGCTGCTCCCGCTCGCACTCATCAGCGCGACTGCGCTGGCAGCGTGCGGGGGTGGCTCGACGTCCTCACCGTCCGGCATTCAGGGCACGGCCTCAAAGGGTCCACTGGTGAATGCCAGCATCGAGATCTATGCCATCGACGCCGCTGGGCTGCCGGCTGGCGACCCGCTGGGCGTTGCCACGACCGACGCCAATGGGGAGTTCAGCTTCAGCGAGCGCCCGGCGGAAGGCCCGTTGCTGCTCATTTCCACCGGTGGAACGTACATTGATGAAGGCGATCCGGAACCTGACCCGGCCGCCCGTCGCCAGATTACGCTGGGTGCGCAGGAAGGCCTCCGCTCGCTGCTGCCCGCCGGGCAGAACAGCCTGGCGATCACGCCGTTTTCACAGATGGTCTACCAGCGGGCGTTGCGAGAAGCCGCGGGAAGCAACTTCATCAGTGTGTTCGGCGCGGCACAGGCGCAGGCCGCAACCGCCTTGGGCTTCGATCCCATCTCGGTCCAACCTGCCAATCCGGTCGCACCGGCGGCCGACGCATCGGATGCACAGGTCGCCTACGCGCTAACGCTTGGCGGTTTCGCGTCCTATCTCAACGGCATCGCGATTTCCTTGGGTACGCTGCCCACCTACCAAGTGCTTGAAGCCGTGCTGTTCGATTTTTCCGACGGCCGCCTCGACAGCCTCGCCGACGGCGTTTCGCCGATCACCATCGGGGAGTCGGAGAGCACGCTGCCCAGCGGCTTTGACCTCAACGACGAAATTCGTCGCTTCCGCAATAATCACTTCGACCAATATCAAGCGGCCGTTCTGGTCCAGATCGACACCGACACGCTCGGCGGTGAACTCCAACCAACAAACAACAACCCCGTCGCGACCAACGATACCGTCAACATCGTTGTTGGCAGCGGCGGAGTGACCATCGACGTATTGGCCAATGACACCGATGCCGACGGCGACACGCTCAGCGTCGATTCCATCGGCACGCCTTCGGCGGGGGGCACCGCGGTACTGGGTTCCGGGGGCGGCATCGAGTACACGCCGCCTGCCGAATTTGTCGGCGTCGACAGCTTCAGCTACCAGATCAGCGACGGCAATGGCGGCAGTGACAGCGCGACGGTCACGGTCAACATCACCTCGCCTAGCAATACGCCGCCGGTGGCGAATGACGACACCGCCACCACGGACGAGAACACCGCGGTCACGGGCATTCCCGTGCTTAGCAATGACAGCGATGCCGAAAGCGATCCACTCACCGTGATCGCTGTTGGCACACCGGTCAACGGCGGCACAGCCACCGTGTCCGGCCAAGGCACGACCGTGGACTACACCCCCGCCACCGGGTTTAGTGGCACCGACAGCTTCGCGTACACGATTTCTGATGGTCAGGCGCAAGCATCGGCAACGGTAACCGTGACCGTGAACAACGTGGCCAGCGCCCCGGTTGCGGTTGATGACAGTGCCAGCGTCGCTGAAGACGGATCGGTCGTCATCGAGGTATTTGCAAACGACACCGATGCCGATGGCGATCTCGATACGACGACGACGCAGCTGGTCGCCGCCCCGAGTGATGGCGCCGCGACCGTACTGCCGTCCGGCGCGGTGCAGTACTCTCCGTCCGCCAATTTCTTCGGCTCGGACCAGTTCACCTATCGAATTTTCGATCAGGCGGGTCTGCCCTCCAATGTCGCCATCGTGAGCGTCACCGTCACGAGCAGCAATGATGCGCCGGTGGCCAATGCGGACGCGGCGACAACGGACGAAGACACGGCGGTCGTGATCAACGTGGTTGCTAACGACACCGACGTCGACGGCACCATCGACCCCAGCAGTGTTCTGGTCACCACCGGCCCTACCGACGGATCGATCTCGGTAACGGCCAACGGGACGGTCACCTACACCCCGGCTGCGGACTTCGCGGGGACCGACTCGTTCAGCTACACCGTGGCCGACAACGACGGTGCAGCGTCCGATCCTGCCGTGGTGACCATCACCGTGACAGCGGTGAATGACCCGCCCAGCACGACAGATCAGTCATTTGCGCTCAACGAGGACGAGGCCTTGTCCGCCGCACTCACCGCCGATGACGCGGATGGCGACAGCTTGAGCTACTCGCTCGGAGAACTCTCGCCGACGAACGGGTCCGTCAACCTCGCGAGCGACGGAAGCTTCACGTACACCCCCAGCGATGATTTCAACGGCACGGATAGCTTCTCGTTCGTCGTGAGCGACGGACAGGCGTTCTCGAACGCCCGGACCGCGACCTTGACCATCGCTCCGGTAAACGATGCGCCGACCATTGCGGGCACCCCGCCCACGGTCGTGGATGCCGGGGACCTGTACACGTTCACGCCCACCGCTGAAGACGTGGACGGCGACGAACTGACCTTCACGGTGCTCAATCTGCCGAGTTGGGCAAGTTTCGACACCAGCACGGGAACGCTAAGCGGCACGCCCAGCGAGGGCGACGCCGGCAGCTACGCAGACGTCTCCATTGGCGTCGTTGATCCGCAACAGGCATCCGCGCTACTCCCGTTCTTCGATATCGAAGTGCTGCTGCGCAGCGCCGAAACCGGCTTCAACACGGCCTTCTTCGAAATCAATTCCAATGCGGGCACGGAAGGCAACGCATTCGGGACGTTCTCGGTGTTTCAGGACACCGGTCGCTACGATATCCAGCCTCCGTCAAATGGCACGGCGCAGTTCACCTCCGGGCCATTCCAAGGTGCGGGCGAAGGTGAGATCAACGCAACGTTCGATGGATACTTCCTCCAGTTCTTTCCACCCGAAACCGACCCTGCCGACACATTCCTGGTCGAAGTCAACGAGTCCGGCGTGCTGTTCGCAAACGACCCTTTCGAGCAATACCAGGAGCCGGGGAACGATTTCTTCGAGCGAGACTATCCGCTTGCCATTCGCCTGCTGCCGACGACCGCCGACATGTACCAGCTCGCCATCGCAGAGCGTGATGACGTCTTCGGCACCGGCGACTCGGACGGTGATTCGAACCCGGATTTCCTGAACGCCAATGCCAAGCGCTCCGACGGTGCGAACTTCGCGTTCGAATTTGCGCTGCGCCAATCGGCAGCCTTTGAGACCACCCGTCTTGACGGCGACTACGGCTTTGTCGGACTTGCCGTGAATCTGGAATCCGGGCCGATGACCGCCGAAGCCTTCCTGGTCGAGCACACGATCGACGCCAACGGCGCGACGGCCGGTGATGAACGCTTTGCCAGCGAGCAGATGCGTTACGACCCGTTTGGCAGTCCACTGACGACCATCAGCAGCGAGGACGGACCGGACACTGGTTTCGTGACCACCTACGCGGCAAATGCCGATGGCACGCTCACAGCGAGCTACTCCGATCAGGGCAGCCCGGATGGCAATGCCAGCGGCTTCGCGTCGCCGGATGGCGGACTACTGGTGTTGCAGGAGACGATCACCGAGGATTCCGGCCAGTCGGTTACCGCCGTGGAGCAGATCCTGCAGTTTGGCGTGCGCCGCCCGGCGACCACCGCCGCGCTGACAGGCACCAGCTATCGTGTTGACGCGCTGGGGCTGGAGCGCTCGGCGGATGACGGCGAATCCTATGTTTACCTGCTTCAGTCAGCGACGCTGAACTTCATGGCGGACGGCGCCTGCGTGCTGAATTTCCGCGAAGGCCAGAGCTTGTTTCTCAGCGGTCGTCCGGATGACATCGCGCCCTTCGATGCCCTGCCTGGCGACGACGCACCTGCCGAAGCCTGGGCCTGTACCTACACAACGCAGGACCGTGGTTCCGTGCTGATCGAACTGGCCGGCGATCAGGTCGACCCGAGTTCGACCTTCTTCGAAGGTTACGTCAATGAAAGCGGCGAGGTCCTGGCCCTGCGTGGGTTCCGTAACGAACCGGGGGCGTTCTACCAGCGCTGGCTGATGATGGGTGCGCTCGACACCGGTTATGTCGGACTCGATAACCTCGCACCGACGATCGAGCTGGCCGCTGACACGATGCAGGTGGATGCCGGAGGTGCAATCAACCTCACCGCCACGGTGGGCGATCCGGACACCGGCGACACGCTGTCCGTGCAGTGGTACGCGACCACCGGCAGCTTCACCAGTCAGACCGGCACGAATACCACCTGGATGGCGCCCGCTGACGGCAGCGGGACAACGCTGCTCACCGCAGAAGTCTTTGACGGTCGCGACGCCCGTATCGCGGACATTCGTGTCACCTGGGGGCTTAACAACCTGCCGCGCAGCCGTGCCAGCGTTCAGTACGCGTCGGCTCGCGGGATCGACGAAACCGCTATCGACCCCTCCGACATCATTCATGGCTGGTTCGCGTTGAACCCGATCATGATCTTCGACGGCTCGGACCCCAGTTGCTCGACCGGCACGCTGAGTTCCAGTTTCGAGGATGCCGACAACAGCACCAGCATCACCGCTGGTGATTCGGCCAGCATCACGTTCACCGACTGTCTGATTGAAAATCAGGCGCCGATCATCGACGCAATCTACAACGGCACCTTGCTGTTCGACATCGATGTCGCCGATCAAAGCGTCGAGAATCTGCCCAATGTCGATGCGCAGTCCGCGACCGGCAACGAGCGCAACTACCAGTGGCGCATCGTCTCCGAAGGATTCAGTGACGCGGAGGATGGCTGCACCAGCAACCAGAACTTCGCCGGGCAGTTGCTCACGTTCGCGCAGGGCGAGACCGGCCTTTACTACGGCGTTGAGGACGGCGGCAACAATCAGACGGTCGACTTCAGCTGCGAGGATGGCGATAGCGGTTCGCTCGCCCTGCCCGCCCCGTTTGCAATGTCGACGCAGCTCGATACCGTCAACGGCTCCCATCTGTACGAGACCAGCTATCGGCTGACGGCCAAGGATGGAAACGGCGTCACGGTGCTCGACTGGCAGGTGCAAACCGACCCCAACAACCCCGCGATCGGTCCGCTGGATACCTTCGAATTCTCCACCGCAGCCAAGCCGGAAGACCCGACATCGGGCACGGTCCAGTATTCCGACCTGATCAGCGGCATGACCTCCCTCGTGACCTCGCTGGGTAGCACGGTCCAGGTTTCGGTCGACGCGAATGGCGACGCGAGCTACGACGCGCAGTACGTCACGGCCTGGGATTTCTTCGACGTGATGACGACCATCGAACCGGTGTTCCTTGATGGTCAGCAAGAGGTTCCGCCGGTGGACACATCCGCAAGCGGCCTCGGCTATGTCGTCTTGCACCTGCACGACGAGGGCGATCTCCATCTCGATGCCGATGTGACCGTGAGCGGATTCACGCCGACACAGGCGCACCTGCATGAGGCCCCCTTCGGTCAAAACGGGCCGATCGTCATCGCCCTGCAGGCCGACCCAGTGGATGCGCAGGCGTACTTCGTCGAACAGACCGCGATCAGCAGCCAGGACGTCGACACCATGCTGGCGGGTGGCTGGTACCTGAACGTGCACTCCTCGACGCACCCGGGCGGTGAAGTCCGCGGGCAGCTCACCGATGGTGAGGGGGACGATTTCGGTGTCGTGGACAGCGACTTTGACGGGTTGTCAGATGCCGAAGAAATCAACATCTACGGCACCAACCCCGAGAACCCGGATTCCGACGACGATGGCCTGTCGGACGGCGACGAGGTCTTGTTCACCGGCACCGATCCGAACTCAGCGGATACCGATGGCGACGGTGCCAGCGACAGCGTCGAAAACGGCTTCGGCTCCGACCCGTTCACGGCCAATGTCGTGCGGTACGTGTCGGTTATCCGCGGATCGACAGGCGGAACCGGAACGAGCTGGGATGACGCCTACGTGGATCATTTCCAGGTTCAGGACGATTTCGAGAACAACGGCAGCGCCAGCAATGACCCTGTCTACTACCTCTACGAAACGGGCAGCTACGGCGGACAGTTCCGCCTCGGCGATATCGAGATCGCAAGAAGCAACATCGCCGTGGTCGGTGGACTCGGGCCTAACGATCATATCGCCGACCCTGAAACCATCTTCACGACCAATGGCGACGGCAATGTCGCAACGATCGACAACGCCTTCGGCATCTACATCCGCGGCGTCACGTTCACCGGGGGCTTCGGCTCTCAGGGCGGCGGCATTGATGTCGGCCCCACGACGCCCACGGACCTGGTGCTGTCGGACGTGATCGTCACGGGCAACAACGCAAACTTTGGCGGCGGTATCCATGTCGACAATGACTCGTCGGTGCTCATTAGCACCAGTGTGGTCCAGGACAACAGTGCAGAGAGTGGAAGCAGCATCGCGCTGGGCGGCGGCGTGGCAATCGCCTCCGGCTTTGTCGATATCGCGTTTTCCGACGTCCACGGCAATCGCGCCGCCGGCTTCCCCTCCGTCGCCGAACCTCAGGGCGGCGGCGGCGTTTACGCCGGACCCAATAGCTTCCTGAGCATCATCGGCACCCGCATTGCCAATAATCAAAGCGGTTTCGGTGGCGGCCAGATCGACCTGGGTGGCGGCGTCTATGCGGACAACGCGGCCGTCGTCGAGATCTACGACAGCATGATCCTGTCCAACGGCGCCATCACCAGCGGCGGCGGCGTCTATGTGGCCGATTCCACCTCGTCGACCATTCTCAACAACAATCTGATCGTCGGGAACACCTCACTCAGCAACCACGGCGGCGGCGTCTTCGTGTCGCGTCAGGGCGCGGGGCTTGCACAGATCGCCCTGAACACCTTTGCGCTCAACCAGAGTCAGCAGGCTGAGTTCACCGGCGGTTTGTACGCCGATTTTGCCTCTTCCGGCCTGGAACTGCGTGACAACATCCTGTGGTCGAACGACGACGGCGATACCACCGGCTCCACAGGCATGGAGAACTATCAAGGCCCGGTGACCGACGATGGCGACTTCACCATCGGCAACCTGATCGAGTTCAACAACATCGAAGATGTCTTGACGCTTGGTTCGCCCATTGGCTCGAATGACCTGGTCACCGCGGTTGGCGGCAATGCCACCACCGCAAACCCAGACTTCAGTGCCAGCTTCTACCTTGGCCCGAGCAACGCATCCGAGGACTTCGACACCACGCGCAGCGCCGAAGGGCAGGAGCTGAGCAACACAACAACACAGGTAGACGGCCGCTTCGATGATGGCGCGCTGGATCTCGGCTATCACGAGCCCTTCGGCAAAGGGGCAACACTGCCCACGGACGCCAATCCCGACATGACCGTACTCGCCTGCGACCAATTTGGCGACGCGCAACGCGACGTGGTGTTTCGACCGAGTGCCTTCGAGGCGGAAACCGGGTCTGGCCATGCCTTTACTGTCGATGTCGACGCTGCCTTCAACGTCACCGTGGCGGGTCGCACCAATCTGGATCCCGTCGGTTCAGGCAACTCGACCTACGTGATCGACCGTGGCGATGGCAGTTACAGCTTCCGGGTGTTCACGCAGGTGCTGTCGGGCTCGTTCACCGTCGACCTGAGCTTTGGTGTGGGCCAGGAACCCGTCGAGAGCTTCAACATCAGTTACGACTACAACAGCTGCGGCCAGCAGTCGTAACGCGGTCCGGCTGAGCCGCGGGCATGCGCTCGCGACTCAGCCCAGCATGTCTTCCAAGGTATAGAAGCCCGGCGACTGCTCAGCCAACCACGCAGCCGCACGCACGGCGCTACGCGCGAAGATCATTCGATCCGTCGCCCGATGGGTAATCTCCAGGCGCTCGCCGTCCATCGCGAACAAGGCGGTGTGCTCACCGACGATGTCGCCGCCACGAATCACCGAGAAACCGATGCGCCCTGTCCCGCGCGCACCGACCTGCCCATGGCGGCTCCAGTCCGCGTTGGCATCCAGTTCCACCCCCAGCCCTGCCGCCACCGAATGCCCAACAGCCAGAGCGGTGCCGGATGGCGCGTCAACCTTGCGGCGGTGATGCGCTTCGATAATCTCGACATCCGCCGAGGCGCCGAGCAGTTCGGCCGCGCGGCGCGCGAGCAGGCGCATCAGCACGACACCAACGGAAAAGTTATCTGCCCGCAGAATGGGAACGTCTGCCGCGGCCGCTTCCAACCGAGTCAGCTGCTCCGGCGTTAGTCCGGTCGTCCCGGTGACCAGAGCCGCGCCGGTGGCCTGCACGGCGGGCAAGGCGCTGATGAGCGCGTCCGGCGCCGAGAAATCGATGACGACAACACCGGCGGTGATCGCGGCGTCCAGCGAATCAGCCACCGTGATTCCCATCGCGTCCAAGCCCAGCAAGCGTCCGCAATCCTTGCCGAGCGCCGGTCCGGTGAGCCGGTCCACGGCGCCGACGAGCGTTGCGTCATCCCGCTCGGACACGGCGCGAATCACCGATTGGCCCATCCGTCCGCCGGCACCCAATACGCATACTTTCGTCGACATCGACTTGCCTTGCTTGGAGAATGGCGCGTGATTATCCCGCCGACGACGGCCCTTGCAAGCATTTCCGACCTGCCGCGATTAGCCGATGCTCGATTCACCCCTCATCCGACTGATGCTTCGCCTGCTGGTGCTGGGCATCGTCTTTGCCGCCTGCCTGGCCGTCTTCGTGCTGTCGAGCCGGGAGCAGTTCACCCCTGCGAACTTTCCGGAGGCGATGCCGGTCGTGGTTGCCACGGGTACCGGCGCCGCGGTCTTGCAATGGGCGCAGGTCGAAAACTCTCCGGTGCCGCTCAGCCTGGCGCGAGACACATCGGGCTGCCTGGATGCGTTCCACTGCGTGGGGGTGACGCGAGAGGCGGCCAACATCCGACAACGCATCGTCGGCGGGTACGCCTGGTGGCATCAACAGATCGCGGGTTCGCGTATCAAGGCGGCCATGGGCTTTCGCCTGACACTGGTCATGGCGTTCCCGGCGTTCCTGGTCGCCGCGGTGGCCTCGCAATTACTCGGCTGGTGGTTACGCCGCCGTGCCCGCCGCACGACGGCGTAGGAGAAGCGCTGGTCTATTCACGTCGCCGAGTTGCCGCCGGAGAACCGGCTCGGTCTTGATCGTCGGAATAGATCAGTGTTTCCCGAGCAAAGCTACTTCACCCGCTCCTCGAAGAACCGCTTGGCCTTGGCCAGCCAGGATTGCTCCTCGGGGCTATGCTTTTCACCGACGGTTTCGCCAAACTCCGACAACAGTGTCTTCTGCTTGGAGGACAGGTTCACGGGGGTTTCCAGTCGCACCGTGCACAGCAAATCGCCGACACCGGCGCCCCGTACACTCGGCGCCCCCTTGCCGCGCAAGCGGAATGTGCGGCCGGACTGCGTGCCCTCGGGAATCTTCAGCGTCGCCCGCCCCTTGAGCGTGGGCACCTCGATGTCACCGCCCAGTGCCGCCGTGACGAACGGCATCGGCACCGTGCAACGAAGATCGTTGCCATCGCGCTCGAACACGTCATGTGGCCGCACATTGATCTGCACATAGAGATCACCAGCGGGCGCGCCGCGTTCGCCGGCCTCGCCCTCCCCGGTCAGCCGAATCCGGTCACCGGTATTCACGCCCGGTGGAATCTTGACCGACAGTGTCTTCTCGCCTTCGACGCGGCCCCGTCCCGAGCAGTCCCGACAGGCCTCGGCAATCACCTCACCGCGCCCCCGACACGTCGGACAGGTCTGCTGCACGGAGAAAAAGCCCTGCTGCATCCGGATCTGCCCCACGCCATTGCATGACGGACAGCTTTTGGGCTTGGTGCCCGGCTTGGCGCCAGACCCATCACAGGTCTCGCAGTCATCCCAGGTCGGGATGTGGATCGTCTCCTCGACGCCATTGACGGCATCTTCGAGATCGATAGGCAGGTCGTAGCGCAGGTCCGCACCGCGGGCGGCGCGTGCTCCGCCGCCGCCGAAGATATCCGAGAACACATCGCCAAAGATGTCGCCAAAGCCACCGCCACCGAACCCGCCGCCGGCACCGGCCACACCATCGTGTCCGTACCGATCATAGGCGGCGCGCTTCTGATCATCCGACAGCACCTCGTAGGCCTCGGAGGCCTCCTTGAAACGTCCTTCCGCCTCGGCATCCCCCGGATTCCGATCCGGGTGATCTTTCATCGCCAGGCGGCGATACGCCTTCTTCAGCTCATCGGCACCGGCGTCACGGCTGACACCCAGCACCTCGTAGTAGTCGCGTTTGCTCATGGCACTCGGCCAACCCCGTTCTTGCAATAAAAAAGGAGCGAGCGGTGCACATCTGCGCCCGCTCGCTCCTTGTCACACCTGGATCAGGCGCTCTTCTTTTCGTCGTCGTTGACTTCCTCGAACTCGGCGTCGACGACATCATCGTCGGCGCTCGAACCCTCGGCTGTCGGAGCCCCTTCCGCGCCGCCTTCGGCTGCGTAAGCCTTCTCCGCAATCTTCGCGGAGGCTTCGGCCAGCGCCTGCGTCTTGGCTTCGATGGCTTCCTTGTCGTCACCCTTCAGCGCTTCTTGCAGCTCGCTGACAGCGCTTTCGACCGCGGCCTTCTCGTCCGCCTCGACCTTGTCACCCAGATCCTTCAGTGATTTCTCGACACCGTGGATCAGACCCTCGGCCTGGTTTCGGGCATTGATCAGGTCAGCAAACTTCTTGTCGTCTTCGGCATGCGCTTCGGCATCCTTGACCATGTTCTCGATCTCGTCATCCGACAGACCCGAGCTGGCCTTGATGACAATGGACTGGCTCTTGCCGGTCGCCTTGTCCTTGGCAGACACGTTCAGGATGCCGTTGGCGTCGATGTCGAAGGTCACCTCGATCTGCGGCACACCGCGCGGAGCCGGCGGGATGTCCGACAGGTCAAACTTGCCCAGCGACTTGTTGGCGCCGGCCACTTCACGCTCACCCTGCAGCACATGCACCGTCACCGCGCCCTGATTGTCCTCGGCGGTGGTGAAGGTCTCGGCCTTGCGGGTCGGGATCGTGGTGTTCTTGTCGATCAGCTTGGTCATGCGACCGCCCATCGTCTCGATACCCAGCGACAGCGGGGTCACGTCGAGCAACAGCACGTCCTTGACGTCACCGGCCAGCACGGCGGCCTGGATCGCGGCGCCCATGGCCACGGCTTCGTCCGGGTTCACATCGCGGCGCGGCTCGCGGCCGAAGAAGGCCTTCACGGCGTCCTGCACCTTGGGCATGCGGGTCTGACCGCCAACCAGGATGACCTCGTCGATTTCACCCGCCGACACGCCGGCGTCCTTCAGCGCGACCTTGCAGGGATCGATGGTGCGCTCGACCAGATCGTCGACCAGCGACTCGAGCTTGGCGCGCGACAGCTTCAGGTTCAGATGCTTGGGACCGGAAGCGTCGGCGGTGATGTACGGCAGGTTGATCTCGGTTTGCTGCGTGGAAGACAGCTCGATCTTGGCCTTCTCGCCGGCTTCCTTCAGGCGCTGCATGGCCAGCGGATCGCCGGACAGGTCCACGCCCTGATCCTTCTTGAACTCAGCGGCGATGTACTCGATGACGCGCATGTCGAAATCTTCACCGCCCAGGAACGTGTCACCGTTCGTCGCCAGCACTTCGAACTGCTTGTCGCCATCGACATCGGCGATCTCGATGATCGACACGTCGAAGGTGCCGCCGCCAAGGTCGTAAACCGCGATCTTCTTGTCGCCCTGGCTCTTGTCCAGACCGTAGGCCAGCGCGGCGGCGGTCGGCTCGTTGATGATGCGTTTGACTTCCAGACCCGCGATCTTGCCCGCATCCTTGGTCGCCTGGCGCTGCGAATCATTGAAGTAGGCCGGCACCGTGATCACGGCTTCGGTGACGGGCTCGCCCAGATAGTCTTCGGCGTCCTTCTTCATCTTGCGCAGAATCGTCGCGGAGACTTCCTGCGGCGAAAGCTTCTTGCCCTTGACCTCGACCCAGGCATCGCCGTTGTCGGCAGACGCGATCTTGTAGGGCACCATCTTGATGTCCTTCTGGACCACATCGTCCTTGAAACGGCGGCCGATCAGGCGCTTGATCGCGTACAGCGTGTTGCTGGGGTTGGTGACAGCCTGACGCTTGGCCGGCCGGCCTACCAGCGTCTGGTCGTCATCTGTGTACGCCACCACGGACGGCGTGGTGCGTTCGCCTTCGGCGTTTTCGATGACCTTGGCGCTGCTGCCTTCCAACAAGGCCAAGCAGGAGTTTGTGGTGCCGAGGTCGATACCAATGATCTTGCCCATGGTGTGCTCCAGAAATCGTCTTATTCAGTAATCTGTAAGAAAAATCAGTTATTTCGCGTTTAATCGTGTCGCGACTACCGGGTAAATTGGGGTCGGCCCGTGGGAATCAAGGCCGAACCCGTCACTCAGTTCGCGCTCGCCGCCGGTGGCTTGGCGACCGTGACCATTGCGGCCCGCAACAGGCGCTCATTGAGCACATACCCGCGCTGCATCACCGCCACCACCGTATTCGGGTCGGCTTCGGACTCCACCATCGCGACCGCCTCGTGCTTTTCCGGGTCGAACGGCAGGCCGGTCGGGTCCACCGGCGCGATGCCAAACTTGTCCATGACGCTGGCGAGCTGCTTCAGCGTTAGCTGCATGCCCTCACGCACGGTCTCGACGCTGGCGTTCTCGGCCTGCGCAGACTGCAAGCCCAGTTCCAGCGAATCGCGGACACCCAGCAGCTCGCTGGCGAACTTTTCCAGACCGAACTTGTGTGCGTTCGCGACATCGCGCTCGGCGCGGCGACGCACGTTTTCCAGTTCGGCACTGGCGCGCAGATAGGCCTCCCAGTGCTCTTTGGCCTTGGCTTCCGCCGCATCCAGGGCCGCCTGCGTTGGCTGTTCGTCGGCAGGTGCTGCCTGTTCTTGCTCGGGGGTATCGGCCTGCGGGACGGCGGCCTCGGCCGTTGCGTCCTCTGGCTTCGCGTCTTCTGGGCTCATGCTGCGATCCGTGTTCGAAAGTCGATGAAAGGCGACGAACTTGTCGCACGGCTCGCTTGGTGGGGGCAGCCGTCAGCTTTTCAAGCCAACCCCGAACATTCTCGCGGTGAGATCCACCAGCGGCACGATGCGCTGGTAGGCCATCCGGGTCGGCCCGATCACGCCCAACACGCCGGCCACCTCGCCGTCGACCCGGTACGGCGCGGTCACCACACTGCATTCGTCCAGCACCGTCACGCCCGACTCGTTGCCGATGAAGATCTGCACGCCATCGGCGTCCAGGCAGCGTCGGAACAAGCCGGCGATCTCGCGCTTTCGGTCCAGCGCACGCAACAAAGCGACCAGGCGCTCGCGACTGCCGATCTCGGCAAAGGCCAGCAAATTGGGTTCGCCGGCAATCACCAGGCCGGCGTGATCGGCATCAGCGGATTCACTCACCGCTTGCTGCATCAGAACCGCAAGCTCTTCGCCGACGGCAGCTTCGGCTTCCTGCACCTGACGGCGCAAGACCTCGCCGACTTCGAACAAATATCGACCCGCCGCATGCCGATTGATGAACGCAGCAGCCCGCTCCAGCGATTCACGCGAATAATTCTTGGACAGTTGCACGACCCGGTTCTGGACCTCTTCCCGATCGACCACCAGAACCACCAGGACGCGACAATCCGACAGCGGTAGAAACTCGATTTGCCGCAATGTGCGCAAATCGCTGCGTGGAACCGACACGACACCGGCCATCCGGGTCAGATCGGCCAGCAGCGCGGACGTGTCGTTGGTCAAGCCATCGCGGCCGCCCGACGAATCGCGCAACTTTTCATGAAGCTCGGAAGCCGTTTGCCGCGCCAGACGCTCCGGCTCCAGCAACGAGTCGACGAAAAATCGATAGCCCAGCGGGGTGGGTATGCGCCCCGACGACGTATGCGGCGCCGAGACATAGCCACGCTCGGCCAAGTCGACCATGATGCTGCGCACCGTCGCGGAGCTGACCGACAGTCCGCTGCAGGCCAGCAACCGGGATGACCCGACCGGACGCCCTTCCGCGATAAACTGCTCCACGAGCGTTTTCAGAAGGGTCGCCTGACGGGCATCCAGTGACGGCATTCCGATTTCGATGCGAGACTCCGGGGCCACGGGGATTCAGAATTCTTATGGTGGAAATACAGAAAGCCACGCGCGCCTGGCGCTGTCAACGCAAGGAAATTGCGTGACCGGCTTCCAGCGCATCGGCGTGATCGCCAAGCCCTCGGACGCCGCGGTCCTGACGACCGTAGAACGGCTGGTCCGCTACCTCGCCGAACGTGGTCTCACGGTCATTCCGGACGCGGTCGCGGCCCAGGTCTCGGGCGCAGAAGCCGTCGCCCGGGCCGAGCTCGGCGGCCAATGCGATCTTTGCATTGTCGTGGGCGGCGACGGCACCTTGCTCGACGCCGGCCGCTACATGGCACCGCATGATGTGCCCATCGTCGGCGTGAATCGCGGGCGCCTGGGTTTCATGGTCGATGTTTCGCCCGACGATATGAGCGCCCGCCTGGACGAGATTCTGGATGGTCAGGGCATCCGCGAAGATCGCCTGATGATCGAGGCGCAACCGGATGTCCAAGGTGAGCCGATCGCTTCTTTCCTGGCGCTTAACGACGTGGTCGTCCGCAACCGCGCATTCAACCGCCTGCTGGAATTCGATACCCGCATCAACGGGGAGTTCGTCAATCGCCATCGGGCCGATGGGATTGTGATCTCCACACCGACCGGCTCAACCGCTTACGCGCTGTCCAGCGGTGGACCGATCGTCCACACCGGCATCGACGCGCTAACGCTGGTGCCGATCTGCCCACACACGCTGTCCGATCGACCGCTGGTCATCAGCGCCAACAGCGAACTGGAAGTCGTGGTGCACGGGCATAACACCGAAGCGCTGGTGACCTGGGATGGCCAGGTCAGTCACCCGCTGGCGGGCGGTGACCGCATCCGCATTCGCGCGTCAGACAAACGCATGACACTGATCCACCCGCCGGGCTATGACTACTTTCATATCCTGCGCACCAAACTGCATTGGGGCCGCGGTCAAAGCTGATGTTACGGCAGCTGTCCATACAGAACCTGGCCGTCATCACCGACCTCAACATGGAGTTCGGCCCCGGATTTAACGTCCTCACCGGCGAAACCGGGGCGGGAAAATCCATTCTGATCGACGCCATCGGCCTCGCTCTGGGTCAACGTGCAGATTCCGACGCCGTCCGCGTTGGCCAACCCCGTGCGCAGGTCGACGCCGAGTTTCGCGTGCCTGGCGATTCGCCCGCCGGCCACTGGCTGGCAGAACAAGCGCTGGATGATCCTGACGACCCCGGCTGCTGCCTGATTCGCCGCGTGGTCATGGCCGATGGCGGCTCGCGCGCCTTTATCAATGGCTCACCCACCAATATCGGCAGCCTGCGCGAGCTTGGCGCGCGGCTGGTGGACATCCACGGCCAGCACGACAGCCAACGCCTGCTGGACAGCGCCAAGCAGCGCGTCTTGCTGGATGCCTATGGCCGCCATCGTGACGCCTGCGCGGCGGTGCGCGAGCAGGCCCAAGCCGTGCGCAAACTGCACCAGGCGCTCGCCGAGTTGCAGCAGGCCGACAAACCCAGCGCCGCCGAGATCGAGCTGCTGACGTTTCAGCTTCAGGAGCTGGAATCCGCCCGTCCGGAGCCCGGCGAGTTTGAACAGCTCGATCAAGAACAGCGTCGGCTGGCAAATGCAGCGCAGCTCATTCAGGACGCCGGTACGGTACTCACCCTGCTGGCCGAGGCAGAGGACGGTGCAGCCGCGGAACGCAGCGGCAAGGCTCGCGACTTGCTCGCCGAGCTGGAGACCCTGGACGCGTCGCTAGCCGAAGCACGCGAATTGGTGGAATCGGCCACCATCCAACTGGACGACGCCGCTCGAATGGTGGCGCGTGCACTGGAGCGGATGGAGCTGGACCCCGAACGTTTGCAAACCGTCGATGAACGCCTCACCGAGCTTCATCGACTCGCCCGTAAACATGATTGCAAGCCTCAGGCGCTTGCCGAGCAGATTGACGCGCTCAGCGCCCGCCTGCAGTCAGCCAGCCATGCCGGCGACCAGGAAACGGAACTCCGCGAGCAAATCGCCACAGCGGAGCGCGCGTATACCGAAGCCGCGCAGGCGCTCACCCAAGCGCGCACCGAGGCCGCGGACGGCATGCAGCAAGCCATCACCAAGATCGTGCAAACGCTAGGCATGCCGGATGCCGAAATCACCGTCGGCCTGCAACAGGCCGAGCAGACGTTCAGTCCGCACGGCTGCGACCGTGTCGCGTTATTGATAGCGGCGAACCCCGGGCAACCCGCGCGCCCGATCGCCAAAGTCGCATCCGGAGGGGAGCTCTCTCGTCTGGCGCTGGCGATCCAACTCGTCGTCCTCGGAGACGATGCCGCGCCGACGATGATCTTCGATGAAGTCGATGCAGGGATTGGCGGGGCTGTCGCCGAGATCGTCGGGCGCCGTCTGCACGAACTGGCAAGCGATCGCCAAGTGTTATGCGTGACCCACCTGCCGCAGGTCGCCGCACAAGGCAACCAGCAGTTTCATGTCAGCAAACAGTCCAGCGCGAACAACACTCGCACCCAGGTCGAATTGCTGGGTGACCAGCGCCGAACCGAAGAAATCGCTCGGATGTTGGGCGGCGTCGAGGTCACCGACCGCACGCGGGCGCACGCCCGAGAAATGCTGGGACTGGTGGAAAACGCCTGACCGTCAGGCGCGCAGGCCACCAGGAAAACACCGATCTATTCCCACCGCCAAGTTGCCGCCTGAAAACAGGCCAGGCGCGAGACGTGAGGCTAGTCCTTGTCGGTCCGCGCCTCGGGACTGAGCCCGTAGATCACCAGGCTGTGGTCGGTCATCTTCCAGCCATGTTCTTCGGCGATCTCCCGCTGACGCTGCTCGATGACCTCGTCGACAAACTCCACGACCTGGCCGGTTTTCATGCAAACCATGTGGTCATGATGCGGGCCATCGTCCAGTTCGAACACGCTTTGGCCACCATCGAAGTTGTGGCGCGTGACAATGCCGGCGGCTTCAAATTGCGTCAGCACGCGATAAACCGTGGCCAGGCCGATTTCCTCGCCCAGCTCCAGCAAATGCTTGTAGACATCCTCGGCCGTCATGTGGCGCTCGTCCGCTGACTCCAGGATCTCCAGAATCTTCAGCCGCGGGAGCGTGACTTTGAGTCCAAGTTTTCGAAGGTCTTGAGATTCCACAGTGTCGCTACTCCGCCAACGGATATTGCCAAGCGTGTATTATCGCACGTCCTCAAGCCAGCTCTCTCGATCCACCATGATTCGATCGCTCGCGCTCGCCGGCGTGCTGCTGACCACCGGCTGCAATTTCGTCTACAAGCTACCCGTCAACCAGGGCAACGTGATCGAACAGGATCAGGTCAAGCAGGTTCAGAAGGGCATGACGCCAGAGCAGGTGGAATTCCTGATGGGCAGCGCGCTGGTGAAGAGCGATCTGCGCGACACGGTGCGCTGGGACTACGTCTCGTACTACCGCAGCCCGCGCGACAAGGAACTCCGTCGCACCGTCACCGTGGTCTTCCAGAATGGTCAGGTCGCCGAAGTCATCGGCGCCTCGACCAACTCCGAACGCGAGCAATCACAGCCGGTCGATCCACCGCCGACCTGATCGGTCACGTTGGATCTGCGTCGCCCTTCGCCTTGGCCTTTTGCGCCCGGCGCCGGCGCGCCGCCTTGGGATCAGCAATCAACGGCCGATATATCTCGACTCGATCCCCCGACTTGAGCTCGGTCGAAGCCGGGACCTGCTTGCCGAAAACCCCCATCTGCGCGGTGGCGAGATCGATCTCCGGATACTGCTCGAGCAACCCGGATCGCTGAACCGCCTGCTCCACCGTCGTGCCCGCAGGCACATCAAGCCGAAGCAAGGACTGCTTGTGTGGCAACGCATAGGCCACTTCGATCGCAACTAGATCGGACGAACTCATGGGTGGGTCCACAGGGCAACCAGACGCTGCCCGATGCCCAATGCATCGATCAGCACGATAATGATGCCGATGCGCGCCGGGTACCGCATCATCCAGTGCCAGACGCGGTAACGGCGATCCGTTGGCTCCACACCCCACAGCTCGGCAACCAGTGCCTTCGGCAACATGCGGCTCACGTAAATGCACAGTCCTAGCGTGGTCAGCGGGAACAACACCCGGCCCGTCAGGTCTAGCAGCCATTCGGCAATCGTGCGTCCGCCCGGCGACACCTCTGCCAGCACGTTGAACGACAGGACCGTCGTCAGCCCGATCATCCAGATCAGAATGCCGCTGGCGGTCGCCGCGAACACGCGCGAGATGCCAAAACGTTCCATGCAACGCACCACAATCGGCTCCAGCAGCCCGATCGCGGAGGTCAGCGTCAACAACGCCAGCAACACGAACACGGCCAAGGCCGGCAAGGCGCCGAGCGCACCGAACGCCTGTGGCACCTGCTGGAACAACAAGGGCACCCCGCTGCGCGGCACCTCTCCAGAGGCCAGCACCACCGCATAAATCGCCATGCCCCCAACCAGCATGAACACCGTATCGCCAATCAGCACCACGAATGCAGAGCGAACAATGGGCGCGTTGCTAGGCAGGAAGACACCGTAGGCGAGCATCGCCCCAACACCCAGACTCAGCGTGTAGAACGATTGAGAGATGGCCGACAGCACGCCCGTCACGCCCAGATCAGCCGGGCGGAAACCCAGCAGCTGTCCCGCGGCGGTTTGCAGGTATCCGGTGCTTCCCGCCAAAAGAAACAGGCCGACAACCAATACGATCGCCGTCGGCACCAGCAGGCTCACCGCGCGCTCCAGCCCAACTCTGGGTCCGTGCGCAACGATAATCGTCACGAACACCATGAAAATCGTATGCCAGGCCAAGCTGCGCTCCGGGTCTCCGGCCAGCGCCAGAAACTGGTCGCGGATCGCACCGGCATCCGCCTGGGCGAACACCCCGGCTCCCGCGCGAATCGCGTACGCCAGCGTCCAGCCCGCGATAACCGCGTAATAGGACAGCACCAAGCCCGCGGCGATCAGCGCCGTCCAACCGAACACCTGCCAACCGCGGCCGATGTTTCCGACCTGCGACAGGTGTCGAAGCCCCCAGACGATGTTCGAGCGCATCCAGCGCCCGAGCAGCCATTCGTTAATGAGCAATGGCGCGGCCAGTCCGAACAGGCTGAGCAGATAGATCAGAAGAAAGGCCGAACCACCGTGGTTGGCAACCAGGCCGGGCAAACGCCAGAGATTGCCCAGGCCGATCACCAGACCCAGCACCGCCAGGACAAACCGAGTCGGCGAACTCCAATAGCCGTAAGGCGACGACCTCAGCGGCATACCTCTCCCCCGTTCATGAATCGTTCTCCGGAACACGCTGATCCGGTTGTTCGGCGACGCTTATTCCATCGCCCGGCGCACGCGTCACGCCATTCGTACAGGCTGGCGCGTTGCGGGCACGTATAATCCTGGGCGTGAGCAAGAAGAGCAAATCAAAACTTGGCGAACGCCAAATCGCCGTCAACCGACGCGCCCGGCACGACTACCACATCGAGGACCGGTTCGAAGCCGGGATCGTGCTCGATGGCTGGGAAGTCAAGGCTTTGCGCGAGGGCCGCGCCCAGGTTGCCGAGGCCTACGTCTACCTGAAAAACGGCGAAGCCTGGCTGCAAGGCGCGCATATCACCCCCTTGCAAGCGGCATCGACCCACGTGGTCGCCAAACCCGCACGCACGCGCAAACTACTGCTGCATCGCCGCGAGCTAAGCCGTCTCATCGGCGCGACCGAGCGCCAGGGATACACCCTGATTCCGCTCGATCTACACTGGACGCGCGGCCGCGCCAAGCTGGAGCTCGGTTTGGCCAAGGGCAAGAAACAGCATGACAAGCGCTCGGACATCAAGAGCCGCGACTGGGACCGCCAGAAGGCGCGCATCATGCGCCACGACGCCAAGGCTTGAATCGCCGGGGTTTCGCCCCGAACTTTGCCGCACGCGCCGAGTCGAACTGTGCGAGACTAACGCGTTCATCGGGGGCGACTTGGATTCGACGAGAGTCGCGAAACCTGACGTGCATGCCGAGGTGCAGTCCCCCTCGTAAAACAGACTTGCAAACAAGCTTAGTTGCGAACGACGACAACTACGCCCTCGCTGCCTAAAAAACGGTAGTGAGCGTCCGACCTGGCCTGCTTGTGGGCTGGGTATCGGGCGTCAAATTACACAAGCTCGCCCGCGGATAGGTCTCTGGTCCAACGGTTAAAACTTAGTGAGTCTAAGCGTCTGTCTTCCCTCGCCTGCCGGGTAACAGTCGCCGACAATTAAAGGCAAGGCTAAGCATGTAGATCGGAAGGCAGAGGGCTTTCGGACGCGGGTTCGATTCCCGCCGCCTCCACCAAATGACGGTCCGACAAGGGCCGAGAAAGCCCAGAAAACCTCGCCACGGCGGGGTTTTTTGTTGCCTGAGTGTCCGGGGGCGTCTGGGGGCATCTATGGACATCCAGCGATATCTGGGGGCGCATTAGGGGGCACATGCTCATGCCCCCGGCTCAGGTGCCCCCAGACGAAGCTGACAGCCACCGAAGTTCGCAACGCCAATACCACGCTCCAAGACCTACCGCCTGTTCGGTGGCGAGGGTATGTATCTGGAAGTCACGCCACGCGGCGGCACCTACTAGCGCCTCAAGTACCGATTCGGCGGAAAGGAAAAGCGCCTGGCCCTTGGCGCCTACCCAGCCGTGTCACTCGCCAAAGCACGCAAGAAGAAGGCGGAGGCTCGTGAGCTGCTGCATGGCGGCATCGATCCAGCCGTAGACCGTGCAGCCCAGGCCAGTGAGGACCAAGCCGACGCGGACACCTTCGAGCGTATCGCCCGCGAGTGGTTCGAGAAGAACGAACCCCGCTGGGTGCCCTCGCACTCCAGCAAAATCATCCGCCGGCTGGAAGCCAACATCTTCCCGTGGATCGGGCGGGAGCCAATCAACACGCTGACTGCCGCGGCCGTGCTGGCGACATTGCGCCGGATCGAATCACGGGGCCGTGTGGAGACCGCGCACCGGACCATGCAGAACTGCTCGCAGATATTCCGCTATGCCGTGGCCACTGGTCGCGCCGAACGTGATCCGACGCAAGACCTACGCGGAGCGCTCCCGCCAACCAAGCAGAGCCACTTCGCCTCTGTCCGCGAACCGAAGGAATTTACCGCCCTGCTCCGGGCCATTGATGGGTTCACCGGTACGTTCACGGTCAAGACCGCACTACAACTCGCCCCACTGGTATTCGTGCGCCCCGGCGAACTACGCGGCGCGCGCTGGGCTGAAATAGACCTAGATACCGCAGAGTGGCGTATTCCAGCCGAGCGGATGAACAAGCGCGCTCCTGCGCGAGCTGGAGCCACTGACCGGCCGTGGCGAACTAGTGTTTCCTGGCGTACGCGACCGCAAGAAGTCAATCAGCGAGAACTGAATCGCCACCCAGTTTCGCATCTGGGCCACGCAGCGCCTGAGGGGCTATCCGGTGCAGGGCGACGCCCTGAACCAGCAACCCTTCGAACGCAATGCGCAGGCACTGCCCCAAGCCCTGACCTTGGTCCAGAAGGCGGCACCTTCACCCGAATTCAGCGCCGTGTCTGCGGCCCGTTGAATCGATGGCATTGCCGTAATACGATATTGGCATCGATTAAGCTGGAGTTGAACATGGAAGCCACCACCCTGTCGTCCAAATACCAGTTGGTGATTCCACGGGCGATTCGAGAGCGCATGAATCTGCAGCCCGGTCAGAAGTTTCAGACGCTGCAGATCGGCAACCGAATCGAGCTGCTGCCATTGGAATCGCCGCAACAGGCGCGCGGATTCCTGAAGGGCATTCAAACCAATGTTCCCCGCGAGCCGGACCGTGCCTGAGTGCAACGTTGTGGATTCATCCGCTTGGCTTGAATATCTGGCAGACGGCCCGAATGCGACGTACTTCGCCCCGGCGATCGAGGAAACAGCCCAGTTGATCGTGCCGGTCATCTGCCTGTACGAGGTGTACAAACGCGTACACCAGCAGCGCGACGAGGGCGATGCCTTGCGCTGTATCGCATTGATGCAACAGGGCACGGTGGTGGACCTTGATAGCGCCCTGAGCCTGGAGGCCGCGGCGATCTCCCTCACGCACCGCCTGCCGACGGCTGACAGTCTCATTCTTGCCACAGCACACAGAAATAGCGCCCTGTTATGGACTCAGGACAGCGACTTTGAAGGCCTCAACGGCGTGAACTACCGCCCGGCAATGGGCCGATAGAGCCGCATCCATGCGCAACGAAGCCGACACCCGCGCCGAGCTGATCGACCCCAAACTGGTGGAGGCCGGCTGGGGTGTGGTGGAGAACAGCTTCATTCGCCGCGAGGTGATTGCACCAGGGCGCATCATCGGAGGTGGCAAACACGCAGCGGCCGTGACCAGCGATTACGTGTTGAGGTACTGCGGCCGCAAACTCGCGGCGGTGGAGGCCAAGAAGGAAAGCCGGAACGGGGCAAGGTCTGTGACCTGGACCCATGCACCTGCGAAAAAACCGACCCGCTCCCCTGCACCGGCTGCGGCCAGAAGCCCTGCGTGTGCGAGAAGAAGCTGGTCATCACCCTGTCCGACGGCAAGACCCGGCAGATCAAGCACATTGCCAGCGCCCTGTACTGGAGCCCCGACGGCACGCCGATCACGGCCCGGGAATTCATCGAACGCCTGTTCGCCGACCTGCCAAGATTCTTCGGCGACGAAGATCAGCTCCGCGAAATCTGGGCCGACCCCACCACCCGCGAAAAGCTGCTGAACGATCTGGCCGAAGAAGGGTATGACGCCGAACGGCTGGACGCGATGAACGATCTGATCGACGCCAAGGACAGCGACGTGTACGACGTGCTGGCCTACGTGGCCTATTCAGCCGAGACCAAAACCCGACGCCAACGCGCCCAGAGCGCCCGCTCAGGGATCGCCAGCGCCTACGCCAGCTCCAAGCAGCAGGAATTCATAAACTTCATCCTGGACCGCTATGTGCGAGACGGCGTCGGCGAACTCGCACCCAGCAAAATGCGCAGCCTGATCGAACTCAAATACGCCACGATCAGCGACGCCACCCAGCAACTCGGCCCGCCGCTGATGATCCGTGAGACCTTCGTGGGCTTCCAGAAGTACCTGTATCAGCCCGATCAGGACACGGGGTGAAATGGCGGTTTGCTTGTGCCTATCGCTGTACCGACTTTGCGCAGTGAACCGCGCGGGACCGCCCTGAAAGCCTCGGATCGCCAGTTCGATTCCCGCCGCCCACCTATAACGAAACCTCAACCGTTCTCGTTTGGGGCTTTTCGGTCATGGCGATTCGATACCCGAAGCCAGGAGCACGTTCGGCCAGACCTGAAACCGACCTGCCGCTAATGCGCAGTCGGGTTTCCCGCGCCAAGTTCCGCGGCGAAGAACGCGGCCGCCCGGTCCATCGCACCGGGAAACCAGGCGACTTCGTACCAAAAGGCATGCGGCGCACCGGACAGCACCACAATGTCGACCTGATTGCCGGACTGGTCATAGGAATCGAACAGTTTCTGCGACTGGCTCAATGGCACCGTGTTGTCATCGGCGCTGTGAATCAGCAGTAATGGTGGTTCTTCGCCGGCATCTAACTGGGTCAGCGTGGAGGCGTAGGCCCGCAAGGTCTCGTCCGGGTCGTCGGCATCGTCCAGAAACTCGCCCCACCACGGCTGCGACGTGGGCTCGGCCTCCGGTGCCATCGCGACAATGGCCTGGATCGAGCTGGCAACCTCTGGTGATCCGCCGCTGCCCTCCAGTGCCTGCTCACCGGTTGTGACCCCCAGGTATGCGGACAGATAACCGCCGGCAGATCCACCGATTGCGCCGATCGCGCTCGCGTCCAGCCCGTAGTCGGCGGCGTGCTGACGTAACCAGCGGACGGCTGCCTTGGTGTCGTGGATTGCGCCGGGGAACAGCGCTTCGGCTGATGTACGGTATTCGATGCTGGCCGCCGCGATACCGCGGTCCGCCATTGCACCGGCAATAGGCGCGAAGGCTTCTTTGTCGCCCCGCCGGAATCCGCCGCCGCGCACGGCGATTACGACAGGGACGGGCTGTGAAACCGGCTCGTCCGGGATGTAGAGATCCAGGCGCAAGATCCGACCGTCGTAATCCGCGTAGTCCAGATTTTCAACCACGGAGAATCGGCCTTCGACCGGCAGCGGTGGTCTTGAGTCGTCGGAGCAGGCGCTGAGCAGCATGATCGCAAGCACTGCAGCCATCGGGCGCCAAGCCCACACGCTGCGTGGCAGCGATGCGGTGGTCAAACGGTCAATCGTTGAGCTTGGCATCTCGATCTCGCGCTATGGAGCGGGCCGGGAACTGGCCGCAAGGGGCTGCCCCAGTTTGACAGCGACGCGGTTGGTCAGGACAACCACCAGCAGTGCACTGCTCGCCATGCCGAGATAGCCGACCGCCAGCGGCACCAGCGTGCCATCGAACTGCTGGGCAATCAGATATCCGATTCCCGTGCCCATGATCGTGGTGAAACTCCCGATGAGTGCGGCAGCGCTGCCGGCGTTACGCCCCATGGGCTCCATGGCCAGGGCATTGAGGTTCGCGCCCAGAAAACCGAAGCAGAACAGGCAGGAGCCCTGGAGCAGCATGTAAAGCGCCAGCGGCACCTGATCGAAGACGGCGACCACCGACCAGACCGCGCTGATGGCGATCAGACCAACCAGTGCGCTCCATGTCATGCGCACCAGGCCAAACCGGCGCAGCAGCCGGGAGTTGGTGAACGACGACGCCGTCAGAAACATCGCGATGCAAGCAAACAGGATGGTGAAGCCGGCGCCGATGCCGTAGCGATCCTGAAAGATCTGCTGGGCCAAGCTGATGAACGCCACCAGTACGCCGAAGACCAGACCCAGGGCAAGCGTGTAGCCGCGCGTCACCGGATGCCGAATTGCGGCGGCAAAACCCGAGCCCAGATTGGCGAGTGTCAGTGATCGGCGATTCTCGTCCGTGAGTGTTTCCTCAACGCGGAACATGCCCCACAACGCGATTCCGACACCCGCCAGCAACAGGGTAAGAAACATCCAGCGCCAGGGCGCGATCAGCAGAATGCCCTGGCCGATTGAGGGCGCGAGAATGGGGACGATCATGAACACCATCATCGCCATGGACATCACCCGCCCCATCTCCACGCCGACGAAGCGATCACGGACCAGCGCCATTGCCACTACGCGCGGCGCTCCGGCGCCAAAACCCTGAATGAACCGCGACAGAATCATCATTTCGAATGTGGTCGATGCCGCAGAGAACAAGCTGGCGGCTGCAAACAGCAGTAGGCCAAAGGTCAGCACAGGCTTGCGGCCGAAACTGTCGCTGAGCGGGCCGTAAAGGAACTGCGATGCCCCGAGGCCGAACAGATAAAACGAAATGACCGCCTGGCGATCATTCGTGTCAGCGGCGCCCAGCTCATCGCTGATCTGAGGTAGCGCAGCCAGCACGATGTCGATTGCCAGCGCATTGATCGCCATGCAGGCCGCCACGAAGCAGACGAACTCCCGCAGGCCCATGGCAGATCTCGCGAGGCCGGGTTGATTCAAGGTCAAGGTGCATCCTCAGTGTTGCCAGCGGTGGCGACCGGGTTGCTGGTGCCGGACCGCGGAAATAGCCGGGTGAGACCTGCCGCGAAAGTCTTCGGCTCCGGTGGCGGATACTGGGAGGGAACCATCCTGCGGCTTGAGCAACGGCGTCGATGCGGCTGATATCGGCTTGCCGATGGACGAACTCACGCGGTCCGCCAGGCCGCTCGCGTTAATCGTAAGTCTACCTAATTAATGGAGCCGATGCAGGTGCGCGACAATCCGCAGATGTCCGATGATGCGTTCGAGGGTGAACCGACCGACTGGAGTAACGGTTTACCGTTCAGCCCCCGGTTTCAAGACCGTTACTTCGATGCCGCCGGGGCGGCCGAGTCCGCGCATGTGTTCCTGCAACACAACCAGCTACCTGATCGATGGGCGACGAGCCGGCGATTCACCGTGGCGGAACTCGGCTTCGGCACCGGCCTCAATGCCTGTCTCACCTTCGATACCTGGATGCGCCACGCCCCACGCGACGCCACGCTGGATTACGTCAGCGTCGAAGGGTTTCCGCTCAGCCCGGCCGACATGCTACGCACGGCGTCGCAGTGGCCCGGACTCGACCATTGGATGCGCACGCTGGCCGGGGCCTGTGAGCAGCTCAAGCCGGGCTTCAACCTGCGGGTGCTCGCGGGCGGGCGCATCCGGTTACTGCTGCTGGTGGGCGAGGTGCAGCCCATGCTGGATGCGCTCGATGCCTCGGTCGATGCCTGGTATCTGGATGGCTTTGCGCCGTCCCGCAACCCGGCGATGTGGTCAGATGCGGTCTGCCACGCCATGGCTGGCATTACGCGGCCAGGCGGCACCTTCGCCACCTACACGGCCGCGGGTTGGGTGCGCCGCAATCTGGAGGCTGCCGGCTTTGTCGTGACCAAGGCGCCTGGCTTTGGTCGCAAGCGCGAAATGCTGTGCGGACATCGGCCCGCCGCCGCGCGCCCCCCCGAACCGGCTTGGCCAGCGTGGTTCCGGCGTCCGACCGCCACGTCATCCAGCGCGGTATCGATCGTCGGTGGCGGTCTGGCCGGGGCCGCGACGGCCCGTGCGGTGGCCGAGCGTGGCTTCAGGGTCACCGTCTACGACGATCCCGCACCCGCCCGGGCTGCGCCCTCCCGGCTTGCGGGCCTGATCCTGCGCCCCTACCCCGACCGCGCCTCGAACCTGCGCGGGCACTTCTACGACACTGCCTTTGCCCATGCCACGCATCGCCTCACGGGAGCAGCCGGCTGGCATCCGACCGGTGTCGCGGTGCTGGATGTCCAAGGTCGGATCCGATCAGGCGCAATCGATGCACACGACTTGTCGCAGCGTGTGGGCCGCAAGCTGGACACAGGTGGCCAATGGATACCCGATGCCGGCTGGCTGGCGCCGAACGTCTGGACGCAGTCTTGGCTGGACCACGTGGCCATTGAGCGCATCTCGCGGCGCTGGTTGCCGGCGGATACTGCCGGCGCCGAGCCATGTGTTCTTGCAACCGGCGCGGCTGCTTCGCCCTGGGATGCCGCTCACCCTGTCAGCCTGTCCAGAGGGCAGATGTCCTCGGTGCGGTGCGCGCATGCCAGCACGGATCAGCCGGCCATGGCCGGCGGCGGCCTCTGCATTCCTCAATCCGGTGAGTTGGTCGTCGGCGCGAGCCATGTTCGCGGCAGCGAGGCATCGCAGCCGAGCCCCGAAGAGGCCGAAGGCTATCTCACGGAATGGTCCAATCACCTGCCCGGCGCGTTTGATCGCGAACCGGCACCGGCCGCACACGCCGCCGCAATTCGCGCCGGGACCACCGACCGCATGCCGCAGGTCGGCCCGGTGCCCGACCGGGCATGGTGGGCGGAGCAGTACGCTGATCTGCGCCATGGCCGGCCACATCAGACATTCCCCGCGGCGCGATACGAACCCGGCCAGTGGCTGCATCGCGGGCATGGCAGCCGCGGTGCCACCGCAGCTTTGCTCTGTGGCGAGGTGATCGCAGCGGCGCTCGCTGGTGCGCCGCTACCGGTTGATGCGACGACCTGGGCCGCTTTGCACCCGGGCCGACAGCTGGTTCAGGCGCTGCGGCGCGGAGAGTTGCTCTAGGGAAACACTGATCTATTCACACCACCAAGACGGAGCCGGTTTTCGTGCAAGCCCAGGCGGAGTGAGTGCGGTTTGGTCATTCCAAATGAGCGAACGACCACGCAGGCTTGCGGGAAAACCGGCCCGTTCCATACGGATTGCGCCTGAAAACAGGCCATGCGGCGTTACTCGTCGCTTATTTGGAATGACCAAATTTCACTTCTCGCGCCTTGCCTGACCTGTTTTCAGGCGGCAACTTGGCGGCGTGAATAGATCAGTATTTCCCTAGGGAAACGCTGATCTATTCACGCCGCCTTCAAAGCGGCACGCGGGCTCGGTCGATCAGCGCCTCCAGGTTCAGGCCTGTGGGCAGCGTGCCGAACACGCGGCCGGTGCCGAACCGACCGGCGAGAAACGCATCCGCCACGAACTGCGGGGCGGAGCGCACCAACAGGCTCGCCTGCAAACAGACGGCCAGCTCCTCGACCAGGCTCCGCGCCCGCACTTCCATGCCCTGCGTATCTTTTAGCGCGGCGCCCAGGGCCTCCACCCGTTCCGCCAGCACCGGGCTTTCCGCAGCACCAATCCCCAGCTCGCGGGTGATGGCGGGCAATGCTCCGGCCTCACGCGCGAGCGCACGCAGCACATCCAGGCATTGGATGTTGCCGGAGCCTTCCCAGATCGAATTCAGCGGCGCCTGGCGGTAAAGCCGCGGCAGGATGGATTCCTCCACGTAACCGGCGCCGCCTAGGCATTCCTGCGCTTCGTTCACCATCATCGGTGTCCGCTTGCAAATCCAGTACTTGCCCACGGCGGTCATCACACGAGCCAATGCGGCCTCTTCCTCATCGCCCTGCGCGGCGGCATCCAGCGCGCTGGCCAGGCGCAGGGTCATGGCGATGGCAGCCTCTGATTCCAGCGCAAGGTCGGCCAACACGTTCTGCATCAGTGGCTGCTCGCACAACAACTTGCCGAAGGCCTGACGATGGCTGGCGTGGTGCACCGCTTGCGACAGCGCCTGCCGCATCAGGCCCGATGAACCGATCATGCAATCCAGCCGCGTGTGCATCACCATTTCGAGGATCGTCGGCACGCCGCGGCCCTCGCCCCCCACCATCACGCCCCAGGCGTCGTAAAACTCCACTTCGCTGGAGGCATTGGCGTGGTCGCCAAGCTTGTCCTTCAGGCGCTGGATTCGAATGGCGTTCTGACTGCCGTCCGGGCGGAACCGCGGCACCAGAAAACAGCTCACGCCACGCTCGGTCTGCGCGAGTACCAGAAAGGCGTCGCACATCGGCGCGGAAAAGAACCACTTGTGCCCGACGAGCGCGTAGGGCTGCCCCGCTCCCTCCGGCCCCATGGCGGTGGCCCGGGTCGTGTTGGTGCGCACATCCGATCCGCCCTGCTTCTCGGTCATGCCCATGCCAATCGTCGCGCCGGTTTTCTCCGCGATCGGCAGAAACCGACTGTCGTACTCTTTGGACAGAATCTTGGGCAGCCACTGCTCCGCCACGTCGGGCTGCTTGCTCAATGCGGGCACCGACGCGAATGTCATCGTCAGCGGGCAACAAGTGCCTGCCTCAACCTGGTTATGCAGGTACATCAATGCCGCGCGGACCACCTGCGCGCCGTCGCCGGGCTGCGCCCAGGGCAGCGACGGGATGCCGTGAGCGATCGCCGTGGCCATCAACTCGTGGTACGCCGGATGAAACTCGACCTGATCCATCCGGTGCCCGAAACGGTCATGCGAACGCAGCTGGGGGCGCTGCGCGTTGGCCTGGAATCCCAGTTCCATCAGCCGTCCGCCGGCCAGCTGACCATAGGTGCTGAGACGCTCCGCACCCCAGCTGCCACCCAGGCTGTCCACCCAATGTCGCAGCGCCTGATCGCCGTCGTACAGATTCGTGTGGATGAATTCAGGGGGCTGGTTGATGACCGCGTGAGTCAGATCCTGGACATTGCGCATGGCATATTTCTTGAGCAAAACCGGGCGACAGTGGATCATGGGGAGGGGCTGAGCTCAACAGCGAGCGCGTGGGGATGAAAGACGCCACTTGGGGTGAGATCGAACGGGTTTTCGACCGTGTGATGGATGCACCGCCATCACGCCGTGGTGATCTGCTGGACAGCTTGTGCGCAGACCACCCGGCGCTGCGTAGCGCGGTGGAACGCCTGATCGAGGCCGACCGCAACGCCGGAGACTTTCTCGAGTCGCCCGCGTCAGGGCCGATCACCTCGGACCCGTCACCGGCAGACATCGAGTACTCGCTGGGCCGCGGCGACTCCATCGGCATCTGGTGCATCGAATGCCCGCTGGGCCGTGGCGGAATGGGTGAGGTCTATCTCGCCAACCGGTCCGATGAACAGTACAAGCAGCAGGCCGCGGTGAAGCGCCTACCGACCCGCGATGCGGACCGGATGACCCGATTTCAGCGCGAGCGACAAATCCTCGCAGATCTCGATCACCCGAATATCGCCCGCCTGCTCGATGGGGGCGTGGACGAACTCGACCATCCCTACATGGCCATGGAGTACGTCGACGGGCTGCCCCTGCTCGACTACTGCACACAGAACCAGCTCTCGCTGCAACACCGGCTCAAGCTCTTCCTGGCGGTCTGCGACGCGGTGATCTACGCCCACCAGCATCTGGTGATTCACCGCGACATCAAGCCAGCCAACATCCTCGTTCGCGACGATGGCACCCCGAAACTACTGGATTTCGGCATCGCATCCCTGATCGATGAATCCGGCGGTCTGAACGGGCAGCTCACCCAGGCGCTGTACACCCCGAACTATGCAGCCCCAGAACAACTGGCCGGTGGTCAGATCACGACCGCCACCGACGTACACGGCCTCGGCGCGGTGCTGTATACGCTGATCGCCGGTCGGCCTCCGCAGGAGTTGGATGGGCTGGCATTGCCGACCGCGATCAACCGCGTACTCACGGCGATCCCGGCGCCTCCCAGCCGTGTGGACAACACTCTGTTGCGCGATCCGTCGATCGCCGCGGACCTCGATGCCATCTGCACCATGGCATTGCGCAAGGAACCGGACGCTCGATATCCCAGTGTCCTGGCATTGCGCGAAGACATCGAAGCCATGCTCGCACTGCGGCCGGTGACCGCACGTCGCGGAGCCAGACGGTACGTGGTCGGTCGATTTGTCCGACGTAACCGCTTGGCTGTTGCCGCCTCGGCGGCTTTTGTCGCATTGCTGATCACCGCCCTGACCGCGACGACCATCTACGCACAGCAGGCAGCGGTTCAACGCGATATCGCGCTGCGCGACGCCGCCCGCGTGGCGAGCATGCGCGACGCCATGGCGCGCCTGCTGGGTTCGGCGGGCAGCCGGAATGAAACCGGCGAACCGCTCACCGCCGTCGGCCTGCTCGACAACGCGCTGGTGCAGCTGGATGAAGAGCTGGCGGACGATCCGGCCAGTCAGGCGGCTGCCCTGCGCATGATCGGCTCGGTGTTCTACGCCATGGACGACTGGAAGCGAGCGGAGCCGATTCTCGAGCGAGTCGCCACGAACGCCTCGTCCGCCGTGCCCGCCGACATCCGCGCCCTCAGCCAATTCGATCTGGCGCAGATCCGCTTCGAAACCGGCGATGCACAATCAGCAACGGCGCTGTTCAACGACGCTTATGCCTATTGGCAATCAATGCCAAAAGCCCACGAGGTCGAACTCATCCATGCCGCGTCCATGCGGTCCCGGCTGCACCGCCTGAACAACGAGCCGGCACAGGCCGCTGCGGTGCTGGAAGATGCCCTGCGACGCGCGGACCGGCATTGGGGCCGCAATCACGAGGAGACCGCCATCGTGCTGAGCAACCTCGTGGTCGCGCACTTCTACAACAACGACATGGAGGCGGCGCAGGCCGTCAGCAAGCAGACCTGGGAAGTCTGGGAGGCGCTGGGTCAAACGGAATCCGTCAATGCCTTGAACACCCTCAGCAACTGGGGCGCCATCGCTCGCAAACGCGGCGATCTGGTCACGGCAGCGAGCCGAATGCGTCGCGGAACCGAGCTGCGACAGTCGCTTTACGGCCCATCGGCGGCCGTCGCCCGTCAATTGCTGAATCTGTCGATGGTGGAAATGGACAACGGTGCGTTGGCCGATGCACTCGCGACAGTGGATCAAGCACTCCCGATGGCCCGTCAGTACGGCGAAGTCGGAGACAAGCTCACAACGGCACTCGGCTGTCAGCGCGGCCTGGTATTACTGCAATCGGGACAGCACGACGACGCCGTGGCGCAGCTCGAACGCACCTTGCTGGAGGTGAACCCAGGGGCGCAGAACGACATCTACAGCAGCGATTGCCGGGTGCTGCGCGGCCATGCGATGGCGGTACGCGGAGACTTTGAACTGGCCGAACGAACCCTGGACGGCAGCATTGAAACCTTGCAGCAAACCGGCGAACCCGGCCGTCCGCATCTGGCGCAGGCATTCGCTTACCGGGCCCGGTTGGCACTTTATCGCGGCGATGCGGACGCGGCCGAGCGATTCCGAAAGGCCCTGCAAATTCGCGAGTCGCTGCATGGCGAGCACCACTACCGCGTGCATCTGCTCCGCTGCGAACTGGGTCGCGCGCTGGTGGCGCAAGGTGAGACCGAACAAGGCTCCGAACTGATCCGTGCAGCGATCACTGAACTCGAGCAGCAATTCGGCACGGAACACGCGATCTACAAGCGCGCCGAGCAGATCCGGGCGGAAGCCGCAATTTAATCTACTCACATCGCCAAGGCCGGCATGTTCGAGTCGGATTGCGCCTGAAAACAGGCTATCGAGGGTCGCTCGGCAGCAAAACCATAGTCGGGTGTCCAAGCTGATCAAGAACGCCGGCACCGGAGCTGGGTTGTCGCCTGCGCTCTGAGAGCCTCCGCCATAGCCGAGCTATGGCGGAGACGACCAACACATCCATCCAACACAGAACCGGGGCAGGACCTGGCCCCGCCACGATCCGTGTCTTTCTGGAAGCCGACCTGCGCCAGTGCTGTAGCGACAGTTGCCGGCGGTTTGGTGCTACGCCCGGCTAGAACAAGCTCCAGAGCATGTAGAGCATCAGAAACACCTGGATGATGTACATCGTCGCTCGCACCGAGACGAGCGCAAATGAGGTGCCGATCGAATGGGCCGCAATCTGCACCAAGCGCGCGTAAACAACAAACTGGGCAACCGCGTTCGTCACCTGCGTCTTGTCCGTCAACACCGCAATCAGCACGACGACCGCAAATGGGCCGATGTTCTCCACGCAGTTCATGTGCGCGTGCTTGAGCCGGATGATCAGTCCTGGATCATCCTCCGGACGCCCGCGCGTCCAGTGGTCCGCAGGTTTTTTGCCAGTCATCAACAGCGGCACGCGATAGCCCGCGTAGATCAATGGCAGAACCAGCGTAATGCCGGCGAAATAGGCCAAGGCCGTTAGTGCAGTCATGGGTATCTCCTCCCTGAGTGTCCCGCCTCCCGCTGAGGCGGTCTCCTACTCGCGTCAGAGCCTAACCCTGGATGAAAACCGACGCACCTACCCGCCTGGACCCGCCCCTGCCTGTCTACACCGAACCGCGACTGCGGTTCTCGACCATCCGTGAGCCTCAGGAGGCGCGATCTGCCAGGCGCACGGTGGATCGCGCGGCGAGCAGTTCGGCATCGGCCCGACGATCACAGGCGTCCAGCAGGGCGCGGCTTCGAACCAGGTGACGAGGCTGCATCGGCGGCTGCCGTAGCTCAGTCAGCTCAGCCGACATGCGTTCGGGTAGCGGGCGTGACTGGGCCTGCACCCTCACCCGCAACTGCACCAGTTCCAGATAGCGGTGATAGCGCTGGTCACCTGCCTCGACCAATCGGCAAGCCAACCGCAGCTTATCGGTGTCGGACAAACGTGCCGGGATCTGGCCATCAAACTGAGGTGCCACGTAAGCCAAAGCGACATCGGGGCGGCTCATCGCCCCCTGCACGTAAGGCTCGGCTGCATCCACTGCGGCGCGGTAGTCGCGGAGCGCGGCATCCTGTTCGTCACCACCCCAATGCGCCGCGAGCTGCGTGGCCGACGTCAACAGCAACGCGGTCGCGCCCATGATCCCAATGTTTCGCCGAATCCCACGCATCATCACTCTCCCTGACCTGCCAGCAACCGATAACTGTATTTATATACAGTAGTCCGTCAGTGCGCAAGTCCGAGCGCCCGCGTGGATGATCAGGCCGTCTGGATAGGCCCCTCGCTGCCGCGTTTGGCCTGATACATCGCGGCGTCTGCGGCCTTGACCAGATCGTCTACGGTCGCGGCGTGCTCGGGAAACATCGCCACGCCGATGCTGGCCCCACAGGACAGCTCCAAGCCATCGATCACGACCGACGCCTTGATCGTGTCCAGCAACCGGCTGGCGATCTGACACGCCTGCTCCGCCGTCGCACAACTGGCCAACACGACTCCAAACTCATCGCCGCCCAAGCGTGCGACCGAATCACCACCCCGCAGCAGCCGTGCCATGCGCCAGCTCAGGGTCTTGAGCAAGGCATCGCCGGCATCGTGGCCGAACTGATCGTTGATCGGCTTGAAGCCGTTGAGATCGATATAGAGCAGCCCGAACGGCTGGTCGTCGCCGCCCTCCGCGCACTGCGCCAGGTGACGCTGGAAGATTCGGCGATTCGGCAGCCCGGTGAGCTCATCGTGCTCGGCGCTACGACGCAAGGCTTCCTGCGCGCTGAGCTGATCGCTGATGTCGTTGAATACGAGCACGAAACCGGGGTCCTGCTGCTGGCTGGCCTCGATGGCGGACAAGCTGAATGCCACCGGCACAGCAGGTGCTTCGTCCACGCTGAATTCGGTCTGCGTATTGCGGTAGATGCCGTCTTCCCGTGCAGCCCGGCGCATCGCGCCGCTGACGAAATCGGCCCCGACCCGGTCCCGCAGCACGTCACTCAACAAATCGGTCACCGACCGGCCGTGCAACGCCGCGGTTTCGACACCGAGCAGGCGCGCTGCTGCCGGGTTGCTGAACTCGATGGTGCCCTGCGCGTTCAGGCCGACGATACCCTCGGCGGCGCCGCGCAACAGGCCGCTGAGTTGGCCATTGACGCGCCGTAACGCATCACTGGCCTCGGCCAATTTGCGGCGGTGCGTCCACAGTTCAGTCAGCACACGAACCTTGGAGATCAACAGCTTGTCGTTGACGGGCTTGAACAGGTAGTCGATGGCACCGCTGTCGTAGCCGCGAAACTCGCGCGCTTCGCTGCGATCACCCGCGGTGATGAAAATCACCGGCACGGGCGTGTCGCTGGCATGCTCGCGGATCAACGCGGCCGTCTCGTAACCATCGAGTTCCGGCATTTGCACATCCATCAGAATGGCTGCGAATTCGTGGCGCAACACCAGCGCCAGCGCTTCATGGCCCGATGCAGCCTCATGCAACTCCAGCCCCATCCTCCCGAGGATGGCCTTGTAGGCGAGCAAATTGGCCGGTACGTCATCCACCAGCAAAACTTTTGGTCGGTTGGCGTCAACCGCCCGGCTATCCATCCCCATGCATCATTCCCCGCGGCTGTGCGCCGCTTACCAAGTCTCGGATCGTATCGGCCAATACGTCGGGCGCCACCAGATGGTCTGGCCGGATCAGCGCGAGCGCGGCCTTCGGCATGACGGGCGATCGCGCTGTTGTCGGATCCTGAACGATGGTGGTTCCTCCCAACGCATCGATGCGCGCCATGCCGGCTGCGCCATCGCTGCTGGCTCCGGTGAGCAACACCGCCAGCAAACGGTTGCCGTAGGCTACGGCGGCTGATTCGAACAGCACATCAATGGATGGCTGAGCGTGATTCACCGGCTCATCGGACGACAAGCTCAGCCGGCGGTCTCGTTCGAGGAGCGCATGATAACCGCCCGGAGCCAGGTAGACGCGATCACCCTCGGGCACTTGCTTGTCCTCGATCTCGACCATCCGGCAACCGCAACGCGTGTTGAAGTGCGTGACGAAATCCTGCGTGCTGTCTCTGGGGATGTGGATAACCACGAAAATCGGTGGCATGTCCGACCGCGGGAGACTCGCGAACAGGTTCATCAGCACGTCGAAGCTGCCGTGGGAGCCACCGATGACGATGGCGTCAAACTGCACGGTAGAGCCGCGCGTGGCGGTCCAGACACTCGAAGTCAGACCCGCTGGCCAGGTGCGTCATGCTTTCCTTCGCGCCCAACGCGACGAACCCTCGGTGGGCCAGGCTGCGATGAAACAAATCCACCACGCGATTCTGCAGATCGCGCTCGAAATAAATCAGCACGTTGCGGCAAAGCACCAGCACCATCTCGCCGAAGACCTCGTCGGACACCACGTTGTGCTGCGAAAACACCATGTTGTCGCGCAGCGAGTTCGCGAACCGCGCCGAGCCGTACTGCTGGAGCACGTAGTCCGCCAGCTGGCCTGTCCCACCCGCTGCCAGATAGTTTTTCTCGCCGCGGGCGATCGCCTCGCTGGTGTAGATGCCGTCGCGGGCGCGGGCCAGCGCATCGGTGTTGATGTCGGTCGCGTAAATCTGTGCGCGATCCAGCAGGCCGGCTTCGCGAAGCATGATCGCCATGGAGTACACCTCCTCTCCCGACGCACAACCGGCATGCCATATCTTGAAATACGGATAGGTTCGAAGCACCGGAAATACATGCTCTCGGATCGCGGCAAAGCATTCGGGGTCGCGGAAGGGTTCCGTCACGTTAACGGCGATCCCATTGACCATGCGATCAACGAAACCCGGTTCGTGCAGCAGCCGGGGAATCAGGTCGGTGACGTGGTCCAGCGCCAGCTTTTCCACCAGGCCCTGCA
>Ga0208834_100090_pt1 | contig 40107 bp, 38 predicted proteins | sample DeeseametaMP1787_FD_184182 | JGI IMG/M metagenome (GOLD analysis project Ga0208834, IMG submission 184182) | Marine microbial communities from the Deep Pacific Ocean - MP1787 (SPAdes) | ecosystem: Environmental > Aquatic > Marine > Oceanic | place: North Pacific Ocean | collected 2011-05-03 | reverse complement strand
CGTCGGGCAGGGAGTACCAGTACTCCTCGTCGCCGTCCTCGACGCCGAGGCGGGTCGCCAGTGCGAGCCGGATGTCGGTGAAGGAGCGCATCCACGTCTGCGCGGTGGGCTCGTCCATCTCGACGTCGATGGTCAGCCCGTCCTCGCGCAGCTCGTCGGGCAGTCCCGCGTCCTCGAGGGTGTCGATGATGGTGCCCGCGGCCTTGGCCTTGCCCTCGCGCAGGGTGCCCTCGGTGAAGCGACGGAACTCCGCGGCCGCCTCCTCGTCGTCGGCGTACGCCGTCGGGAAGAGCCGCGCGAGCACCGGGTCCTCCGGCGCGGTGGTCGGGCCGGAGAAGTCCATCAGCGCCTCGAGCGGGTCGCGGTCGTCGGGCACGGCCGCCTCGTGGTGGAGCAGCTCGACGATCTGGGAGGCCAGCGAGCGCAGCAGGTCGGCCTCGAACCCGGAGAACGTGGCGATCACCGCGCCGCTGCGGCGGTGTCGGGTGAAGGCGCCCACTACGACTGGTCCTCGCGCTGCATGGTGGCCCAGAGGCCGTACTCGTGCATCGCCTGGACGTCGCGCTCCATCTCCTCGCGCGAGCCCGAGGAGACCACCGAGCGGCCGTCCTCGTGGACCTCCATCATCAGCTTCTCGGCCTTGCGCTTGTCGTAGCCGAAGTAGGTGCGGAAGACGTAGGTCACGTAGTTCATCAGGTTGACCGGGTCGTTCCAGACGATCGTGACCCACGGGGTCGCGGGCCTCACGATCTCGTCGGTGTCGAAGGTCGGCTCGACCTCGACGGGGCTGGGCGCGGTCACGCCACCCATGCTTCCACACACCCACGTGAGGCCTAGGGTCCTAGGGGTGAGCGACGCCCTCGGACCGTCCACGGCCCTGCTGACCGACCACTACGAGCTGACGATGCTGCAGGCCACCCTCGCCTCGGGGACCGCCGAGCGGCGCTGCGTCTTCGAGCTGTTCGGCCGCCGGCTGCCCGAGGGCCGGCGCTACGGCGTGGTGGCGGGGGTCGGCCGCGCGCTCGAGGCGCTGGAGCGCTTCCGCTTCGACGAGCCGACGCTGGACGTGCTGGCCGACGTGGTGGACGAGGCGACCTTGGAGCGGCTGGCGCGGTGGCGCTTCACCGGGGACGTGTGGGGGTACGCCGAGGGCGAGGCCTACTTCCCGGGCTCACCGCTCGCGGTGGTGGAGGCGCCGTTCGCCGAGGCGGTGCTGCTGGAGACGCTGCTGCTCTCGATCTACAACCACGACTCGGCGATCGCGTCGGCCGCCTCGCGGATGACGCGGGCCGCCGGGGAACGGGCCTGCATCGAGATGGGGTCGCGGCGCACGCACGAGGAGGCCGCGGTCGCGGCCGCGCGGGCGGCGTACGTCGCGGGGTTCGCGGGGTCCTCCAACCTCGCCGCCCGGCAGCGGCACGGGGTGCCGACGACCGGCACATCGGCGCACGCGTTCACGCTGCTGCACGACTCCGAGGCGGACGCGTTCCGCGCCCAGGTGCGCTCGCTGGGCGCCGGGACGACGCTGCTCGTGGACACCTACGACGTCGCCGAGGCCGTGCGCCTGGGTGTCGAGGCCGCCGGGCCCGACCTGGGCGCGGTGCGGCTGGACTCCGGGGACCTCGGCGACCTGGCCCACCAGGTGCGCGCGCAGCTCGACGCGCTGGGTGCCCGGGACACCCGCATCATCGTGACCTCCGACCTCGACGAGCACGCGATCGCGGCGCTGCGCTCGGCGCCGGTGGACGGGTACGGCGTCGGCACCCAGCTGGTCGTCGGCAGCGGCCACCCCACGGTGGGGCTGGTCTACAAGCTGGTCGCCCGCGAGGGTGCGGACGGTGAGCTGGTGGGGGTCGCCAAGCGCAGCAGTGCCAAGGAGTCGTGGCCGGGGCGCCACTGGGCCCGGCGTCGTCACGACGCGGGCGGCACGGCGACCGAGGAGGTGGTCGGGACCGGTGCTCCGCCCGCGCTCGCCGACGGGGAGCGCGACCTGCTGGTGCCGCTGGTGCGCGACGGGGAGGTCGTCGGACGGGAGCCGCTGGACGCCGCGCGGGAGCGGCACGCCCGCTCGCGCGACGCGCTGCCGCTGGCGTCGCGGGCCCTCCTGCGCGGCGAGCCGGTGCTGCCGACGGTGCGTATCTCCTAGGGTCGCCGCATGACCCTCAGCACTGACCCCGTGCCCGGCCTCGACGTCTCGCTCGAGGAGGGGGTGCTGCGCCTGACCTTCAACCGCCCGGAGGTCTTCAACGCGCTCTCCGGTGAGATCGCCCTCGCGCTGGCGGACCTGCTGGAGTCCGTGCCGTCGCGCGACGACGTGCGCGTGGTGGTGCTGACCGGTGTCGGGGCGGCCTTCAACGCCGGCGCCGACATCTCCGGCGAGGACGCCCACGAGAAGTTCGACGTGCGGGCGATGGACGTCACCAACCGGATCATCCGGGCCATCGTCGCGTGCGACCGACCGGTGCTCGCCGCGGTCAACGGGGTGGCGGCCGGCGTCGGCTGCGGGATCGCCCTGGCGTGCGACATCGTCGTGGCGGCCGAGTCGTCGTCGTACATGCTGGCGTTCACGCGGATCGGCTTCATGCCCGACGGCGGCACGTCGGCGACCGTCGCGGCCTCGATCGGACGGGCCCGCGCGATGCGGATGGCCCTGCTGGCCGAGCCGCTGTCGGCGCAGGAGGCGTACGCCGCCGGGCTGGTCACGCACGTGGCCTCCGACGAGGAGTTCCCGGCGCTGGTCGACACCCTCGTGCGGCGCCTGGCCTCCGGTCCCCCGCTGGCCTTCGCTGCCACCAAGAAGGCCGTCAACGCCGCCACCCTCGTGCTGCTCGAGGACGCCCTCGAGCGCGAGCGCACCGGCCAGGTGGTGCTCATGCGCACCGCCGACGTCGCCGAGGGGATGCGCGCGTTCTCCGAGCGGCGCAAGCCGGTGTTCCGCGGGGAGTAGCGGGGTCGGTCGGCGGGCCGGAAGGTTCATCGGCCCCCCCGATGAAGCTCACGCTCCCCCGATGCACCTGCAGCGGCGTATCGGAAGGCTCGTCGGTGCCCCGATGAAACTCACCGCAGGCGACCCCCAAAGAACTGTTTGACAGTCACTGCCACCAGGGTGTCCACTACTCCCCAAGAACTCTTGGAGGGTCGATGGCGGACACCCAGCCCGGGCAGGGCGAGAAGATCGGCGAGATGCGCGCCCTCGCGCACCCGGTGCGGCTGCGGATGCTCTCGCTGCTGACGGGTACGGCGATGAGTGCCGCCGAGGTGGCGCGCGAGCTCGACCTGACCCACGCCAACGCCAGCTACCACCTGCGGGTCCTGGCCGACGCCGGGGAGCTGGTGGTCGACGGCGAGGAGAAGGTGCGCGGCGGGCTGGCCAAGCGCTACCGCTACCCGCACGAGCACGAGGGCCGCCACGTCGCCCCGCCGACCGAGCGCAACCGCGACGACGAAGCGCTGCACCTGCGCGCCACCTTCACCGAGCTCGAGCGCCGCATGACCACCAGCACCCCCCGCACCTGGATGTCCGACCTCGAGGGCTGGGTCGACCCGGAGGTCTGGGAGCAGGCCCGCGAGCACATGTACGCCGCCTCCCGGCTGCTCCACGACGCCAACCGACCGCCCCGCTCCGAGGGCACCGTCCACGTCAGCTTCACGGCCTTCGCGTTCGCGATGCAGCCGCCCACCCAGCCTCCCACCCCCTCCCCCGAGGAGCCCGAGCACACCGAGGAACCACGATGACCTGGTCCGCCAGCCTGGCGCCCCTGAGGGAGCCGAACTTCCGCTACTACTACCTCTCGCGCCTGGTGAACATGATCGGCAACGCGATGGCCTCCCTCGCGCTGGCCTTCGCGGTGCTGCAGGTGACCGACGACGACCCGGCCGCCGTCGGCTACGTCCTGGCCGCCCACACCGTCCCGATGGTGCTGCTGCTCCTGTGGGGCGGCGTCGTGGCCGACCGGTTCGGCCGGGTGGCGGTGCTGCAGTTCTCCAACATCGCCTCGGCGGTGAGCCAGGGCATCATCGCCGCCCTCGTCATCACCGGCACCGCCGAGCTCTGGTCGCTGGTCGTGCTCAGCCTGGTCCACGGCATCGTGTCGGGCGTCGGGTTCCCCGCGATGGCCAGCATGCTCCCCTCGGTCGTCGCCAAGGAGCACCTGCAGCCGGCCAACGCCCTGGTCTCCCTCGCCCGCTCCGGCATCGTCATCATCGGCCCGACCCTGGCCGCCCTGCTCGTGGTCAGCGTCGGCCCCGGCTGGGCGCTGGCGGTCGACGCGACCACCTGGCTCGTCAGCGGGCTGCTGCTGGGCCTGGTCCGGCTGCCCGCCGTCGTACGCCGCAGCACCGGCGCCAGCACGTTCACCGAGCTGCGCGAGGGCTGGTCCTACGTGCGGCGCACGCAGTGGCTGTGGGTCGTGGTGCTCGGCTTCTCGGTGCTCAACGCCATCCACGCCGGCGCCTGGTTCACCCTCGGTCCGGCGCGCGCGAAGGAGACGATCGGCGAGCAGGGCTGGGGCCTGGTGCTCTCGGCCGAGGCCGTCGGCCTGCTGCTGATGACGCTGGTGCTGCTGCGCGTGCGGCTCGAGCGCCCGCTGCTGGTCGGGATGATCGGCATCATGGCGCTCGGTCTGCCGATCTACATGCTCGGCGCCCACCCGCACCTGCTGTGGCTGGTGCTCGCCACGTTCATCGCCGGCGCCGGCACCGAGCTGTTCAACATGGGCTGGAACCTCGCCATGCAGGAGCAGGTCCCCGACGAGATGCTCTCGCGCGCCTACTCCTACGACGCGCTCGGCTCCTTCGCGGCGATGCCGGTCGGGCAGGTGCTCTTCGGCCCGCTGGCGGTGGCGTTCGGGTTCACCGACGTGCTGGTCGTCAGCGGCATCCTCTACGTCGTGGTGTGCGGGCTGGTCCTGCTCTCCCCGGAGGTACGCCGCTTGGCGCGCGCCCCGCAGGCCGACCCGGCCCCGGCGCCGGCCTGAGCCTGCGCCCGCCTCAGCACCACTTCTCGACCAGGGCGGCGACCACCGTCGGGTTGCGCCAGGTCGAGGTGGTGCCGAGGCACTTCTCGACCAGCGGGTTGGTCAGCCTGGTCCCGTGGACGCCGTCGGCGCTGACGAGCAGGTGCAGCGCGCGACCGCCGACCTCGATCCGCTCCCCCGGCTGCGTCTTCTCCCGCAGCCGCTTCACACCCTCGGCGGTCGGCTCGTCCCGCAGCAGCGCGACGTAGTGCCGGCCGTCGTGGTCGACCGCGGAGGCGTGCGCGTGGACCTCGCGCAGCTCGCTGCCGGCGTACACGATCGTGGGGACCTCGAAACCGCGGTCGGCGAGGTAGGCCTCCTCCAGCGCCTGCTCGATCCGCCCCCGGGAGCGCATGCGCGTGCTGAGGCGGACGTTGCCGGTGTTGATGTGGGTGGCGACGTCCTCGAACCCGGCCGCCTGCGTGGCCGCGACGATGTCGTCCTTGGGGAACTTCCGCTTCGCGCCGAGGTTGATCGCGCGCAGGAACGCCACGTAGGTCGCCATGGGCCCGATCCTGCCCCACCCCGGGGACAGTCGTGCCCCTCAGCGGGCGCCATGGCGCCCGCTGGGGGGCACGACTTCCATCACAGGTTGCCGCGGCGCTCCTGCTCGCGCTCGATCGCCTCGAACAGCGCCTTGAAGTTGCCCTTGCCGAAGCCCAGCGACCCGTGCCGCTCGATGAACTCGAAGAAGACCGTGGGCCGGTCCCCCATCGGCTTGGTGAAGATCTGCAGCAGGTAGCCGTCCTCGTCGCGGTCGACGAGGATCTTGCGCTTCTTCAGCTCCTCGATCGGCACCCGCACCTGGCCGATGCGCGCGCGCAGCTCGGGGTCGTCGTAGTAGGAGTCGGGGGTCTCGAGGAACTCCACGCCGTTGTCGCGCAGCACGTCGACGGTGCGCAGGATGTCGCCGGTGGCGAGCGCGATGTGCTGGCAGCCGGCGCCGTCGTAGAACTCGAGGTACTCGTCGATCTGCGACTTCTTCTTCGCGATCGCCGGCTCGTTGAGGGGGAACTTCACCCGGTGGTTGCCGCTCGCGACGACCTTGCTCATCAGCGCGGAGTAGTCGGTGGCGATGTCGTCGCCGATGAACTCGGCCATGTTCGTGAAGCCCATGACCTTGTTGTAGAAGCCGACCCACTCGTCCATCCGGCCGATCTCGACGTTGCCGACGCAGTGGTCGACGGCCTGGAAGAGCCGCTTCGGGTGGCCTTCGCGGCGGGTGACGGTGGTGGAGCGGGCCTCGAAGCCGGGCAGGTAGGGGCCGGAGTAGCGGCTGCGGTCGACGAGGGTGTGCCGGGTCTCGCCGTACGTCGCGATGGCGGCGGTGCGCACGGTGCCGTGCTCGTCGGAGACGTCGTGCGGCTCCTCGAGGATCGTGGCGCCCATGGCACGCGCGTGCTCGATGCAGCGGTCGACGTCGGGGACCTCCAGCGCCAGGTCGACGACGCCGTCACCGTGCTTGCGGTGGTGGTCGAGGACAGGGCTGTCGGGGGTGACGCCGCCGGTGAAGACGAAGCGGGCGCTGCCCGAGCGCAGCACGTAGGTCTTGGAGTCACGGTGACCGGTCTCGGGGCCGCGGTAGGCCTCCAGCTCCATGCCGAGCGCGAGCTGGTAGTAGCCGGCGGTCTGGGTGGCGTTGCCGACGACGAAGACGATCGCGTCCATGGCGGTCACGGGGAACGGGTCGCGGCTGGCGTCGTACTCCACGAGTCCGACCAGCTCCTTGAGCTGCTCGAGGGAGAGGTCGGCCTTGAGCTCGTCTGGGGTCAGCGTCATGGCCGCATGGTGGCCGCGGTCACACAGAGTGTGCAACAGTCTCCCGACACGCTGGACAACCTGCACAGTCGGAGGTGAGCACATGGACGAGCTGGACGTCAGGTTGATCGACCTGTTCACCGCCGAGCCGCGGGTGGGGGTGCTGGAGGCCTCGCGGCGGCTCGGCGTGGCCCGCGGGACGGTGCAGGCGCGGCTCGACCGGCTGGCCGATCGCGGGGTGGTGACCGGCTGGGGACCCGACCTCTCCCCCGAGGCGTTGGGGCACCCGGTGACCGCGTTCCTGACGCTGGAGATCCGTCAGGCCGCGGCCGACGCCGGCGAGCGCGGTCACGACGTCGTCGGTGCCCACCTCGCCGAGATCGCCGAGGTGCTCGAGGTGCACACGATCACCGGCGCCGGCGACCTGCTGGCCCGCGTCGTCGCCCGCTCCAACGACGACCTGCAGCGCGTCATCGACCGGGTCCTGGCCCACCCGCTGATCACGCGGTCCTCGACGGTCATCGCGCTCGCGACCCAGGTGCCGTACCGCGTGCTGCCGCTGGCGCGGGCGAGCGTGGAAACGGGATAGTCCGCACGCGATCTCACCCTCGGCTCGAGCTGAGGGTGAGAACTCGTGCGGACTAACCCAAGGCCACGCCGACCCCGATGAGGTGCGCCCGGACTCCGGTCACGCGGCGTCTTTGAGCGACCGGTTCGCCAGGAGTGCCTTCCGCAGGTGTGGCGGGAGCGCTCGCCGCTGCGCGACGGTCTCGGTCGGGGTCCAGCTCGGCGGTTGAGTCAGGGTCCACCGCCGTTCGGACGCGGGCAGCCGTCGCGAACGGGCGTACGCCGAGCGCAGGCGGATCAAGAAGCGTGTCGGTTCCTCGCCTGCGACCCGCTCGACCAGTTCCAGTCCATGGTCGCGTATGAGCGTCTCGCGAGTGATGTCGCGGCGACGCTGGCCGCGCTCGAAGTGGTGCTCTCCCTGATACTCGCCGACCACGCCTGCCACCGGGTCGAAGAGGTCAGGGGTCAGGAGATGACGCCCGTTCAGGTCGAAGATCGGTGGGTTGCACAAGACGGGTCCGAGCTCGGCCACGCCGGTCCAGAGGAGGCGGAAGCCGACCTCGGCCGGCGACCAAGCGTTCTCCGCGGCGAGCTGCAAGGCGTCGCGCGCCTGTTGGATACCGGTCCAACCCTTGCTGCCGTCGATCGCGCTGCTCAGTTCCGAGAGGGACACGAGGTCGTTGAAGCAGGCCATGTCGAGCACCCGAACCGCGTCCCCGACCGTCGCTGCGTACCTCATCTCGAAGAGCACGGACCTCGTAGCCGTCGTGAGGTCGAGCCCGTGCAGCTGCATCAGGTCCTGCGGCCGCAGCCGCTCCTTGGTGTACAACACTCCGGGCGTGTGTCCGCGGTTGGACGTCAACATCGTCAGGGGGACCGGGAGACCCGTACCGGTGGCGTCCGTCCCGTCGAACCACCGACCACCCAGCCACCTCAACGCCGCCCAGCCGGTCACGCCACCACCTGCCGGCAATCGGTACGACGCCTCGACTATCCGCTGTTCGACCGACGCTGGCTCATCGATCGGCCGGAACCAACCAGGCGCTATCGCGCGCCAGAAGCGGCCCTCCACCTGCCCGCGCGTCGGACCGTCGATTCCGCGCGCATCGAGCCGGAACGCCCGCTCGAGGCCAGGTCGTTCGGGGTGCCACGGGACCGCGACCGGTCGGGCGGAGTGGATGTGGGTCGGTGTGCTGGTGCGCGTGGGCGTTGTCCTCATTCAGCAACAGTCACCTGCTGCTGCGCCACGCAGGAGGGTCGACGGCCGATTTGGGGATTCGGCCGTCACAGACGGCCGCTGTGGACTGTCCCGGGGTCGCTCACTTCACCCGGGGCGGGCGCGGGCTACTCCGCACGAGTTCTCACCCTCAGCTCGAGTCGAGGGTGAGAACTCGTGCGGACTATCTCAGCTCGACCTCGTCGTGCCCCGATCCCGCTCAGCCGAAGCGACCGGAGATGTAGGCCTCGGTGGCGTCGTTGTCGGGGTTGGTGAACATCTTCTTGGTCGGGTTGAACTCGACCAGCTGGCCCGGCTCACCGGTGGCCTTGAGGTTGAAGAAGCCGGTGTCGTCGGAGACGCGGGCGGCCTGCTGCATGTTGTGGGTGACGATGACGATCGTGTACTCGGACTTCAGCTCGTGGATGAGGTCCTCGATCGCGGAGGTCGAGATCGGGTCGAGCGCGGAGCACGGCTCGTCCATCAGCAGCACCTGCGGGCGCACGGCGATGGCGCGGGCGATGCACAGACGCTGCTGCTGACCACCGGAGAGGCCCATGCCGGGGCGGCCGAGGCGGTCCTTGACCTCGTTCCAGAGGTTGGCGCCCTTCAGCGAGCGCTCGACGATGTCGTCGGCCTCGGACTTCTTCATCTTCTTCGCGTTCAGCTTGTTGCCCGCGAGCACGTTGTCGTAGATCGACATCGTGGGGAACGGGTTGGGCCGCTGGAAGACCATGCCGATCTGGCGGCGCACGGCCACCGGGTCGATCGAGGGGTCGTAGAGCGACTGGCCGTCCACGACGACCTTGCCCTCGACGCGGGCGCCGGGGATGACCTCGTGCATGCGGTTCAGGGTGCGCAGCACGGTGGACTTGCCGCAGCCCGAGGGACCGATGAACGCGGTCACCTGGCGGGCCTTGATGGTCATGTTGACCCCGGAGACCGCGAGGAAGTCGCCGTAGTAGATGTTGAGGTCGGAGACGTCGATGCTCTTGGCCATGGTGGTTCAGGCTCCTTGGTGGGTCGGGTCGCTGGGTCGGATCATGGGTCTCAGCGACCCGTCTTGGGGCTGAAGAAGCTGCCGACCACCCGGGCCAGCAGGTTCAGCAGCATCACGATGATGATGAGGACGAGCGCCGCACCCCAGGCGCGCTCGATCTGGAACGGGACGTACGCCGCCAGGCCACCGCGCGTGGCCTCGGAGAAGATCAGCACCGGCAGCGTCTGCATCGCCCCGTCGAAGGGGTTGAAGTTGGTGCCGCGCAGGGTGCCGGCGATCAGCAGCAGCGGGGCGGTCTCGCCGGCCACGCGGGCCACGGCCAGCGTGGAGCCGGTGATGATGCCGCCCAGCGCGGTGGGCAGCACGACCTTGGTGATGGTGCGCCACTTGGGCACGCCGAGGGCGTAGGCACCCTCGCGCAGCTCCTCGGGCACCAGCTTGAGCATCTCCTCGGTCGAGCGGACCACGATCGGGATCATCAGCACCGACAGCGCGATCGAGCCGCCGATGGCGATGCGGGGCAGCGGTCCGAGCAGCAGCGTGAACAGCGCCAGCGCGAAGAGGCCGGCCACGATCGAGGGGATGCCGGTCATGACGTCGACGAGGAACGTCAGGACCCGCGCGAGGCGGTTGCCCTTGCCGTACTCGACCAGGTAGACCGCCGCCATGATCCCGATCGGGATCGAGATCAGCGACGCGACCAGCGTGATGATCAGGGTGCCCATGATGGCGTGGTAGATGCCGCCGCCCTCGCCGAGCACGCCCTGCTGGGAGGCGGTGAAGAACTCCACCGACAGCGCGCCGGCGCCGCGGCTGACCACCGTCCAGATCACCGCGACCAGCGGCATCATCGCGACCGCGAAGGTCGTCCAGACCAGGGCGGTGACGAGACGGTCGACGGCCTTGCGGCGGCCCTCGACGGCCTGGGCCCACGCGGGCATGCCCACGACGAAGAAGACCCACCCGAGCACGACCCAGCCGGCGACCGGCCACTCCAGGAACAGCGAGATGAGGCCGGACAGGCCCCAGGCGACCGCGGCGGCCAGCGGCACGGCGATGCCGGGCAGCTGCGGCTTGGTCAGCGGGACGTGGGTGGAGAGGTCCGTCGCCGGGTCCGTGTGGAACGGCTCGTGGACGTCGGCGCCACCGGTGTCGATCGAGTTCATGTCCGTGTCCCCCCCGCTCATGCCTTCACCTGGCCGCGGGCCGCCAGCCAGCGTCCGAGGAAGTTGACCGCGAAGGTCACCACGAACAGCACCAGGCCGCCGGCGATGAGCACGTTGGTCTTGGTGCCCGAGGCGTTGGCGTAGTTGAGCGCGATGTTGGCAGCGATCGTCGAGGGGTTCTGCGAGGAGATCAGGTTGAAGGTCACGACCCCGGCGGCCGAGAGCACCATCGCCACGGCCATCGTCTCGCCGAGGGCACGGCCCAGGCCCAGCATCACCGCGGACGTGATGCCCGAGCGGCTGTAGGGGAAGACGGCCATCCGGATCATCTCCCAGCGCGTCGCGCCCAGGGCCAGCGCGGCCTCCTGGTGCATGACCGGGGTCTGCAGGAAGACCTCCCGGCACAGCGCGGTGATGATCGGCAGCGCCATCACCGCGAGCACGACGCCCGCGGTGAGGATGGTGCGGCCGGTGGTGACCGGGCCCTCGAAGAACGGCAGGAACCCCAGGTTGTCGTGCAGCCAGTCGTAGATCGGGAACACCCAGCCCTGCAGCGTCTCGCGACCCCAGAGGCCGTAGACGACCGAGGGCACCGCGGCGAGCAGGTCGATCAGGTAGCCCAGCAGCTTCGCGATCCGCCGCGGGGCGTAGTGGCTGATCACCAGCGCCACGCCGATGGCCAGCGGGGTGGCGATGATCAGCGCGATGACCGCGGCGAGGATCGTGCCGAAGAGCAGCGGCCAGATGTAGACCACGATGTTGTCGGCGCCGTACGCCTGCTCACCGGACGCACCGATCGCGGGGATCGACTGCAGGACCAGGAAGATCGCCACGCCGGCCAGCGCCAGCATGATGACCATCCCGGCACCGGTGGCCAGCCCGCGGAAGATCGAGTCGCCGGCCCGGCTGACGCGCTGGGGCGCCTCCTCGGTCGGCGGGACCGGCGGTGCCGGCTCGGCCTGGGTGGTGGTCAACGGATCTCCCTCTCCTGCATCTGTCGCTGTCCGCGCCGAAGGCCCCGGCCCGCCCGAGGGCGGTCGGGGCCTCCGACGCTATCGGTTCTGGCTCGGATCCGTCAGCCGGCCGAGATCTGCTCGACGATGGCCATGGCCTCCTCCTGGAGGCTGTCGGCCAGCGGGGCCGACCCGGCCTCGCTCGCGGCGAACTCCTGGCCCTCGTCGCTGAGGATGTAGGAGATGTAGGCCTTGGTGACGTCCGCCTCGGCCTGGTCCTCGTAGGTCATGCAGGCCAGCAGGTAGCTGGTCAGCACGATCGGGTAGGTGCCGGACTCGGCGGTGTTGTAGTCGAGGTCGAAGATCAGCTGGTTCTCACCGGCGGACTCGGCCTTCGGGGAGACCTCGAGGATCTTGGCCGCGGCCTCGGCGGTGGGGCCGACGAAGTCGTCGCCGACACCGATGAGGGCCTTGCCGAGGTCACCGGCCTGCGAGGCGTCGGCGTAGCCGATGGAGTTCTTGCCGTCGGTCACGGCCGAGACGACACCCGAGGTGCCCTGAGCACCCTCGCCGCCGAACTCCTTGGGCCACACCTCGAGCTCGCCGGCGGTCCAGGTGTCGGCCGCGCGGGTGGCGAGGTAGTTGGTGAAGTTGCCGGTGGTGCCGGACTCGTCGGAGCGGTGCACCGGGTTGATCGGGGCGCTGGGGAGGTCGGCGTCGGGGTTGGTCTCGGCGATGGCCTCGTCGTCCCACTGCGTGATGTCGCCGGCGAAGATCGCACCGAGCGTCTCCGGGGACAGCTTGAGCTCGTCCACGCCGTCGACGTTGAAGATGACCGCGATCGGGGAGACGTAGTTCGGGATCTCGATGGGCTCCTCGCCACCGCAGCGCTCGGTGGCGTCGGTCAGCTCGCCCTCGTCGTCCTTGAGGTAGGAGTCCGAGCCGGCCAGCATGTAGCCGCCGGCGATGAAGTTCTCACGGCCGCCGCCGGAGCCGATGGGCTCGTAGGTCATCGTGACGTCGGGCTGGACGTCGGTGAAGCCGGTGGTCCAGGCGAGCTGGGCGGCCTCCTGGGAGGACGCGCCGCCGACGGTGTACTGGCCCGAGAGACTGCCGGCCTCGACGCCGCCGGTCTCGTCGCTGCCGCCCTCGTTGGAGGCGGCGCAGCCGGTCAGGGCGAGGGCCAGGCCGGCGACGCCGGGGAGAACCGCGCGACGGATGGTGGGGGTCTTCACGAGTGTGGCTCCTGGTAGGTCAGTGGGGGTTACGTCGAGGACGCTAAGCAGCCGAGGTGACGCGATCCGGGGTCGTCGGTGAACGAGGGGTGAACCCTCGTCACCGAGTCGATGGCCTCAGCGCGCACGTGAGAGGTACGCCACGTGAACAAGCCCGGGCGATCTTGACTGCTCAGCCGACGAGGTGCTTCTCGGTGGCGACCACGCGCCCCTTGCGCAGGTGCACCACGAGCATCTCCCCCGGCTCCAGCCTCGGGTCCGGGACGCCGAGCGCGGCGAAGACCGTCGGCAGCACCGGTCGGTGGCTGCACAGCAGCGTTCCGCGCCTGGTCGAGTCGCACTCCACGGCGACCTCGCGCACGACCCGGGCGGTGCGCTCGGGGTCGGAGCACTCCTCGGCGAGCTCCTTGCGGCGCTCGACGTCCAGGCCCACGGTCTCCACGTAGGGCGCCACGGTCTCCAGGCAGCGCGTCGAGCCCGAGGACACGACCCGCCCGACGTCGTACGCCGCGAGGACGGGGACCAGCCGGAACGCCTCGTCCCGGCCGCCGCTCAGCAGCGGACGCTGCCGGTCGTCGCCCTTCCACGCCTTGCGGGAGCGGGCGTGGGCGTGCCGCAGGACCACCAGCGCGGTGGTGGGCTTGCGCAGCCGCACGGCGTCCTCGAGCAGCGCCTGGTCGCGGGTGTAGGTCAGCAGCCCGGCCGCCTCGTCGCGGTCGACCCAGGCGACGCGGTCGATCTCGTCGTTGGGCTCGTACGCCGACACGTCGTCGTCCCCCACGGCGCGACCCTGCCAGTAGTGCACGGTCTTCATCCGGCCGTTGTTCGGGTAGCGCATGGTCGCCAGCGGCGGTCCCAGCCGCACGTGCAACCCGGTCTCCTCCGCCACCTCCCGCACCGCGGCGGTCGTGGGGTGCTCGCGGGGGTCGAGCTTGCCCTTCGGGAAGGACCAGTCGTCGTACTTCTGCCGGTGCACCAGCAGCACCTCGCGCCCGGGTCGGAACACGACCGCACCGGCGGCGACGACGTCGGCGGCGCGACGGGGCTGCGAGGCCATGCCCCGTAGTCTCACACCCTGGCCCCACCCGGCCGCGACCCGACCCAGGAGACACCCGCCCCATGCGCCACCGCATCCTGCTCACCACCGCGGTCGCCGTGCTGCTGATCGGCGCCGGTCTCGTGGCGGTCCGGCTGCTCGGCGGACCCGGCTCGACGCTCGGCGAGGCGGTCGCGATGGCGCCCGCCGACGCCCAGCGCTACACCTTCACCGACTGGGCCGCGGTGCGCGCGGAGGTGGGCGCCTCGGCCTCCGAGGGCGACCTGGCCGAGCTCCTCGACGCCGGCTTCGACGCCGACCTGACCGCGGCCTCCGGCCTGGTGGACAGCGCGCCGCTGCTGTCGGCGGAGTTCGGCTGGTCGCCCGCGACCATCGACTGGGAGCTGCTGGCGCAGTCACCCGAGGGCGCGGTCGAGATCGTCTCGCTCGGCGAGGTCTCCCCCGATGCGGTCACCGACCGGCTGGACGCCCTGGGCTACCAGCGCCCCGCCGAGGACGACGGCGTGTGGGTCGGCGGCACCGAGCTGCTGGCCGGGATCTCCGGCCGCACCGGCCTGCGGGCCACCCCGACGTTGCAGTACGTCGCCGTGCGCGACGGCCTGCTCTGGGCCGGTGACCGCCAGCCCTACCTCGAGACCGCCCTCGCCGGCGGCGAAGGCCCCTCCGACGCGGTTGCCGACCTCGCGGACTCCTTCACCGAGTCCCCTGCCGCTGCGGTCGTCTACACCGCCGACCACGCATGCGAGGCGCTCTCGATGCGCCAGGCCGACGACACCGACCGCGCCACCGGCGACCAGCTGCTCGCGCGGGCCGGCAAGATCAACCCGGTCACCGCGTTCGCGATGGGCCTGCTGCCCGGCGGCGGGGCCGAGGCGCTGCTCGGCTTCGAGAACGACGACCAGGCCCGCACCAACGCCGACACCCGCGCGGTCCTCGCCGCCGGCCCCGCGCCGGGCCAGGGCGGCGACTTCTCCGACCGGTTCGCGGTCGACGAGGTGACCGCCGAGGGGACGCTGGTGCGGATGGTCCTGGACCCGGAGCCCGGCGCGTTCGTGCTCTCGGACCTGTCGTCGGGGCCGGTGCTGTTCGCCACCTGCTGAGGCGGCGCCGGCCGGGTCCGTCGGCTGGCCGACAAACCCGGAAGGAGGACGACAAACCTTCGTCGTCCCACTTCCGGGTTCTGTACGGAAGTCCGCTGGGCCCGACCGCCGGACGTCAGCGGAAGGCGCGCAGCCGCAGGCTGTTGCCGACGACGACCAGCGACGAGGCGGCCATGGCGCCGCCGGCCAGCATCGGGCTGAGCAGCCCGGCCACGGCGACCGGCAGCGCGGCGACGTTGTAGGCGAACGCCCAGAACAGGTTGGCCCGGATGGTCGCCAGGGTGCGGCGCGACAGGCGTACGGCGGTGGCCGCGCCCCGGAGGTCGCCGGAGACCAGCGTGAGGTCGGAGGCCTCCATCGCCACGTCGGTGCCGGTGCCGAGCGCGATGCCCAGGTCGGAGGCGGCCAGGGCGGCAGCGTCGTTGACGCCGTCGCCGACCATTGCCACGACCCGGCCCTCGGCCTGCAGGCGACGCACCTCGGCGAGCTTGTCGGCCGGAAGCACGTCGGCGACGACCCGGTCGATGCCGACCTCGTGCGCCACCGCCTTGGCGGCCTGCTCGTGGTCGCCGGTGAGCAGCACCGGCTCGAGGCCCAGGTCGCGCAGCAGGGCGACCGCCTCGGCGGAGGTCTCCTTCACGGTGTCGGCGACCACCAGCACCCCGCGGGCCCGGCCGTCCCAGCCGACCAGCACCGGGGTGCCGCCGGTCCCCCGCGCCGTCTCCAGCGCGCCGGTGACGTCGTCCCCGACGGCGAGCCCCTCGCGCTCCAGCAGCGCCGCCTTCCCGACGACCACGCGCTCCCCGTCGACCTCGCCGGTCACGCCGAGGCCCTCGTGGTTGACGAAGTCGCGGACCTCGACCCGCCCGCCGGTCCAGGCGTCCGCGATGGCGCGGGCGATCGGGTGCTCGGAGGCGGACTCGAGGGCGGCAGCGCGGCGGCGTACGTCCTGCTCGTCGGCGTCGAGCCCGACCACGTCGACCAGGGACATCCGGCCGGTGGTGACCGTCCCGGTCTTGTCGAGCACGACGGTGTCGACCCGTCGGGTCTGCTCGAGCACCTCCGGGCCGCGGATGAGGACCCCGAGCTGCGCGCCGCGCCCGGTGCCGACCATCAGCGCGGTGGGCGTGGCCAGCCCGAGGGCGCAGGGGCAGGCGATCACGAGGACCGAGACGGCTGCGGACAGGGCGACCGTCCAGCCCTCGCCGGCGACCAGCCAGCCGACCACCGTGAGTGCGGCGAGCGCGACAACGACCGGCACGAAGACCGAGGAGACCCGGTCGGCCAGCCGCTGGACCTCCGCCTTGCCCTGCTGGGCCTCCTCGACCAGTCGGGCCATCTGCGCCAGGGCCGTGTCCGAGCCCACCCGGGTCGTGCGCACCACCAGGCGGCCCGAGGTGTTGAGGCAGCCGCCGGTGACCTCGTCGCCGGGGCTGACGTCGACGGGCACCGGCTCGCCGGTGAGCATCGACGCGTCCACGGCCGAGGCGCCGGACTCGACGACCCCGTCGGCGGCGATCCGCTCACCGGGGCGCACGACCACGAGCTCGTCGAGGCCGAGCTCCTCGGCGGTGACGCGCACCTCCTGCCCGTCGCGCAGCACGGTCGCCTCGGCGGCCGAGAGGGCCAGCAGGGCACGCAGCGCGGCACCCGCGCGACGCTTGGCGCGCTTCTCGGTCCAGCGGCCGGCCAGCAGGAACGTCGTGACGCCGGCTGCCACCTCGAGGTAGATCATCGAGAGGCCGTCGCCGCGCTCAGCGGTCCAGGAGAACCCGTGGGTCATCCCGAGGTGACCGGCGTCGCCGACGGTCAGCGCGACGACCGACCAGGTGTAGGCGGCGGCCACGCCCATCGAGACCAGGGTGTCCATGGTGACCGCGCCGTGGCGCAGGTTGGTCACGGCCGCGCGGTGGAACGGCCAGGCCGCCCAGGTCGCGACCGGGGTCGCCAGCAGCAACGACCACCACTGCCAGCCGGTCAGCTGCAGGGCGGGCACCATCGCCAGCGCGATGACAGGGGCCGAGAGGGCGGCCGCGACGACCAGGCGACGGCGCAGGGCTGCCACCTCCCGGTCGGCCACCGTGTCGTCGTCGGCCTGCGGGCGCGGCAGCTCAGCGGCGTACCCTGCCGCAGCGACGGTCTCGAGCAGCACGTCGGTGCCGAGGCCGGCGGGGAAGACGACGTGAGCCTTCTCGGTGGCGTAGTTGACCGAGGCCTCCACGCCGTCGAGCTTGTTGAGCTTGCGCTCGATGCGGTGCGCGCAGGAGGCGCAGGTCATCCCGGTGACGGCGAGGTCGACCTCGTGGGTCTGGACGCTCATGCCAGCTGGTAGCCGGCCTCACCCACGGCGCCCTCGACGGCCTCGCGGGTGAGCGGCTCGGCGCTGGTGACGACGACCTCGCCGGTCTCCAGGGTGACCGCGACGTCCTCGACGCCCGGGACCTCCTGCAGCTCCTCGGTGACCGAGGCGACGCAGTGGCCGCAGGTCATGCCGGTGACGGTCCAGGTGCTGGTGGTGCTCATGGGCTCTCTCCTCGTGCAGTCAGGCGTGTGGGTGGGCCCGGGGCCTCAGGAACGGACCAGGCGCGCGATCGCGTCGATGGCCTCGGTGACCTTCTGCTCGGCCTCCTCGTCGGAGGACCGCGCAGCGCTGACCACGCAGTGGCCCAGGTGCTCCTCGAGCAACCCGAGGGAGACCGCGTGCAGGGCCTTCGTCATGGCGGAGACCTGGGTGAGGATGTCGATGCAGTACTGCTCCTCCTCGACCATCCGCTGCAGGCCGCGGGCCTGCCCCTCGATCCGGCGCAGGCGCTTGAGGTAGTCGTCCTTGCGGTGGATGTAGCCGTGCTGGTTCTCGCTCACGGTCATAGGGTACCCCCCTATGGTATCTACGCAAGCGGTGAGGAAGCCAAGCTCAGCGGGGCCCGATCAGGCCCCGGAGCGCGGGTGCGGGACGACGCCGAGGATCGCGTCGATCTCCGCCTGCGTGAGGTGCTCGTCGACCTCGGACGCGGCGATGATGAGGTTGGTGGTCAGCTCGACCTCGCCGAGCAGGTCGGCGTCCTCGAGAGACACGTCGAACTGGTCGTGCACGCTGCCCTCACTCAACCCATGGACGTCCATCGAGCACCAGAGTGCCCGAGGCACCCCCCGGCCAAACCACCCGATTCCAAAGTGACCCGTCCGGGTGGTGCCGAACCACCCGGGTGGGCCACCCGCCGGTACGGACCACCCCGCGACGTACGCCGGGCGCTGCCGCCGGGGAACACCGGTCCGGGGACGGCAACGGGGCCCCAGCCGAGCGGCTGGGGCCCCGTCGTGGTCGTCGCGTCAGACGCGACTCACCCGTTGATCAGAGAGGACGGACGTTCTCCGCCTGCGGGCCCTTGGGGCCCGAGGTGACGTCGAACTCGACCTTCTGGTTCTCGTCCAGGGACTTGTAGCCCTGGGTCTGGATCGCCGAGTAGTGCACGAAGACGTCGTCGCCGCCGTCCTCCTGCGCGATGAAGCCGAAACCCTTCTCGGCGTTGAACCACTTCACGGTGCCCTGAGCCATTGTGCTCAATTCTCCTTCGTCGGGGCGAGGACCGTCACTTCGACGGCCCACAACCGGTGCTGGGTGACACGTCGCTCCGACTTGCATGGTCCGGGGACCGTGGGACAAGAAGAAACGCCGTTGGATCACAAACTCCGCGGGCGTCGACCTGCTGGAACTTGCATCGGTTGCGTGCCCGACACTACCGCCTGACTGGATCGTGCAAAGAGTCCGGGCGACCGAATTTCAGAACCTGGGGATGAAGAGTCTGCAACGAGCGTGTGACGCGGTCCCACGGCTGAGCCCGCCCGGGACCCGCGCAGGACCCGCACGGGTGGGCCCACCGGAGGTCCGCGCAGGCACGACCGCCGTCTAGGCTGGCGACGCTCGACCCGTCCGCGGGCGCGCTCGGGCCCCTAGCTCAATGGGCAGAGCAGGAGACTTTTAATCTCTTGGTTGTGGGTTCGAGTCCCACGGGGCCTACTCAAGAAGTCGCTGACCTGGGGCGGGATCGATTGCACCCGAGCCCGCCCCACCGTTGGTCGCCAAAAACTCGCCACACTCGTGACCAGACCTACGCACGCAGCGACAGCGTGGGAGGTAGGCCATCGCAGCGAGCCCGGGACTCGACTGAGCCCCCGACTCGATGTCGGCGGCTTTACAGTCCGGACCGTGCATAGCCTCTGACCTGCAGTGGAGCGCCCGGTCAGCGGAGCGTTGGCGCGAATATGTCACGGCCAACACCTCCCTTGTTTGCACTCCACAAGACTGTTGGGACGTCGAGCAACAGCTGGCGGGCATCGGCGGCCAGACCGGGGTGCACAGGCGACGACCGTTCGCCGGTAGCGAGGAGCGCGGGCGACCTGGTGTGGTTCCCCGCTCACCGCGGCCCGTGCGTGAACGGAAGGCGCATCCCCTGTGCAGGCCGAAACGGCCGGGAGGCCGACGCGACTGGGCAGAGACCCCGTGAAACTGGACGCCGACGATGACTGCCACCTGGTCGAGCAGCCACCCGACGTGGCTCCTGCAGTGCTCGCGGTCCGGCGGTCGGGTGTCCTCGGCGGGCTTGCGCAGCACCGTGCATCCGCTGCGCACTTGGAGGCGGTGCCAAGTGACACAGACGCCGCTACCACCCTGGTGTAGGCCAGATGCTCGCGGACATCGAACTCCAGGTGCGGGACCCTGACCATGTATGACTCCAGCGCCTCGACCCGCCCGAGATCGCCGGCCGCTGCATGCTCTCCGGGAGCACCACGCGTTACCGGTCAGCACAGACTTCGATGATCGGCGTCACCCGGCGACCTGGTCTTCGCGTTGCGCGACGGGCAGGCCAAGTCGAGTTCGGACTGGTTGAGGAGCAGCACCACACACGACAGATCACGACCAACACCGAGCCCATGAGCGGAGCGATGCACGCAGGTGAGCATGCGGGCCCTCGACCCTCAAATTGATGTTCCCGGGAGCGTTTGCTTGACCCGCAGCAGGAGCGCCTCGAACAGATCCAAGGCCTCGTCCGCCAGCGTCGCCACATCGGCAGGCAGCAGGTCCGGAGCTCGCGACATCAAGACGTCTCCCAGACCGGTGAAGGCGCCCACGACCAGCATGACGGTGTGGTGGTCGGGTGGGAGACCGAGCTCCGCAGCAAGGTGGGGCGTCACCATGTCCCGTTCGGCCTGTGTCCGAGCGGCTGCGACCTTGGCTGCCAAGTCCGGGTTCGAGAGCGCTATGCGACGGCGTTGCTCGAGGAGCTCAGCGTGATGCTCGTGCCACGCGATGAGCTCTGAGACGTTGTCGCGAACGACGCTCGTGAAACTGATCTCCGACTTCTTCGCGGACAATGATCGTTGCAAGGATTCCAGGACATCTGCGGCACTGGCGAGAGCAGCCTCCTCCTTGCTGGCGAAGTGGGTGAAGAACGTGCGCCGCGAGATTCCAGCGGCGGCTGCGATCTCAGCAACGGTGACGTGCTCGTAGCCCCGCTCGGCGAAGAGTCTCGCGGCCTTCTCCGCGACGTCGCGACGGACCTGCAGGCGTCTCCGTGAGCGCAAGTCCATGCATCCAGCGTAACTTTGCATTCAATGTGCATTTTGCACTGTGTGCATACTCCGGGTATGGGCACTCCACAGCGCCACCCTCATCCCCCACGCGGCGGTCTCAAACTTCTGCTCTTCGTCATGTGCCTGGCTCTGGCGCTCGTCATCGGAGCCGGCTCCTCGCTGTCTCTCGCCTTGCCCGACATCGCCACGGCTACCGGCGCAAATCAGACCCAGTTGACGTGGGTCGTCAACGCCTACGCCCTTGTCTTCGCCGCCCTGCTCCTCCCTGTCGGCATCGCAGCGGACCGATTCGGCCGTCGATCTGCACTCCTTCTGGGTCTCGCACTCTTCGCGGCCGCCAGCTTCACGTCGGGACTGGTAGACGACCCAGGAGGGCTCATCGCGCTCCGAGGAGTCGCCGGGGTGGGGGCGGCTGCCGTCATGCCCGCCACCCTTTCTGTGCTTGTCGACGCCTACCCCGAAGATGAGCAGAGCCGCGCCGTGTCGGTATGGGCGGGCGTCTCCGGTGCCGGCGCCCTCGTGGGAATCCTCGCCGCAGGCGTGCTACTGGACCAGTTCTGGTGGGGCAGCGTCCAGGTCGTCTACGGCGTGGCCGCCGGCTTGACGGTGATTGCATGCGCTGCCGTCGTGCCGCCCTCGAACAATCCCGATCTCGCGCTGGACGTGCCTGGCGGCCTGCTGTCGCTCGGCGGTCTGGCCGGAATCGTTTTCGCAGTGATCGAGGGGCCAGAACGCGGGTGGACATCGGCACCTGTCGTCGTCGGCGCTCTCGCCGGAGGAGCGCTCCTCGCCCTGTTCGTCTGGCACGAGTTGCGCACCCACGAGCCCATGCTCGACGTACGACTATTCACCTCACCCTTCCTCGCCACCGGGAGCCTGATCGTCTTTCTCCAGTTCTTCGCCGCCTTCGGGTTCTTCTTCCTGGCTCCTCAATGGCTTCAGTACGTCCATCGTCTCGACTCACTCGAGACAGCACTATGGCTCCTTCCCGTCGCCGTCGGCATCGGCCCAGCCTCAGCAGCTGGACCCGCCCTGCTGGAAAAGCTCGGACCCGGACGGCTCGCCGGTCTGGGAATGGCCCTCATGGCGATGGCTACCGGCGCACTTGCTGCTCAGGCTGGCGGCGGACAGGCTCTCTGGGTGTTCGCAGCCACGTTGATCGTGTTCGGCTTCGGCTTCGGGCTGGCTATCACTCCCGGGACCACCCTCATCATCGGCGGACTCCCCGACGATCGACGAACCCTTTCGGCCGCCGTCAACGACGTCACTCGCGAGGTCGGCGGCGCACTGGGCGGGGCCGTGGCCGCCTCCGTGCTCATCGCCGTCTACGCCCAGGATCTCTCAACTGGACTCGCCGACTCCCGCATCCCAGCCTCAGCCGAACAAACCGCCGAGGACGGCGTCGCACAAGCCTTGGCGATCTCAGGCGACCTCGGCCGCGACGGAGCCCAACTGATGTCGACTGCGGTGGAGGCTTTCGCCAACGGTTACGGAACAGCTCTTTGGGTGGCCACCTCGGCACTCCTCGTCGGCGCAGCCGCGTCGGTCCTCGGCGCCCGGAGGAAGACTCACCCGACCAAGGTCGCGCGATACCCAGCGGCGGGTCAGGTCCCGTGTCGTCCTACCCAGACCCGGGAGGGGAGTCAGCCCCTCTCGCCGCGGTGAAGCAGGCATGCGGTTTGACCGCTGCGCACTGCAACGGGGACAGCCCGACGCCGCCCACTAGATGTGCAGGTGGTTCCTCGCGCACCGGCCACGAGCGATCTTCGGGTATTCGTGGTTCTGCTGTCTCAACTCGACGACCATGCTGAGGACGCCGAAGACCTGTGTGCGCATTTCGTTGCGGAGACCACCCAGCCGTCCCGAGCCGCGGCCACGAACTAAACTTAATGCTCTCGCACTTCGAGGCCGCCAAGTAGCGCGCCGGTCCTGGTGATGAGTGGGGAGTCGCAGCCGATGTGCAACTCGCGGGTTCTCGATCGAGCAGTGCGAGCCCTTGGTGATCACGACCGGTTTCACTCGATGGCCGGAACGGCGACACCGTTATCAGGTTGATCAACGCGGGTGGGCGGCACGGTGAGTCGCGCCCCCGATCGGGGCCGGATCCCGGCACGTCGAAACTCGCCCGGGGATCGTCTGGTCCAGCGCTTGAACGCGTGGTGGAAGTTGGCCAGGTCGCTGTAGCCAAGGTCGACAGCGATCTGGCTCATGGGCAGCGCAGGATCGAGGAGCAGCACGATCGCGCGCTCGCGCAGGACGGATTCCCGCACCTCTCGGAAGGTCGTACCCTCAGCCTCAAGACGCCGTTTCAACGTGCTGACCGACATGCCCATGGCCTCGGCTACACGAGAAAGGCTGCTGGACCCCGGTGCGCGCTCGATCGCACGGCTGACGGACTCGGTCACGCTGCTCGGGGTCCCCTCGCGCTCCAGGGCGCGCCGGAGTTCGCTGAGGGCCATCCGGTAGGCGACCGGATCTGGGAAACGGCACGGAACGTCGAGAATGTGCGTTGGGACGTGGATGAACGAGGTGCGTGCGTCGAAGACCAAGCGATCCGCGATGACGTCCCGCTCCAGCAGCGCGTCCGGGGGCGCCTGCCAAGCGAGGTGCAAGTTCATCCCAGGCTGTTCCCCAGCCAACATATCTACCACGCGCAGGAGCGCGGCCCCGCAGTAGGCGGTGACGAGGCAGTCCAGCACTGGATCGCCAGTGTGCCCGGCGAGGCCAACGGTCAGGCCCTCCGAGGCGTGGTGGAAATGAGGACGCAGACTTCCCGAGATGAGCGGCAGGTAAGCGAGGAGCTCGAACACCTCGGCGACAGACGCAGCACTGACCAGCGGCAGACTGAGCGGTCCGAAGGACGTCAATTGCGCCTGCTCTGCGAACGCGAGGCCGAAGCGCGTCGCGGTGTCGGTATCGAGATCGGGGTAGACCTCACGAAACCAACGCACGGGGACCTGGTGGTCACGTCGAACCAGGTCCAGCTCTGACCAACCCTCGGCGTCGAGGAGAAGGCGGAAGCGCGTGACTGCCTCAGGGTCGAGGACGCCGCCGTCCAGCAACTGGATGAAGGCCAGCGGAGGTACGCCGACCTCCGTTCGTGCCACATCGCCTCCTGAGCCGAATTCACAAAAAGTTGGTACGCGTGACCATATCCACAGGCACGGGAGTTGCCAACACTAGGACCGTCCACGAGCCGAGGAGTTGCCCATGTCAGTCATCACGTTCATCTCTCACGACGGGGAGAAGTACGAGACACCGCTGGAAGAAGGCCAGTCACTGATGCAGATCGCCATCAGCAACCTGATTCCCGGGATCGACGGCGACTGCGGCGGTGAGGCGGCCTGCGGGACCTGCCACGTCGTGGTGGACGAGGGCTGGGTCGACGTGGTGGGTCGATCCACGCCTGTTGAGGAAGAGATGCTCTCGATGAATCCCGAGCGTGAGTCCACCTCGCGGCTGGCCTGCCAGATGACCATGAGTGAGGGCTGTGACGGCCTCGTCGTCCGGCTCCCCGAATTCCAGATGTGACCCGAGAGGACTGGTGAGCATGACGACGATCACTGAGACCATGAGCGAGCGCGCTCAGTCGCTGCTGCCGATGGAGCTGCAGATTCGCGGCGCGCACCTCTACGACCGGACGCGCCGTTTTGTGACGCGGACCAACGGACGGAAAATCTTCACGGAGCGACCAATCCCGCCCGTCGACGATGTCGCGCTCGCCGACATCGACCTGAGCAACCCCTTCCTGTACCGACAGGGCATGTGGCAGTCCTACTACCAGCGTGTCCGCGACGAGGCTCCCGTTCACTACCAGGCGAACAGCCCCTTCGGGCCTTTCTGGTCGGTGACTCGACACGCAGACATCATCGCGGTCGACAAAGACCACGAGACGTTCTCTGCCGAGCCGTTCATCATCATCGGTGAACCTCCGCGGTTCATGGACGTGGCCATGTTCATCGCCATGGATCCGCCGAAGCACGACAGGCAGCGTGCCGCCGTCCAAGGCGTCGTCGCTCCCAAGAACCTCCGCGAGATGGAGACGCTGATCCGCTCGCGCGTCAGGGAGGTCCTCGACGACCTCCCAATTGGCGAGCCGTTCAACTGGGTGGATCTCGTCTCCATCGAGCTGACGGCGCGGATGCTGGCGACGCTGCTCGACTTCCCCTACGAGCAGCGACGCAAGCTCGTGGAGTGGTCGGACCTTGCCAGCTCCATGGAGCAGGCCAACGGTGGACCATCCGACAACGACACGATCTTCCGAGGCTTCGTCGACGCGGCGCGCGGCCTCAGCGCCCTGTGGCGCGACAAGGAGGCGCGCCTCGCTGCAGGCGAAGAGCCGGGCTTCGACCTGATCACGATGCTGCAGAGCAATGAGGACACCAAGGACCTGATCGACCGCCCGATGGAGTTCCTCGGCAACCTGATCCTGCTGATCGTGGGAGGTAATGACACGACCCGCAACTCCATGAGTGGCGGAGTGTTGGCCTTCAACCGGTTCCCGGACCAGTTCGAGAAGCTCAAGGCGAACCCCGAACTCATCCCGAACGCGGTCTCGGAGATCATCCGTTGGCAGACTCCACTCGCCTACATGCGCCGCGTCGCCAAGAAGGACACCGTCCTCAACGGCCAGTTCATCCGCAAGGGCGACAAGGTCATCATGTGGTACGCCTCAGGCAACCGGGACGAGAGGGTTTTCGATCGGCCCGATGACCTCATCATCGACCGCAGCAACGCACGCAACCACATCTCCTTCGGCTTCGGTGTCCACCGCTGCATGGGCAATCGGCTCGCGGAGATGCAGCTGCGCATCTTGTGGGAGGAGTTGCTCCCTCGCTTCGAGAAGATCGAGGTGGTCGAGGAGCCGGAGTATGTCCAGTCCAACTTCGTCCGAGGAATCAGCCGGCTGATGGTCCAGTTGACTCCCAAAACTGTCGCGTGACCCGAGCCAGAGGCACGGCCCTTGTGGTCGGCGCCAGCCATGCCGGTGCCCAGGTAGCCGCGAGTCTGCGGCAGGAGGGCTGGGACGGTGACGTCCTCCTGGTCGGGGACGAGGCGGCGTTGCCCTACCAACGGCCTCCCCTGTCCAAGGCCTACCTCGCCGGCACGAGCAGCATCGACGATCTTGCGATACGCAAGAGCGAGTTCTACGAGAAGCATCGGATCCGCTTGGTGAGGGCGACCGTCACCGGCCTCGATCGAGCAGCGCGTCGCATCTGGACGAGCGACGGAGGGACCATCTCGTACGACGGATTGGCGCTGTGCACCGGAGGTCGCGCGCGTCGTGCTGCCCTGCCCGGCAGCACGCTCGAGGGGGTCCACTACCTGCGCACTTTCGCCGATGTCGAGGCGATACGGCAGTCCGTGCGGCCGGGAGGACGCGCTGTCATCATCGGCGGCGGCTACATCGGTTTGGAGACGGCCGCCTCCCTTCGGACCCTCGGGCTCGAGGTGACCGTGCTCGAGGCCGCCGAACGGGTTCTCGCGAGGGTCACCGCCCCCGCGGTGTCGAGCTTCTACGAGCGGGTGCACCGCGAGGCTGGCGTCGATATCCGAACGAGCGTCCTGGCCGAGGGCATCGAAGGGCACACGTCGGTGACGGCCGTCCGTGTGACCGGCGGCGAGCGTGTCGCGGCCGACCTCGTCATCGTCGGCATCGGGCTCGTCCCGAACACCGAGCTCGCTGCCGAGGCCGGCTTGCGCGTCGACGACGGCATCGTCATCGACGACCACGCCCGCACCAGTGACGACCGCATCGTGGCGGCGGGCGACTGCGTGAGCCATCGGTTGGCTCGCTACGACCGGCTGGTCCGCTTGGAGTCCGTACCGAGCGCCACCGAGCAGGCGAAAGCGGCAGCGGCCACGCTCTGCGGCAAGGAACGGCCCATCAGGGCCCTGCCCTGGTTCTGGTCCGACCAGTACGACCTGAAGCTGCAGATCGCGGGCCTGAACACCGGGTACGACGAGGTCTCGTTGAGCGGCGACCCGGCCGCCGACCGCGACTTCTCCTGCTTCTACTTCCGAGATGGCCTGTTGCTCGCCGCGGATTGTGTGAATCGACCCCGGGATTTCATGTGGGTCAAACAGGCACTCGGCCGGGGCGGCAAGGTCGATCGGGCACAGCTCGAGGGAGCTCTTCAGCCCCATCCGTAAACCTGAGCTACCTCGAGCGCACCGTGCCTGTGGTCGCGCGAAGGCAGACGCAACCAAAAGAAGGAGCCCATAGATGCTCAGCACGATGATGAACGTCCCTCTGACGACTGCGGCGATCCTCAGGCACGGAGAGCGAGTGAACGCGACAGCACGTGTCCGAACTCTGGGGCCAGACGGATCGGTGAGATCGGGAACGTTCGCCGACGTCGGGAGGCGGTCAGCCCAGCTGGCGCATGCGCTGCTCGCCATCGGGGTCCGTGGCGACGAGCGTGTGGCAACCCTGATGTGGAACAACCAGGAGCACGTCGAGGCTTACTGCGCTGTCCCGTCGATGGGCGCCGTGCTGCACACCCTCAACCCGCGTTTGACGCCGGAGCAGCTGATCTACATCGCTCGTCACGCCGATGACCAGGTGGTCCTCGTCGATGGAACTCTGTCGCCCCTGCTTGCTGCGATCCTCCCCCACCTCGAGCGGGTACACACCGTGGTCGTGACAGGGGGGGTGGACCTGACGCCCCTGCAGAGGGACGGCGTGAACGTCGTGGGCTACGAGGACTTCCTCCAGGGACACCCTGAGCGATTCGACTGGCCAGAGATCGATGAGCTGAGCGCTGCGGCTATGTGTTACACCTCAGGAACGACCGGGAACCCCAAGGGCGTCGCCTACAGCCACCGCTCGACGTACCTTCACTCGATGGCGGCATGCGCCGCCGACGGACTCAGCGTCACGGGCGACGATGCGATCCTTGCGATCGTCCCCATGTTCCACGCCAACGCCTGGGGTCTGGTCTACGCAGCGCTCATGGCTGGCGCCGATCTGGTGATGCCCGATCGCTTCCTGCAAGCCGAACCCCTCGTCAAACTTATCGCCCGTGAACGTCCGACGATCGCGGGTGCGGTGCCGACCATCTGGAGCGACGTGCTCCATCATCTCGAGGCTCACCCAGGTCAGGACATCTCCTCTCTCAAACTGGTGGCCTGCGGTGGATCCGCGGTGCCCGTCCATCTCATGCGTGCCTTCCAGGAGAACCACGGTGTGACCATCGTCCAAGCCTGGGGGATGACCGAGACATCGCCGCTCGCAGCCATCGCCAGGCCTCCCGCGTCGGTGAGCGAGTCGGAGCATTGGGCATTGCGTGCCACGCAGGGACGCCCGGTCGCCGGGGTCGAGGTGCGCTTGGTGGACGATGCCGGCCGCGAGCTGCCCCACGACGGCGAGTCAGTGGGGGAGATCCAGGTGCGTGGCCCCTGGATCACGGGGTCCTACGTCGGTGACGAGGACCCGGAGAAGTTCGATGACGGATGGCTGCGCACCGGCGACGTGGGTCGCATCGACGAGCGCAGCTTCATCACCCTGACGGACAGGGCCAAGGACGTCATCAAGTCGGGCGGTGAGTGGATCTCTTCCGTCGAGCTCGAGCTCCTCCTGGCTGGTCACCCTGACGTCTTGGAGGCAACGGTCATCGGCGTGCCGGACGAGAAGTGGCAGGAGCGACCGCTGGCTGTGGTCGTGCTGCGGGACGGCGCGACGGTCGACCCGAGGCAGTTGCGCGATTTCCTCGACGGCAAGGTTGCTAAGTGGTGGCTCCCAGAGCGATGGTCCTTCGTGCGCGAGGTGCCGAAGACATCGGTCGGCAAATTCGACAAGAAGGTGCTGCGGTCTCAGCACTCTGCCGGAGCCCTGCTCGTCGTGAACATCTGAGGACGCTTGCGCCTGCTGTCACGCGCCGGGCCGTTCGGCGAGTCGTCCTGCGTGACACAGGTCCAGGTGCATGAGAGCGAGGGCCACATCGCTGCTCGTGACCGAGAGCCGATCCCCCAGGAGGGCGCCGGCCTGCTGCAAGCGGTACCTGACAGTGTTGCGGTGAACCGAGAGAGCCGCGGCTGTTCGGTCGGCGCTTCCATCGAGCGCCAAGTACGTCGCGACGGTCTGCCGCAGTCGTGCCTCATGTTCTTCAGGATTGAGTAAGTCACCCAAGGTCCGACGAACGAACCCGTCGACCTCCTCATCACAGCCCAGCAGAGCTAACAACTCGTAGCGGCTGTACAGGAAGAGGCCGCGCTTGTCTGGATGCAGCACGTTGAGCATGCGAAGTGACTGATTGTGAGAAGAGACAAAGCCGGAGCGGCCAGGACGACTGGGCCCCACGGCCACTCTTATCGATCTCATGGGTCCGTCCATCGACACGTCGTGTGCATCGACTGATAGAGGCCTTGTCGTCGCCGCCCACATCCACAGCCGTCGTCCGCCGGGGCGTACCACGAGGGGCTGGCTCAGACGCAGTTCTCCCGCCAAGTGACGATAGGACTCCTCTAACGACTCCGTGTCAGCTTCCTGGTCGTCGGTCGCAAGAACGAAGGCCGTGTGGTGTCCGCTCAGGGAGTAGCCTCCGAGTTCCGATGAGATCCATCGGCTGTCCAGGGCCTCGCCAGCCAGTATGCGGGTCACCGCCTCGAGCCACAGCGCGTTTCGACTGATATCGATACGTCGACGTGATTCGTGGTAGACCCGACTCGTCTCATTGATCGCCCGGTCGATCCATGCGGACGCTCGCTCCCACAAGAAGATGAGCAGATCTGCACGTTCGGCACGGGAGTCATCGACTGAACCGACCAGATCAGTGACGTAGCTCCACGTGCTCTGCTGAGCGATGCGATAGATCCTGTTCAACGCCTCCAGGGGAAGTGCTGTCTGGGCGGACTCGCGCGCGATCCGCTCTGCGCCGGGAACAAAGACGAATTCCATTCGCGACCTCGGCAGTTGACGCAGGAAACTCAACCAGTTCTCACGCACGGCCTCGTCGAGTTGTTGCGCTAGACCGGGGCGCAAGGCGACCTCCGGCACCTCTTCCTGGATCCCGCGAACCGTTCGATCGACCCACCAGTCGACGCGCTCGGACGTGGCCTCATTGCTGACGAACTGGTTCACCCACTCCACGACCCACGGAACCGGCGATGCCGACACAACACACCCCTCGCACGTCAGACGCAACTTCGGGCAATTGTGCATTTGCACAACGAGATGTTCAACCGTTGGTAATGCCCACGAGACTGAGCCAACGCCTTTCGGTTGTAATCGTGGTCACAACCAAAGGGGTGTAGGCATGGGGGCTCGACACAGGTCGTCCGTTGGGACGTTGCCGCTTGAGGGTCCCTGCGGCCCTTACCGAACGGCGACCGCTGCGCGGCGCTCGATGCCGAGCATCGCGCCGCGCAGACACAACCGATCGTTCCGCCGAATGGGCTGCTGGGCATGGTGAGGTCGTCGAGCCAGACCATTCCCCGCTCCGACCCCGACGTGGCCGCTGGCCCCTCCGGGATGACGCCGGCCGCGCAGCAGATCGCGCGCGAGGCGGCGGGGTCGACCTTCCTGGCGCAGACCCTGGCGACGTTCGGCGACTTCTACACGTTTTCGGGCAACGTGTTCCGCCAGATGTTCACACGCCGCTTCCGCTTCAACGAGTTCGTGTCACAGGCATGGTTCATCACGACGGTGTCTTTCGCGCCGGCGCTCCTGGTAGCGATCCCTTTCTGCGTCGTCATCATCTTCCAGGTCAACCAGCTGCTGATCCAGATCGGCGCAGTGGATCTGGCGGGAGCGGGTGCGGCCGTGGCGGTCGTGCGCGAGATCGGTCCGATCGTGAGTGTCCTAGTGGTCGCCGGAGCGGGAGCGACGGCCATCTGCGCGGACCTCGGCTCGCGCAAGATCCGTGACGAGATCGACGCCATGGTCACGCTGGGGATCGACCCCATCCAACGGCTCGTGGTCCCCCGTGTTCTTGCCTCCATGCTGGTGGGCGTTGCCCTCAACGGCATGGTCACCGTGGTGGGACTGGTCGGTGGGTACATCTTCTCCGTCGTACTCCAGGGCGCGACCCCTGGCCTGTACGTCGCCGACCTCACCCTTCTCGTGGGTCTCGAGGACTTCCTCGCCTCCGAGATCAAGGCCGCCGTCTTCGGGCTGCTCGCGGGTCTCACTGCCTGCTACCTGGGCCTGAACGCCAAGGGTGGTCCGAAGGGTGTCGGAGACGCGGTCAACCAGACCGTGGTCTTCGCTTTCATGCTGCTCTTCGCGGCCAACAGCGTCATCAGCGCCGTCTTCTTGCAGATCAAGTAGGGGAGAGATGTCCACACACGCTTCTCGCGGCGCCTCCCGCCGTGTGCCAGCCCTGGCCGCTCTCGTGCGATCCCCCGCGCAGGGCCTGCGCGACCTCGGCGACCAGCTCGGTTTCCATGCTGCGGCCTACCGGGCAGTGCCGCGCACGGTCCGGAGCTACCCCAAGGAGATCATCCGTCTCCTCGCAGAGGTGTCGTTGGGATCCGGAGCCCTCGCACTCATCGGTGGCACAGTGCTCGTCATCGGCTTCCTCACCGCCGCCTCGGGCATCGAGGTGGGGTTGCAGGCGTACACCTCCTTCGACAACATCGGGGTGTCCGCGCTGTCGGGCTTCTTCTCCGCCTACTTCAACACGCGCGAGGTTGCGCCCATCATCGCGGGCATCGCGCTCACAGCCACCGTCGGCGCGGGTTTCACGGCGCAGATCGGCGCGATGCGGGTCAGCGAGGAGATCGACGCGGTGGAGGTCATGGCGGTCCCGCCCATCCCCTACCTCGTGACGACGCGCATCATCGCCGGACTGATCGCGGTCATCCCTCTGTTCGCGATCGCGCTCATGTCGTGCTGGCTGGCCACCCGCGTGGTGGTGACGGTCGGCTACGGACAGGCGTCGGGCACCTACGAGCACTACTTCGAGACGTTCCTGGTGCCCACCGACCTGTTCCTGGCGGCGATCAAGGTACTGCTCATGGCCATGGTCATCGTCTCGGTGTGCTGCTTCCACGGCTTCCGGGCCAGCGGCGGGCCCGCGGGGGTCGGTCAAGCAGTCGGCCGAGCGGTGCGGTCAGCGTTGATCGCGACGATGTTCGTCGACCTCATCTTCGCTCTCGCCATCTGGGGCGGACCTTCGGTCAGGATCGCCGGATGAGGCGCGCGGCATGGTTCGCGGACCGGCAGGCCGCAGCCGGACTGGCCATGGTGATCCTGGTCCTGGCTGTGATGGTCGGCACCGTCATGCAGTACAACGGCGTCTTCCGCAGGTCGATCGACGTGGTGGTGACTGCCGACCGCGCAGGCCTGACCATGAGTTCCGGTGCGCCGGTCAAGCTCCACGGCGTCGTGGTCGGTCGTGTCAGCGACGTCGCCGTCGTCGATGACGGCACCAGGATCACGCTCGAGCTGGATCCGAGTGAGGCCGACCTCGTGCCACGCGGGGTGACTGCACAACTGGTCCCACCCACGGCCTTCGGCGCGAAGTACGTACAACTCGAGCCGTCTGGGAGTACGGGCGACGCCTCGATCGAAGCCGGAGACGTCATCACCGCCACAGGCGCCACGGTGGAAGTCGATGAGACCTTCACGAACCTCAGCGCACTGCTGCAGGCCGCTCGGCCGGCCGAGGTGAGTGAGGCACTCAGTGCCGTGGCAGGCGCGCTCGACCAGCGAGGCGAGGTGCTGGGCGAGTTGATCACGCTCACCGATGACTACCTGCAGTCCTTCAATCCCTCACTCCCTGCGCTGGCCGAGGACGTGCGCCGCATCGACGATGTCGCCGCTGTGTACGACCTAGCTCGCGAGGACCTCATCGCCACCCTCGGTGGCGCCGCCACGACCCTCGACACCGTCGCTCAGCAGCAGGCCTCGCTGCGCGCGCTCGAACTGAGCCTGACCTCGTTCGCCAGTCAAGGTGACGAGCTGCTGCGGCAGAGCGGCCCCGGATTGAGTCGTTCGCTCCGGCTGCTCGATCCTGTGACCGCAACCCTGGCTCGCTACTCCCCTGAGCTCCCTTGTCTCATCGAGGGGCTTGCCAAGGGCAACGAACTGGCCGAGCTCGCGGTCGGTGGCACGAATCCGGGCATCACGACTTTCACCCAGGTCGTCCGTGGTCGTGAGCCCTACCGATACTCGACGGATCTCAAGGTGCTGGGCGAGAACCGTGGACCGAACTGTTTCGGTTTGCCCTACGTCACCCCTGGCGAAGCGCCGCTCACGTACCAGCCGACCTTCGACACCGGCGTGAATCCGTTCAAGGACGACTCGCCGCAGACGTCTGATCGCGCGGACATCCTCGACATCCTCGGGATCGGAGGACGCTGACATGGCCCTCAGTCCCGTCAAGCGCAAGCAGCGCGCCGACCTCGTGCGCCTCGGCGTCTTCCTCCTCGTCGCCGCGGTGGTCACTTTCTGGGTTGCGGCAGTGACCGATGAGTATCGCTCCGGCTCGGTCCAGGGCTACCGTGCGCAGTTCGCTGACGTGTCCGGCCTGCAGGTGGGCGATCAGGTGCGGGCGGCAGGAGTCCGCGTGGGCCAGGTCGCCGAGATCTCGGTTCAACCTGACAGCACCGTCATCGTCGCTTTCGAGGTCGACGACTCCTTGACGCTGCACGAGGACACCACCGCGACCGTCGAGTACCGCAACCTCATCGGTGACCGGATCATCCAGCTGGCGACGCCCACCCCCCAAGAGGGTCAGGCACTCGCTGCTGGGCAGACCATCCCGCTGAGCCGGACGTCCGCAGCGCTGGACCTGGACACACTGCTCAACGGTTTCAAACCACTCTTCGCCGGTCTCAACCCGACCCAGGTCAATGAGCTCTCACAGCAACTGGTCCAAGTCCTCCAAGGCCAAGAATCTGCTGTGCAGACGTTGACGACGCGAGTCGCCTCGTTCACCTCCACCATCGCTCAACGTGAACAACTGGTGACCCAGGTGATCGGCAACCTCAACACGGTTCTCGACACCGTCGACGGTCGACGGGAGGAGTTGAGCAATGTCATCGCGGGGTTGGACACCGTCCTCACGAACTTCGACCAGCAGGACACCGAGATCTTGATCGCCGCCGACAGGATCAACGGGTTCGCTCGTCAGGCCTCCGATCTCGTCAGCAAAGCCCGCGCGGATCTGACCCCCGACCTGAGGGCGCTGACGGTCGCTGCGCGCGGACTCAACATGGAGAAGAAGGAGCTCGTCTCCGTGCTGCAGCAACTCCCTCGGCACTACCGCAAGCTGCAGAACGCCGGCTCGTACGGGAACTTCTTCAACTTCTTCTTGTGCGGCGTCCGTGTCCAGGTCGACGTGGCCGGCCCCGCCGTGATGACGCCGTGGATCAATTCCGATGCCGAGAGGTGCCAGCCATGAGCGCGTTGATCCGCGGTCAAGCCCGACGGGGTGCTCTAGGCACGCTTCTGATCGTCGGGATCGTCCTTGCGAGCCTCAACCTGAGCAGATTGCCGCTTGTCGGCGACGCGGGGACGATCGAGGCGCGCTTCGCCGAGGCGGGAGGGTTGCGAGGTGGTGATGCGGTGATGATCTCGGGTGCCCAGGTGGGCAAGGTCCGCGAGGTCAGGCTCGAGGACGGCGCGGTGACTGCCGTCCTCGCGCTCACGGACGACACGGTCACCCTCGGCAATCAGACCGAGGCGCAGATCATCACGACCACATTGCTGGGGCGCGCTGCCGTCGAGCTCGTCCCCGAGGGAGACGGCGCGCTCGAGGAGGGCGACACCATCCCGGTCGAACGCACCTCGTCCCCCTACAACATCACCAGTGCGCTCAACCAGCTCACGACCGAGAGCGCTGAGATCGACAAGCAGGCCCTCCAGCGCGCTCTGGCGCGCACCTCGGCAGTGTTGGAGGGATCGCAGGATTCAGTCGGGCCGGCCTTGCAGGGAATCACCGAGATCTCCCGAGTCCTCGCCACTAACGACGAACGCCTCGCTGTTCTGCTCGACCGGTCCGCCCGCGTCACTGCTGTCCTGGCCGACCGTGACCAGGAGATCGGCTCGCTCCTGACCGCGGGCGAGTCCCTGTTCGCCGAGCTCGACGCTCGGCAACGCATCATCGAGGAGCTGCTCCGCAGCGCTCGTGCCCTGTCCGACCAACTGCGCGCAGCTCTCCAAGAGAACGCGCGCGTCATCGGTCCCGCGCTGAGCCAACTCAACGAGATCGTGGACGTCCTCAATCGCAATCGCAAGGCGATCCAGGACACGGTGACCGGTTTGCGCGGCTACGCCACGGCCTTCGGCGATGCTGCCTCGACCGGGCCGTGGTTCGACGCCTACATCCAGAACCTCACCGATCCCGCCACGCTGGCCCCAGTCCTGTCAGGAATCCTCCCGTGAACCGCCGACTCCTCGACGTACCCCTGCGCCGCCCCGCACTGGTCGTCGTCCTTGCGCTGCTGCTGGCCGCAGGCCTCACCATCACACGCGACGAGGACATGACCGTGCAGGTCACCTTCCCCAGCGCCGAAGGCCTCTACGAGGGCGATGACGTCCGCGTGCTGGGAGTCCCCGTCGGCAGCATTAGCCGCATCACACCCGGCGAGTCGGGGGTCGTGGTCGAGCTGAGCCTCGACGACGACCAACCCGTGCCTGCTGACGCGAGAGCAGCCATCGTGTCGCCCAGCCTCGTCAGCGGTCGCTTCGTTCAGTTGGAGCCCGTCTACACCGGTGGCCCGACACTCGCCGACGGAGACCAGATAGGGATCGAGCGCACCGCTGTGCCGGTCACATTCGACGACGTGAAGCAGGAGCTGACCGACCTGACCGGGGCATTGGGCCCCGATAAAGGCAAAGAAGGAGCGCTCGCGCGGGCCATCACCGCGTTGGACGACAGTCTCGGCGAGGGCAATGCAACCGAGCTGCGCCGGGCTATCGCTGGTCTGCGGACATCCGCAGCGGCGCTCTCCGACCCGCGAGCCGACTTCTTCGCCACCATCGCGAACCTCGACACCTTCACCAGGTCGCTGGCGCTCAACGACCGAGCGGTGCAAGGATTCGCACGGGAGATCGACGCGGTGGGCCGAGTGCTCGAGCGCAACCGCTTCGCCTTGACCGCAGTCCTGCGCGATCTCGCCGCCACGTTCCGCACGGCCCGAAATTTCCTCGACGACAACGGTCGAGAGATATCCCAGGCCGTCCGGCGGACGAACCTCCTCTCTGCGGCGCTGGCCGACAGGTCGAACGAGCTGGCGGGTTCACTGCACATCGGCACCAACGCGCTCATCAACCTCGCCAACATCGTCGAGGGGTCGGCACTGAAGGGACGGGCCACGCTGAGCGCTCTTGAGGGACTGCCCCAGCTCCTCTGCGGAGCCATCCTGGGCGCCGGCGGGACGGCCGCGCAGTGCAGCCAGGTGATCGAACCGATCTTGACGAGCTTGGGTCTCGACGGACTGGACCAAGGGCTGGTTCCCGGCATCAACGTAGGTGAGCCGGAAGGTGACGACCCTCCGGTGCCGGGGTTGGCCGGCGTCGAGATCGACCTGCTGCAGAGTCTGGGTGGCCTGCTCACGCAGAGCAACGGAGGCGCACGATGAGCACCGCGACGAGCCGGTACCCTGCAGCAACTCGTGCAGCAGCGGTCAGCTTGCTGCCAGCGATCCTCGCAACAGGTTGCTCGCTGCAGCCCAACGAGAACACACTCCCCGGGCAGGTGGCCACAGGCTCCGACGGATACACCGTGACCGTGCGGTTCGAGTCCGTCGAGAACCTCGTGCCCAACTCCCAAGTCCTCCTCGACGACGTGGTCATCGGAACGGTCACCGACATCAGGGTCGAGGACTGGCACGCGGCCGCCGATCTGCGACTGCTCGAGTCGGTGCCCATCGCGCGGGATGCGCGATTCACCGTGGGACAGAAGACCCTGCTCGGGGCGCAGTACGTACAAGTGTCCTCCGACACCACGCAAGCAACGACTGGCGCGGCCGAATTGTTGGAGGAGGGAGACGACGTTCCGCTCGCTAGCACCGATCAGGCTCCCGGCACAGAGCAGGTGCTTGCCGGGGTCGCTCTGCTGCTCAACAACGGAGGTCTCTCCCAGATCAGCACCATCACCGATGAGCTCACCTCCGCCCTGGCTGATCGTCAGCTGGACGCCCGAAGTCTGGTCACCCGCTCCAACGAGCTCCTCGCGGTCCTTGACGAGACCCGCGGGGAGATCGTGCGCGCCCTGGACTCCCTCGAACGGCTCAGCCGAGGGTTGGTCGAGGACAGGGACGTCATCGCGCGTGCGATCGACCAGGTGGGACCCGGCCTCGCTGCACTGGAGCAGGAGCGCGCTCGTCTCGTCGACGCCGTGACGACGTCCGGGCGAGCCAGTACGCGTGCCGTCGGCGTCATCCAAGCGAGCCAGGAAGCCGTTCTCGCCAACCTGGCGGCACTCGGTCCGATCCTGAGCAACCTCGGCAAGGCAGCCACGCGCCTGCCCGAGGCTCTCAAGATCGCCATCACCATCCCCTTCCCAGCCATGACCACCGAGAAGACGCTGCGCGGCGACTACTCCAACCTCTTCGCGACCATCGCCGTCACCGGCGGCGGTTTGGCTGATCTGTTGCTCGGGACGGGGCAACTGCCGGCGATGCAGTCTGGTGATCCGCTCCTCGACCCTCTGCAGACGCAGGGCCAGGACGCCGGTGGTTCGGGCAACGCGACGTCGAACGGCGGTAAGGGTCAGCAGGGACAGCCTGCCCAAGAGGATGACGACGAGTCCGGAGGTCCGTGCCTGCTCGGACTGCTAGGAGACTGCTGATGGTACTCACGCCTCTGATCAAGCGGCAGCTGCGCATCTTCGCCCTGCTCACTGTCCTGGCGCTCTTCCTCGCCATGGTGGTCTACGCGCGCGTCCCGGCCATGCTCGGGGTCGGCGTGTACGAAGTGCGTGCCGAGTATCGCGATGCCAGCGGCCTCTACCCGCGAGCGCAGGTCACCTACCAAGGCGTCGAGGTCGGCAAGGTGACCGAGCTCGAGCTGGGGCAGGACGGCGCCGTCGCAGTGCTGCGGATCGATGCCGAACACGAGATCCCCTCCGATGTCGTCGCCGAGCTCCACAGCACCTCAGCCATCGGAGAGCAGTACGTCGATCTGGTGCCACCCGCCGACGAGGCAAGCCCGTCGGACGAGCCGGCGACGTTGGCCGATGGCGACGTGATCGGGGTCGAGCGGACCGTCGAGATGCCCCAGATCGCCCCGGTCCTCGAGTCGGTCAATGGTCTGCTCGACTCGGTCCCTGCTGCGCGGACGCGTCGCGTGCTGGATCAGGTCGACGATGGTCTCGCGGGCAGCGGACCCGATCTGCGTGGGCTCATCGACGACGCTGACGCCTTGTTGACCGAGGCCCAGGATCGACTTGCCGTCACCACGTCGCTCATCCGAACCGCGCAGCCGGTCCTGGCGACCCAGCAGAGCCTGCGCAACACCACCCTGAGCTACGCGCGGTCCCTGGCAGTCTTCACCGATGAGCTGGCCGGACGCGACGCCGACCTCCGGGCCTTTCTCAAGCAAGGCCCCGGGGGGCTCGACGCGGCCACTGAGCTCGTCTCGGACCTGCAACCGACGCTGCCGTTGCTCGTCACCAACCTCACGACGAACGGGGAGGTGCTTAACACCTACCTCCCGCAGATACAGGAAGGACTCGTGTACTTCCCCGTCACCGTGGCACGGCTGCAGAGCGCCATCAATCCTCGTGAGCAGTTCGGCGACGTCAACCTGGATCTGCGAGCCAACGTGAACAACCCGCCCGCATGCTCGCAGGGATACCTGCCGGCCTCCCAGCGACGAGATCCCTCCGTCGATCGGGTGCGTCAAGTCGATCTGCTCGCGCACTGCACCGTGCCGGATGCGGACCCGAAGTCAGTGCGTGGGGCTCGGCTGCTGCCGTGCCCGCAAGGTGGAGGACGAGGGCCTCTTCCCTCCTCGTGCGGCCTGACGTTCGGCAAGGCAGTGTGGCCCGAGGGCACGTCGGGTTCGCGCGGTGGCGACCTGCGGCGGGGTCTGCAGGGGGTCGCCACATCCCAGGAGTCGCTCGACCAGGGATGGCGCAGCCTCGTCCTCGGGCCGGCGAGCGTCCGGTGACCGGCGAGACCGCTCGCGCTCAATCCCGTGGCCGGTGGATCACCTCAGCATTGTTCGTGATCCTCGTCGCAGTCACGTCAGTCGCGGTCGAGCGAGGCCTCACCTGGCGGGATGCGCAGGCACAGCAGCAGGAGCAGCTCGACGCGGTCGAGGCCGCCGAAGCCGAGGTGCTGGGCCTGATCACCATCAGCGCAGCAACGACGAACGAGGATCTCGAAACCCTCATTGCGGGAGCAACCGCCTCCTTCCGCGACGACCTGCGCGCACAGGCCGACCGGCTGCGCGAGGAGGTAGTCGCCAATGAGGTCGTCGCCACCGGCGAGGTCGTGTCGTCGGGCGTCGTCGAAGTTGAGGACGACTCAGCGGTCGTGGTGGTGGCGGCCCGCGGGACGGTGGACAACCGCAACTCAGCTGCGCCAGAGCCCCGCAGCTATCGCCTGGAAGTTCGGCTCGAGCAGGTCGACGACACGTGGCTGGTCTCGTCCCTGAGGTTTGTCGCGTGAGCAGTCCAGAGGCAGCACCACAGGCCGTCGCGTCATCCGACCACCCGCGTCAAGACAGTCCCGGGCAGCCGCGCCCGTGGCGTCTTCGAGGCGGACTCGCGGTCCTGGTACTCCTCGTCGCGTCGACCGCCGGAGTCGCGCAGTGGCGTATTCAGCAGATCGGCGAGCGCGAGGCAGCGGCCGATGAGGCGCTGCAGAGCGTCCGCACGCGCCTCCCGGATCTCCTCAGCTACCGCTACGCGACTCTCGAGGACGACCTCGAGAATGCGCTGCGACAGACCACCGGTGATTTCACCGATGACTACGCCGCGCTCATCGATGAGGTCGTGCGCCCCACGGCGACCCAGCGCCGCATCGTCACGGAGGCCGTCGTCAACGCTGCGGGCGTCGTATCGGTCGACAGCGACGCCGAGGTGGTCGTCCTGGTCTTCCTGACGCAGTCCACGACCACCAAGAACACCGAGGAGCCCGCTGTCTCGGGCAGCAGGGTCGAGGTCACGATGAGACGTACGGACTCCGAGTGGCTCATCGCTGACCTGCAGACGCGTTAGCACCTCGTGGCGGCAGCCACCCGCCGTCCCTCGGAAAAGGAGTACACGTACATGGGCGTGGAGATCAAGGTCGAGCACCTGAGCAAGTCCTTCGGCAAGCAGCTGATCTGGGGTGACGTGACGCTGACCGTCCCCGCCGGCGAGATCTGCGTGATGCTCGGCCCGTCCGGCACCGGCAAGTCGGTGTTCCTCAAGACCCTCATCGGTCTGCTCAAGCCCGACCAGGGCTCGATCATCATCGAGGGCACCGACATCGCCTCCTGCTCGGAGAAGGAGCTCTACGAGATCCGCAAGCTGTTCGGCGTGCTGTTCCAGGACGGCGCGATGTTC
>Ga0208834_100088_pt1 | contig 40393 bp, 32 predicted proteins | sample DeeseametaMP1787_FD_184182 | JGI IMG/M metagenome (GOLD analysis project Ga0208834, IMG submission 184182) | Marine microbial communities from the Deep Pacific Ocean - MP1787 (SPAdes) | ecosystem: Environmental > Aquatic > Marine > Oceanic | place: North Pacific Ocean | collected 2011-05-03 | reverse complement strand
CCGCGTCAGTCCAGGGCGCTGAGGTGCTGCTGCAGCGTGGAGCCGGCAGCGCTGTCGGGGTTGAGGGCGCAGGAGGAGCAGGTCTCCTCGCAGCCGATCCCGGTGCGCTTGAGGCGGCACATCGTGGCCATGACGTCCTCGACCTCCCACGTCCGACGGGCGGTCTCGTGCGCGCCGAGCGTGGCCAGATCGTCGGTCCCGACCGCCCGGTTCACCATCAGGTCGTAGGTGGTCTCGTCGAGGCCGAAGTCGACGTGCATCACCGTGGCGAGCTGGTGCCGGTCGCGGACGCGCAGCACGACCTGTTCGCCCGGGTCGAGCCCGGAGTCCAGGCCCATCAGCCTGCTGTGGTCGACGCGGAGCCGCTGTCCCGAGTGCGGCGGTCGGGGAAGTCCGGTGAGTGTCAGGATGCGCATGTCCCACCTCCTGGGTGGATGCAGGGAACGAGCAGTAGGGACCCCTGCGTGAGTCGCATCGACCCACGCCGACCCGGCCTGAGGTGTGACCACCACACTCGGGACCTTGGTCCCTCGGGTCGGGACCTTGGTCCCATCGCCCGGTCAGAGTCGGCCGGGCTCGCTCAGGCCCGCTCGCGCAGCTCGGTCAGCGCGTCCTGCAGGTAGTCGGCGCGGACCACGGGGCGCACGTCTCCGGTGCGGCCGACCCACCCGATCCCCGGCTCGTAGCGGCGTACGACGCGAGCGGGAGTGCCAGCCACGATCGCGTGGTCGGGGACCTCGCCCCGCACGACCGAGCCGGCGGCCACCACGACGTTGCGGCCCAGCCGCGTGCCCTGGAGCAGGATCGCGCCGTGGCCGATCCAGGAGCCGGGCCCGATGACCACCGGGTCGTGGCTGCCGAACTGGTCGCCGATCGGGACGTCGGGGTCCTGGTAGCCGTGACCGGCGTCGGAGACGAAGACGTCCTGGCCGAACCACACGCCGTCGCCGACCACGATCGACTCGTGCGCGGTCAGGGTGCACCGCGCCCCGATGATGCACTTGTCACCGATGACCAGGCCCCGCTCGGGCATGCCCGGGTCGCCGACGCCGTACCCCACCGAGAGCGTGACCTGCCGCCCGATCAGGGTGTCGCGGCCGATGTGGATCGAGCCCGGGTTCATCACCGTCGCGGTGGGGAACCCGATCGCGCTGCCCTCGCCGAAGGCGCCGAAGCGGTCGGCGGTGCGGGTGCCGGGCACGATCTCGCCGACGCTGTCGAGCCACGCCCACAGGGCCTGCACGGCGGGTCCGAGGACCCGTCTGGTGAGGGAGGTCACGCTGGGAGGGTAGTGCCCCGCCCGACCGCGCGGGCGGCCTCTCAGCTGCCGAAGCGCATCGAGAAGTCGCGGGCCAGCAGGCTCGTCACTGGGCGTGCGCCTCGCAGCCACGCCAGCGGGCCGTCGGCGGCGAGGTCCCACCGGCCGGTCGCCGGGCGCACGGTGCCGCCGGCGCGGATCGGGCTGGCCACGGTCCGGCCGTCGAGCGTCTGCACGACCGAGCCCCGAAGCGGCAGCGGGAGGCGCAGGGCCGGTGCGCGCCGCGACGAGAAGCTCGCCGAGGCGATCGGGCCGTCGGCGGTCTCGGCGTAGTGCTCGCCGAAGGTCGCGAGGTCCTTCGGGATGCCCCACAGTCCGCGACCGCCGGCCACGGAGGTCTCGCTGTCCACCCAGATGTCGGTGATCGACAGCGCGAGGCCGCGTCCGTGGCGGACGACGACGGCGGCGAGCAGCTCGTCGTAGGCCATCAGCCCGCGGTGGTCGTAGCGGACGAAGGCGGTGGTGACCAGGGCGGTGCCCCGCACCTCCGCAGCCCGTACGCCGCTGGGCAGCCCGGGCAGGGAGCCCACCGGGACCCGCCACGTGGTGATGGCGCCGGTGCCGGTGAGGTCCCACGGCTCGGGCGGGTAGGGCCGGTCGGCCGGCTGAGCGGGTCGGTGCGGGTCGTGCTGGGCGGTCACGAGACCTCCTCCAGGTCGTCCCAGTCGACGGTGGCCAGCCGGTCCCGGTACTCCTGCACGAGGCCGGGCCAGTTGGTGGTGATGCGGCGGCCGTCGGTGTACCAGCTGTCGCAGCCGGCCCACGCGGTGCCGCCGAGCCGCTGCTGCACCTCGCGGTCGTAGGCGTCCCACACCTCCGGGCGCGGCGCCACGGCGCGGTGGCGGCCGTCGCGGATGCCGGCGGCGACCTGGGCGACGTAGTCGGCCTGGGCCTCGAGCATGCCCACGATCGAGGAGCCGCCGAGGTTGGTGTTGGGACCGTAGATCGTGAAGAAGTTCGCGAACCCGGGCACGGTGAGCCCGAGGTGGGCACGGGCGCCGTCGGTCCAGACGTCAGCCAGCCGGGTGCCGTCCTCGCTGACGACGTCGATGCCCCGCAGGAAGTCGGTCGCGGCGAAGCCGGTGCCCCAGATGATGACGTCGGCCTCGTGCAGGCGGCCGGTCTCGTCGCGCACGCCGTGCCGCTCGACGGAGGCGACCGGGAAGGTCACGACGTCGACGTGCGGACGGTCCAGCGCGGGGTACCACTCGTTGCTGAACAGCAGCCGCTTGCAGCCGATCGGGTAGTCCGGCACCAGCTTGCGCCGCAGGGCCGGGTCGGAGACCTGGCGACGCAGGTGCAGGCGCCAGACCTGGCGGGCGAGGGCGAGGAAGGGCCCCGTGACCGGGGAGGTCCCGACGAGGGCGCCGTTGAACCGCTCGGAGAGCCAGTAGACGAAGCGTCGCTCGAAGCCGAGGGTGGCCGGTCGCTTCTCGAACAGCCGGTGGTGCCGCTCGGAGTAGACCCGGTCCGGCTTCGGCACGACGTAGGCGGCCGAACGCTGGAAGACCGTCATCGCCCCGACACGGTCCACGATCCCCGGGACGAGCTGGATCGTGCTCGCCCCGGTCCCGACCACGGCGACCCGCTTCCCGGTGAGGTCCACGTCGTGGCGCCACTGCGCGGAGTGGAAGGCCGGACCCTCGAAGTCCTCCAGCCCGGGCAGGCGCGGCACGACCGGCTCGGAGAGCTGGCCGGTCGCGAGGACCAGCACGTCGGCGTCGTACGTCGGTCCCGGCTGGCCGCCCACCGTGGTGCTCACCCGCCAGGCCCCGTCCACGCGCTCGGCAGCGGTGACGCTGGTGCCCGTGCGGACCAGGGGGAGCAGGCCCTCCTCGCGAGCGGTGCGCTCGATGTAGTCGAGGATCTCCGGTTGCACCGAGTAGCGCCGGCCCCACCGCGGGTTCGGCGCCCACGACCAGGAGTACAGCGGCGAGGGCACGTCGCACGCGGCGTTGGGGTAGGTGTTGTCGCGCCAGACGCCGCCGACGGAGTCGGCGCGCTCGAGGACCGTCACGTCGGTGATGCCGCGGCGCAGCAGGGCGCGGGCGGTGCCGAGGCCGCCGAAGCCGGCGCCCACGACGATCACGCGGGGCCCGGAGCCGCCGCGGCCGGAGCTGGAGGATGGAGTGGTGCTGGTCACCCGTCCGACGCTAGGTCCGCCGAGGGGATGGGGCGAGACGTCGCGGGAACTTCGGTTGATAATTCCGGACATGTCCGAGCGCGTCCTCCCCGCCCCGGCCGCGACCGGGTGGGACTTCCCGCGCTCGGCGAGCGGGGTCCGGCACCTGCTGGACTGGGCGGACCGGGCGGGCCTCCCGGTCGGCCCGCTGCTGGTGGGCACGGAGCTGGCGCACGAGGACATCGAGCGGGTCCCGGTGGTGACGGCCGCCCAGGAGCTCGCGGTGGCCCGGTCGCTGGCCCGCCGGGCGCCGGGCGCGGCGGCCGACGTCGGGAGGCGTTACACCGCCGACTCCTTCGGTGTCATGGGCTGGGCGATGCGCTCCTCGACGACGGTGGGCGACGCCGTCGACGTGGCCCTGCGCTTCATCGACCTCAGCTTCGCCTTCGTCATTCCCGTGGCCCGCCTCGAGGGCGACCGGGTGGTGGCCGACCTCGACGCCACCGCCCTGCCCGCCGACGTACGGCGCTGGCTGCTCGTGCGCGACACCACGGCCGTCGCCACGGTGCTGGAGTCGCTGGTGCCCGGCGGGGTCGGCGTGGTCGTGACCTTCGAGGGCGACCGGGCCACCCTGTCCTTCCCCGCGGCCGAGCTGGACCGACCGCTGGCCCGCGACCGCGGGGCCGACCGGGCCGCGGCGGAGGCCGCCTGCCTCGACATCGCCGACGAGCGCCGCGACCTGCCGGCGACTACCGCGGACGTGCGGGTGCTCGTGACGCAGCGGCTGGCGGACGGTGCGCCCATGGAGCAGGTCGCGTCCGCGCTCGGGATGACCGAGCGGACCCTGCGCCGGCGGTTGGCTGCTGAGGGGACCGGTTACCGCGAGGTCGTCGACGAGGTGCGCCGCGGCCTGGCCGACCAGCTCCTGGCCGTGGGGCTGCCGGTCGCCGACGTGGCCACCCGCCTGGGCTACTCCGAGGCCGCGGCGCTCGCCCACGCCCACCACCGCTGGACCGGGACGCCCCCCTCGTCACGACGCCGTCCGTCGCGTGCTGACGACCGCTGAGCCGATACCTCCCCGGGCGTTCACCGAGTCGTCGACCGACCGTCGCCCCGAGGCAGCCGGAGCGCTCGCCGGACGTCCCTAGGTTGCGCACGGCCCACCCCCCGGGTGGCCCGCGCAGCCTGCTGCGCCGTCCCCGAGCCCAGGAAGTCACCGATGACCCAGACCCCTCTCTCCGATGGCCGCCCGCTCCTCTCGCTGACCCCCACCGGGTCGACCGTGCACGGCTCCCGCAGCCGGATGACCTGCTTCTACCGCTGTGGCAACGCCTGCGACCACCCCGAGCCCAACACCTCCGACGCCGGCCACGTCCGTGACGAGATCGCCAAGGCCGTCGCCCGGCGCGCGGTCCTCAAGGGCGCGGCCGTCGGGTCCGGTGCCCTGGTCCTCGGAGGCCTGTCCGCGACCGCGGTCCCGGGCTCCGCCGTCGCCGCCGACCCCGGCGACCCCGCCGACACCGCCGAGCGGCGGGTCTCCGACGACCTGGCGAAGGTCGCCTTCACCCCCGTGCGTCCGAACCGTCGCGACGCGGTGGTCACCGCGCCCGGCTTCGACCACGAGGTCGTCATGCGCTGGGGTGACCCCGTCGTCCACGGCGCCCCGGACTTCGACGCCCACGCGCAGACCGCCGAGGCCGCGCGGATGCAGTTCGGCTACAACTGCGACTACGTGGGCGTGCACGAGCTGCGGGACCACAGGAAGGACCACAAGGACCGGGTGCTGCTCGTGGTCAACCACGAGTACACCGACGAGCAGATCATGTTCCCGGGCGACACCTACACCGACGCCGAGATCGCCGAGATCGGCCTGGCCAACCACGGCATGTCGGTCGTGGAGCTGCGTCGCGGCATGGTCCCCGGGTCGTGGCGCCCCGTCACGAACCTGAAGAAGGCCAAGTACAACCGGCGCATCCACCACCGCACCGAGTTCAAGGTCACCGGTCCGGCGGCGGGTGACGACCGGCTCAAGACGTCGCAGGACCCGACCGGCACCCGGGTGCTCGGCACGTTCAACAACTGCGCCGGCGGCATGACGCCCTGGGGCACCTCGCTGTCGGGCGAGGAGAACTTCAACCAGTACTTCCAGGCCACCGGCGAGCTCGACGCGCGCTACACCGAGGAGTACGCCCGCTACGGCATCGGCGCGGGCGGGTCGGGCCGCAACTGGCACACCGTCGAGGAGCGCTTCGACCTCACCGCCGAGCCGCACGAGCCGCACCGGCACGGCTGGATCGTCGAGGTCGACCCGTTCGCGCCCGACGAGGCGCCGGTCAAGCACACGATGCTCGGCCGCTTCAAGCACGAGGGCGCCAACGTCATCGTGTCCAAGGGCCACGCCGTGGCCTACATGGGCGACGACGAGCGCGGCGACTACCTCTACAAGTTCGTCTCGGCCAAGAAGGTCGCCAAGGGCTCCTCGGAGAAGGCGCGCCGCAGGAACAAGCGGCTGCTCACCAAGGGCACGCTGTACGTCGCCCGCCTGACCGGCGACGGCTCCGCCGACGGCTTGTACGACGGCACCGGTGAGTGGATCCCGCTGTGCAGCGACACCGAGTCGTTCGTGCCCGGCATGTCGGTGGCCGACGTCCTGATCTTCACCCGGCTCGCCGCCGACCAGGTCTCGCCGACCAAGATGGACCGTCCCGAGGACGTCGAGCCGAACCCGGTCAACGGCAAGGTCTACGCCGCGCTGACCAACAACTCCCAGCGCGGCTCGCGCTTCGAGCCCGACGAGGCCAACCCGATCACCACCTCGATGGTCCGCTCCTCGATCGGTGCCCCGCTCACCGAGGCCTCGGGCAACCGCAACGGTTACGTCCTGGAGATGACCGCCGACGGCAAGGACCACACGCGGACCACGTTCACGTGGGACCTGATGCTGGTCTGCGGCGACCCCGAGGCGCCGGAGACCTACTTCGCCGGCTACGACAAGGCCCAGGTCAGCCCGATCAGCTGTCCCGACAACGTGGCCTTCGACTCCGCGGGCAACCTGTGGATCTCCACCGACGGCAACGTGCTCGGCTCCAACGACGGCATCTTCCGAGTGCCGGTCGTCGGCTCCGAGCGGGGCCACGTGCAGCAGTTCGTCACGATGCCGCGCGGCGCCGAGGCGTGCGGTCCGCTCATCACCGACCGCAACCGCTCGCTGTTCTTCGCCGTGCAGCACCCCGGCGAGATCGACGGTGCGACGTTCGAGGACCAGGCCTCCACCTGGCCGCACACCGACGACTTCCCGCGTCCGTCGGTGGTGGTCGCCTTCCGTCGCCGCTGACCGGCACGCCACTCACCACCACTCACCACCACTCACCGCCACGCACCACCACGCACTGCGCCCCGGGACGGATGGTCCCGGGGCGCAGTGCTGTGTGCGTCGGTGTCAGGCGATCGTCATGCCGCCGTCGACGGGGATGGTCTGCCCGGTGACGTAGCCACCTGCGGCGGAGGCGAGGAACACCACGGCGGCAGCGAGCTCGCGCGGGTCGCCCTTGCGGCCGGCGGGGATGCGCTGCTGCTGGGACTCGAGGTAGCCCGGGGGGTACTGGTCGGTCATCTCGGAGGTGAAGAAGCCCGGCGCGATGGCGTTGACCCGGATGCCCTTGCGGCCGGTCCACTGCTGCGCCAGGTCGCGGGTCAGCCCGTTGAGGCCCGCCTTGGAGGCGGCGTACGCGGCCTGGGGGAGTGCTGCGGTGGTGAGGCTCAGCACCGAGGAGATGTTGACGATGCTCGAGCCGGGCTGCATGACGCGACCGCAGGCCTGGGCCATCCAGTAGCAGCCGTTGAGGTTGACGTCGATGACGCCGGTGAACTGCTCGGGGGTCTCCTTGGTCGAGGGCACCGCGGTGCCGACGCCGGCGTTGTTGACCAGCACGTCGACGTGGCCGAACTCCTCCATCGCCAGCGCGACGATGCGGTCGCAGTCCGCGACCTTGGCGACGTCGGTCTCGACGCACAGCGCCTTGCGACCCGCGGCCTCGACGAGCGCGGCGGTCTCGGCGAGCCGGTCCACGCGCCGGGCGCCGAGCACGACGTCGGCGCCGGCCTCGGCCAGGCCCTGGGCGAAGGCGACGCCCAGGCCGCTCGAGGCGCCGGTGACGATGGCGACCTTGCCGTCGAGTCGGAACAGGTCGGGGACGGTGGCTCCAGGAGTGCTCATGCCCGGCATCGTAGGGGACGGACGGGCCCCGGACCGATCACTCGCTCGGTCCGCGGGTCACGGGGGTGTCGAGCCCCCGTACGCTCGAGCCCATGCCCCGGTCCAGCACCCGACCCCGCACCTGGCCGACCGCCGCTGCCATCACCGCCGGCTTCGTCGCGCTGCTGTGGGTCGTCGAGGCGTGGGACCAGTGGACGCCGGCCGTGCTCGACGACGACGGCATCCGGCCGCGCAGCACCGAGGGGCTGCTCGGCATCGTCCTCGCGCCGCTGCTGCACGGCTCATGGGGCCACCTCGAGGCCAACACGCCCCTGGTGGCGCTGCTGCTCTTCCTCGTCCTGCTCGGCGACGTACGCCGCGGGCTCGCCGTCACCGGCGTCATCTGGCTCGTCGCAGGGCTGGGCACCTGGCTGGTGGCCAGCCCGGGCACGGTCCACGTCGGCGCCTCGGGGCTGGTGTTCGGCTGGCTGGTCTACCTCGTGCTGCGCGGCTGGTTCGCGCAGCGACTCGGTCAGGTGCTGCTGGGTGCGCTGCTGTTCCTCGCCTACGGGGGTCTGCTCTGGGGCGTGCTCCCGGGCCAGCCGGGCGTCTCCTGGCAGGGGCACCTGTTCGGCGCGGTCGGTGGTCTGGTCGCGGCCCGCCGGCTCGCGACGCGGGACGAGCGCGGATCGAGGAGCCCGACGCCGTACGGTTCCTGACCGTGACCGAGACGCCGCAGACCGACAGCGAGCAGCAGCAGGACATCCGCGTGGACCGCGGCGACGGCGTGGTCGAGGTGACCTTCGACCGGCCGCACCGCCACAACGCCTTCACCCGCGACATGTACGCGCAGATGCGCGAGCTGTGCGCCGAGCTGGCCGGGGACCGCGACACCCGGGTGCTGGTGCTGCGGGGGGCCGGCGGTCGCGCCTTCGCCGCGGGCAACGAGATCTCCGACTTCCTCGAGCAGGACGCGGTGGCCTACGAGGACTGGATCCGCGAGCTGCTGGAGTCCCTCTTCGCGCTCCCGCAGGTGACCGTGGCCGCGATCGACGGCGTCTGCGTCGGCGGCGGCCTGGCCGTCGCCACCCACTGCGACCTGCGGATCGCGACGCCGCACTCCCGCTTCGGCTACCCGATCGCCCGCACCCTCGGCAACGCGCTGGCCGGCTCGATCGTCTACCGCTGCGCGAGCGTCTTCGGGGAGTCCCTGACCCGCGAGATGCTGCTGGCCTCGCGCCTGGTGGACGCCCCGCGGGCGCAAGCGGTGGGCGCCCTGATGAGCGTCACCGACGACCTCGACGCCGAGCTGGAGCGGGTCATCGACGGCCTGCGCGCCGCCAGCCCCGTGACCATCAGGGCCACCAAGGGCCAGCTGCTCGACCGTGCCCGCCGGCTCGAGGCCTCGCCCGAGGGCGACGCCGACCTGCTGCGCGAGGTCTACACCGGACCCGACTTCGCCGAGGGCGTCCGGGCGTTCCTGGCCAAGGAGAAGCCCGCCTTCCGCGGCTGAGCCGGAATGCCCGCCGGCCGGCGGGCGTTGAGCAGCGTCGTGACCTCCGACGACTCCCGCCGCGTCAGCACCGTCCTCGGGCTGCTGTTCGGCTTGGCCGCCATGGGCTCGGCCTCCGCGGCGATCGTGCTGTCCGACGTGGCGGCGGAGTTCGACGTCTCGGTCGGCCAGGCGGCGTGGGTGATCAGCCTCTACGCGCTGCTGCTCGCCGTCACCACCGCGGTGCACGGGCGGCTCTCCGACCTCGTGGGCGTGCGGACCCCGCTGCTGGTGGGGGTCGGGCTGATGGCCGGGGGAGCGGTCGCCGCGGCCTTCGCCCCGACGTACCCGATGTTGCTTCTCGCCCGGCTCCTGCAGGGCGCGGGCGCCGCAGCCGTCCCGGTCCTGGGCGTCGCCGCCCTCTCCGCCCGGTACGACGGCGCCGTCCGCGACCTCGCGCTCGGCCGGCTCGCGGGCTGGTCGGCCGTCGTCGCCTGCCTGGGCCCACTCGTGGGCGGGCTGACCGAGCACCTCCTCGGCTGGCGCGCCGTCCTGGCGCTGCCCGCCCTCGGGCTCCTGGTGCTGCCGCTGCTGTGGCACGCGCTGGGCTCGACCGGCTCGGGCGCCGAGCTCGACATCCCCGGTGCGCTGCTGGTCGGCCTGACCGCCGCGGGCCTGGTGCTGCTGGTGCAGTCACCGTCGACCGGCGTCGTCGTCGCCCTGGTCGGTGCCGTGCTGCTGGTGCTGGGGGCGCCCGTCACCGCCCGCCGGGTGCGTCGTCGACCCGACGGCTTCCTCCCGCTGGTCGTCGTCTCCGACCCTGCCGTCGTGCGCAGTGCCGTGGCTGCCGCCGCGGTGCCGGCCGCGTGGTTCGGCCTGCTCATCGCCGTGCCCGCCGTCCTGGTGGCCGACGGCTGGGAGCCCTGGCAGGTCGGCACCTTGCTCGTGCCCAGCGCCCTGGTGGCGATGGTCGTGCCTCGCCTCACCGGGCCGATGCTCAGCCGGATCGGCCCCAGCCGCTCGCTCGCGGTCAGCGCCTCGAGCGCCTCCGTGGCGCTGCTCGTCGCCGCTTTCGGCGTGGGCCTGGACCACGTCACGGTCATCGCGGTCGCGGTCGTGCTGGTGACCTTCGCCTTCCTGCTCGGCCAGCCGGCGCTCTCCGCTGCGGTCGGTCAGGCCGTCCCGGCCGAGGTCCGTGGCGTCGCGCTCGGCGTGGCCACCCTGGTCTTCCTCACCGGCGGCTCCGTCGGCTCGGCCGTCGTCGGCGGGGTCGGTGACACCGTCGGCATGGGTGTCGCGCTGCTGGTGCTCGCCGCCCTCCCGCTGCTCGGCCTGCTCGCCCTGCGCCCGCTCCTGCGCCGCGACCCCGCCCCGGTCACCGTCCCCTGAGACGCGGGTACGGCGGAGGGCCGGTGTGCGAGAGTCCGGGGCCATGCAGCGCGCACTCCAGGTCGGCATGACCCTCCCCGTGATGGAGCCGGACCTCTGGGAGGCCCCGGACACGCTCGAGCGCTGGGCACGGGCGATCGACGAGGGACCGTTCTCCAGCCTGTGCTTCGGCGAGCGGATGGCCTTCGCCAACCCGCACGCGCTGACCCTGCTCGGGGCGGTCACGGCGTGGACGACCCGCGTGCCGCTCGTGACCACGGTGCTCGTGCCCCAGCTGCACGACCCGGTGACCCTCGCCAAGGCGCTCGCGACCGCCGACCGGCTCAGCCGGGGCCGGCTCACCGTCGGGGTGGGCGTGGGTGGTCGTGAGGAGGACTACCGCGCCGCCGGCGCCGACCCCGCGACCCAGACCATGCAGCAGATGGCCGACCGGGTCGCGGTCATGCGCCGGGTCTGGGCCGGGGAGGACGTCACCGGCGCCACCCTGCCCGTCGGCCCGCCGCCCCTGCAGGCGGGCGGGCCCCCGGTCCACGTCGGCACGATGGGCCCCCGCACCATCAGGCACGCGTCGCACTGGGCCGACGGCCTGGCCGGCGTCACCCTCGACCTCGACACCACCGCCGTCGCGGGGCTGTTCGACCTGGCCCGCAGCGCCTGGGCGGAGGCGGGTCGGCCGGCGCCGCACCTGGCGACGTCGTTCTGGTTCGCCCTCGATGACGGTGACGGCTCCGCTCGGGCCCAGGTGCACCGCCACCTGCGGCACTACATGAACTGGGTCCCGGCGGAGTTCGTCGACGCGATGGCCCCGACCACCGGCTTCGCCGGCACCCTCGCGCAGCTGCGGGAGACCCTGCTCCGGATGGCCGACGCGGGCGCCGACGAGGTGCAGCTCATCCCCACCGGCAGCGACGTCTCTCAGGTCGAGGCGGTCGCCGAGCTGGTCTCGGGGCTCGCGACGGCCTGAGTCGCGTCCGGCGCTCCGGGCAGCCGTACGACGAAGAGCCGGCGCGCGGGCTCGTAGGTGACCGAGCCCCCGTGCCGCTCGACGAGGTCGCGCACGACGGAGAGTCCCAGCCCGGTGCCGTGCACGCCGGTCCCCTCGGCCCGGGCGTAGGGCTCGAAGAGCCGCGGCACGAAGCGCGGCGGCACGCCGGCCCCGGCGTCCCCCACGGTGATGCGCACCGCCCCGGGTCCGCCCGCGGGGTCGGGGGACGCCGTCAGCTCGACCGGCTCGGCGCCGTACTTCTGCGCGTTGCCGACGAGGTTGGCCAGCACCTGCTGCAGCCGCAGCGGGTCCGCCCACGCGCGCAGCCCCGCCGGGCAGTCGACGCGCAGGTCGACCCCGGGGAACCCCTGCGCCAGATCGGCCAGCTCGTCGGGGAGTGCCAGCGCGGCGGGCACGAGGCTGACCGGGGCCTGCGACCCGGCGACCAGCAGGTCCTCGGTCATGAGCGCCAGGCGCCGGGAGATCGCCTCGCTGCGACGCGCCAGGTCCCGCGCGTCCTCCGACAGCTCACCGACCTCGCCGTCGGCGAGGAGCTGCTGGTAGCCGTGCAGGGCGGTCAGCGGCGACCGCAGGTCGTGGCTGACGACCGCCAGCACCCGGTCACGCACCTGCTGCGCCTCGTGGAGCGCGACGTTCTGCTCGCGCAGCCGGTGGGCGTAGCCGGCCACCTGCCGGTGCAGGCGGGCCACCGCCAGCAGCATCGACATCAGCACGACCAGCGCGGCGGTGACGGCCATCAACCGGGCGCCGTACCAGCCGGTCGTGAAGCGGGAGTGCGCCAGCAGCACGAGCGAGGTGGCGCAGGCGCTGGCCAGCAGGGCGACCAGTGCCCACCGCTCCAGTCCCGCGGACCGGCGACGCAGCACGCCGACCGACGCGGCGACCAGCGCGAGGAGGTTGGCGCCGGCGATCCACGGGCCGTAGGTGTCGGTGAGGACGGAGTAGTCCCCGGCCTCGATGATCACCGGCAGCGAGCCGGCCCGCGCCGTGCAGGCGAGGCACACCACGGCCGCCAGCCCGGCCACGAGGGCCCAGCTGACCAGGAGCGCCCGGCGACGTCCGGTCGGATCGGCGAGGCGCGTCTCGAGGCGCCGGGGCCACGGTGCGAGCGCCAGGCCGAGCAGCACCGGCAGCCCGACGTGCCAGGCCGTCCACAGCCAGGGCGCGCTGCTGGGCACCGCCCCCAGCAGGCCGGTCTCGGACCAGACACCGGGGAACACCAGGGAGTGGACGGTGACCACGACGGCCGACCACAGGTAGGCCCACGACAGCGCGAGAACCCGCGCGTCGCCCCCGTTGCGGTAGTGCTCGACGAGCACCAGGCAGGTGAGCACGTCACTGGCGATGACCAGGGTGAAGAAGGTCGGGAGGAACGCCGGCTGGAAGCCGAGCTCCACGTGGGGGTCGAGCAGGATGGCGGTCGCGACGACGAGCACTGCGCCGGCGACCACCCAGGGTGCGCGGCCGACGCGCACGACCGGCTGGATGCCCGGAGGAGTCTCCACGTCCTTCCATATCGGCCGCTGCTCGGCGTACCGGAGGCGAACGAGTACGATGCCTCTCGTGCGCCAGGACCTGCTCCTTACCTAGCCGCGACGGCCAGCACCACGCCGCCGCGGCTACCCCTCTGCCCGAGGGGTTTTTTTGTGCCCCGACCCGGTGGCGAACCCGATGAGCGCAGGTCCACCAGACGTGAGAGAGAAGACGATGAGCGAGCAGGTCCAGTCAGACGAGGCCACGACGTACGACGTGAAGGCCGTGGAGGAGAAGTGGCGCCCGGTCTGGGACGAGCTGCAACCCTTCCGCGCCGACGACGACTCCCCGCGGGAGAAGAAGTACGCGCTGACGATGTTCCCCTATCCCTCCGGCGACCTGCACATGGGTCACGCCGAGGTGTTCGCGCTGCACGACGTGGTGGCGCGCTACTGGTGGCAGCGCGGCTACGAGGTGCTCAACCCGATGGGCTTCGACTCCTTCGGCCTGCCCGCGGAGAACGCCGCGATCCGCAACGACGAGCACCCCGCGACGTACACCAGGGCCAACATCGCCAAGTCGATCGAGTCCTGCCAGAAGTACGCCGCGTCCTTCGACTGGTCGCGCACCTTCAACACCTCCGACCCGGAGTACTACCGCTGGACCCAGTGGCTGTTCGCCCGGTTCTACGAGCGCGGCCTGGCCTACCGCAAGAACTCCCCGGTCAACTGGTGCCCCCAGGACCAGACCGTGCTGGCCAACGAACAGGTCGTGCAGGGCGCCTGCGAGCGGTGCGGGGCGGAGGTGACCAAGAAGGAGCTGACCCAGTGGTACTTCAAGATCACCGACTACGCCCAGGAGCTGCTCGACGGCCTGGACGAGCTGGAGAAGACCTGGCCCGACCGTGTCGTCACCGCCCAGCGCAACTGGATCGGCCGCTCCGAGGGCGCCCACGTCGACTTCGTCGTGCAGGGCCGTGAGGAGCCGGTCACCGTCTACACGACCCGCCCCGACACGATCTTCGGCACCACCTTCATGGTCGTCGCCGTCGACGCCGCGCTGGCCGACGAGCTGGTCACCGACGCGCAGCGCCCGGCCTTCGAGGCCTACCGCGAGGAGGTGCGCCGCGCCAGCGAGATCGAGCGGCTGGCCACCGACCGCCCCAAGACCGGCGTCGACCTGGGCGTCACCGCCACCAACCCGGTCACCGGCGAGCAGATCCCGGTGTGGGCCACCGACTACGTGCTGGCCGACTACGGCACCGGCGCGGTCATGGGGGTGCCCGGCGGCGACCAGCGCGACTGGGAGTTCGCCACCGCGATGGGGCTGCCGATCGTGCGCACCACCGAGCCGCCCGCCGGCTTCGAGGGGGAGGCGTACGCCGGTGAGGGCCCGGCCATCAACAGCCCCGCCCCCGGGCAGTCCACCGCCCTGAACATCAACGGCCTCGACGTCGACTCGGCCAAGCGCGCGACGATCGCGTTCCTGGAGGAGATGAAGGCGGGCACAGGCGCGGTCAACTACCGGCTGCGCGACTGGCTGCTGAGCCGCCAGCGCTACTGGGGCGCACCGATCCCGGTCGTGCACTGCCCCGAGCACGGCGAGGTGCTGGTCCCCGACGACCAGCTGCCCGTCGAGCTGCCCGACCTGCGCGGCGCCGACCTGAAGCCGAAGGGCACCTCCCCGCTGGCCTCGGCCACCGAGTGGGTCAACACCACCTGCCCGACCTGCGGTGGCCCGGCCACCCGCGACGGCGACACGATGGACACCTTCGTGGACTCGTCGTGGTACATGTTCCGCTACTGCTCGCCGCACGAGACCGACCGCGTCTTCGACAGCGAGAAGGTCAACGCCTGGATGGCGTGCGACCTCTACGTCGGCGGTGTCGAGCACGCCGTGCTGCACCTGCTCTACGGCCGGTTCTTCACCAAGGTCCTCAACGACATGGGCCTGGTCGACTTCCGCGAGCCGTGGCTGGCCCAGCTCAACCAGGGCTTCGTCATCAACCAGGGCAAGAAGATGAGCAAGTCCCTGGGCAACGGCGTCAACCTGGGCGAGCAGCTGGAGGCCTTCGGCGTCGACGCCGTGCGCCTGACGCTGGTCTTCGCCGGGCCGCCCGAGGACGACATCGACTGGGCGAACATGTCGCCCGACGGGTCGCTGAAGTTCCTGCAGCGGGCCTGGCGCCTCTCCGGCGACGTCACCTCGGCGCCGGGCACCCCGGCCGAGGGCGGCGACGTCGCGCTGCGCCGGGTCACCGCCCGCACCGTCCACGACGCGGCCGAGCTGGTGGAGTCCTACCGCTTCAACGTCGTCGTGGCCCGCGTGATGGAGCTGGTCAACGCCACCCGCAAGGCGATCGACTCCGGCCCCGGCGGCGCCGACCCCGCGGTCCGCGAGGCCGCCGAGGCGGTCGCGGTCCTGCTGTCGCTGGTGGCGCCGTACGTCGCCGAGGAGATGTGGGAGCGCCTCGGGCACGAGCCCACGGTCGCGCGTGCCGGCTGGCCGGTCGTCGACCCGGCGCTGCTGGTCGAGGACACCGTCACCGCCGTGGTGCAGGTCAAGGGCAAGGTCAAGGCCCGCCTGGAGGTCGCCCCGGACATCGCCGAGGCCGACCTGGAGGCGCTGGCCCTGGCCGACGCCGACGTGCAGCGTGCGATCGGCGACGCGCCGGTCCGCAAGGTGATCGTGCGTGCGCCGAAGCTGGTCAACGTGGTGGTCTGACCCGGTGAGCTCCCCGGAGACCCGTGTCGTCGTCGTCACCGACTCCACCGCCAGCCTGCCCGCGCAGGTGGCGGAGGAGCACGGTGTCGTCGTCGTGCCGCTGCAGGTCGTGATCGGCGCCGAGGTGCTCGACGAGGGCGCCGAGGGGGCCACCCCGGAGCGGGTCGCGGCGGCGCTGAAGGAGTGGACGCCGGTCTCGACCTCGCGGCCCTCGCCGGCCGTCATGCTCGAGACCTACCGCCGTGCGGCCGAGGACGGAGCGACCGCCATCGTGTCGGTCCACCTCTCGGCGGAGATGAGCGGCACCTTCGAGTCCGCGCACCTCGCCGCCCTCGAGGCGCCCGTGCCGGTGATCCCGGTCGACTCGCGCCAGGTCGGGGTGGCGACCGGGTACGCCGCCCTCGCGGCCGCCCGCGCGGCAGCCGACGGCGCCACCGTGGAGGAGGCGGCCGACGCCGCCCGCGACTGCGCGGAGCGGTCGTCGTCGCTGTTCTACGTCGATACCCTGGAGTACCTCCGTCGAGGCGGCCGGATCGGTGCCACCGCAGCGCTGCTCGGAGGCGCCCTGGCCGTGAAGCCGCTGCTGCGGATCGAGGACGGTCGGGTCGCACCGCTCGAGCGGGTGCGCACCTCCGCCCGGGCGCTGGCCCGCCTCGAGGAGCTGGCGGTGACCGCGGCCGAGGAGCTGGCCGGAGGGCTCGACCCCGACGTGGCGGTGCACCTCGACGTCGCCGTCGCGCACCTGGCCAACCCCGACCGTGCCGCCACGCTGGCCGAGCACCTGCAGGAGCGGCTCGGTGAGCGGCTGGCCGACGCCACCGTGTCGTGCGGCGAGCTCGGTGCCGTCCTGGGCGCGCACGTGGGGCCGGGGATGATCGCGGTGTGCGTCGCGCCGCGCGGGCCGGTGCCCGACCGGGGACCCGGCGGGGAGCCCGGCGAGGACCACGAGGCGTCCACAGCCTGACCGGTGGGCGGCCTGCTCCACAGGACGCGTCGATGCCCGACCGAGGGGCCCTGCGCCTCCCTAGCGTCGCCCCATGCGATCGCGACGATCCACCGAGCACCGCGAGGCCGTCGAGCGACGGCTCGCGCTGCTCGTGCCGCCCCAGCCGGCGGAGCCGCCCGAGCGGGCCGAGCCGCCAGAGCCGTCCGAGCCGTCTGAACCGGTGGAGCCGGCAGCCGGACCCACGCGCGCGTCCTGGGAGGGGGCCGGGACCTGGGGCGGACCCACCCGGGTGCGGGACGTCCCCTCCGTCCTGCACGACCGCTCCCGGCTCGACGACCTGATGGGGCCGGAGCCCCTCGGGGACGTCGAGCCGGTCCCGGTCGCGCGGACGGTCCCGATGCCCGGCAGGCACGCCAGCCGACGCCCGAGCCGGTTGCCCGTGCCACCGACGCACCTGCGGCTGGGGCTGGTCCACCTCGCGGTGGTCGCGGTCGTGGTGGCGCTCGGTCTGGCCGTCACCAGCTGGTGGGTCGTGCGCTCCGAGCCGGTCCCGCTCGCGGCTCCGCTGGCCCCCGCCGCGTCCGACACCGGCCCCACGGGGTCGCTGGTGGACCTGCCCTCCGACCCGACGGGGGAGACGCCCGGTGGGACGGGGGCGGCCGGCGAGGAGGACGGGGCGGTCGTGGTCGTCGACGTGGCCGGCCGGGTCCGACGCCCCGGTGTCCTCGAGCTCCCCGTCGGTTCCCGGGTGGTCGACGCCATCGAAGCGGCCGGCGGTGCCCGGGGAGGCGTGGACCTGTCCGGGCTCAACCTGGCGCGGGTCCTCGTCGACGGTGAGCAGGTGCTGGTGGGCCAGGGAGCAGCCGCCGCCGGCGTACCGAGCGGGGCCGGTGCCCCCGGTGCGCCCGGCGCCCCCGCGGCGCTGGTGAACCTCAACACCGCCGACCAGGCCCTGCTGGAGTCCCTGCCCGAGGTCGGGCCCGTGACCGCCCAGGCGATCCTGGCGTGGCGCGAGGAGCACGGGGGCTTCACCGCGGTCCAGGAGCTGCTCGAGGTCGACGGGATCGGCCCGGCCACGCTCGAGACCCTCGCGCCACTCGTGACGGTCTGAGTCGTGCCCGCGGCGACCCGCCCGGCCGACCTGCGGATGGGCCTGGTGGGGCTCGCGGCCTGGGCAGGAGGGCTGCTCGTCGCGGCGCCCGGTCGGCTGCTCGGGGCGGGAGCGGTGCTGCTGCTGGTGGTGCTGCTGCTGATGTGGGGAGCGCTGGTGACGACGCGCGCCCTGCGTCGCGGCCGGCGCCGCTCGTGGACGTCGCTGCCGGCGTGGCGCACCACGGCGCTGGCCTGCCTGCTCGCGATGCTGGCGGTGCTGGTGGCCGGGCTGGTGCGTGCCGACCGCGTCGCCGGGGACCCGGTGGCGTCCCTGGCCTCGGAGGGGGCCGCGGTGACGGGACGGCTGGTGGTGAGCACGGACCCTCGCCCGATGGCCGGCGCTCGGAGCGACGGCGTGTTCCTGCGCGCCGTGGTGGTCGAGGTCAGCGGCCGGGGCACGACCTGGCAGGTGCGGTCGCCGGTCCTCGTGCTGGCCCCGGCGTCCTGGGCCGACGTACGCCTGGGCTCCACCGTGGCGCTTGCCGGTCGGCTGCAGCCGACCGAGGAGGGGGAGCGGTCCCTGGCCGCGATGCTGTCCGTGCACGGCGAGCCGGTCGTCCTCGAGCAGCCGGGAGCGTGGTGGCGGGCCACCGAGGTGCTGCGCGCGTCGCTGCGTGCGGCCGTCGCGCACCGTCCCGCCCCCGAGAGGGTCCTGGTGCCCGCGCTGGTCGCCGGGGACGACGCGGGGCTGGACCCCCGGGTGGCGGAGGAGTTCCGGGCGACCGGGCTGACCCACCTGCTCGCCGTGTCCGGCACCAACCTCACGCTGCTCCTGGGGGCGCTGCTCGTGCTCGCCCGCCTGGTGGGGGTGCGCGGCCGCGGACTGCTGGTCCTCGGGCTGGCCGGCGTGGTGGGGTTCGTCCTGCTGGCCCGCACCGAGCCCAGCGTGCTGCGTGCCGCGGTGATGGGCGTCGTGGGGCTGCTCGCGCTGACCCACGGCGGCGGTCGGGCCGTCCGCGGGCTGGGTGTCGCGGTGACGGTGCTGCTGCTCGTCGACCCGACGCTGGCCACCGCTCCCGGGTTCGCGCTGTCGGTGCTGGCGACGGGAGGGATCGTGCTGCTCGGCCCGCGCTGGCGCGACGCGCTGGCCCGGTGGCTGCCCCGCTGGCTCGCCGAGGCGATCGCCGTGCCCACCGCGGCGCAGCTGGCGTGCACCCCCGTCGTGGCTGCCCTCAGCGGCCAGGTCAGCCTGGTGGCGGTGGTGGCCAACCTGCTCGCCGCGCCCGCCGTCGGCCCGGCCACCGTGCTGGGGCTGCTCGGCGGCTGCGTCGGTCTGGTCTGGCCCTGGGCCGGCCGGCTGCTCGGCACGGTGGCCACGTGGTGCGTGGGCTGGATCGTCGAGGTCGCCCACCGGGGCGCGGGCCTCCCGACGGCGGCCGTCGACTGGTCCACGAGCGGAGCCGCCCTGGTGGCGCTGACCGCGCTGACCGTGGTGCTGGCCTGGCGGGGGCCCCGGCTCGTGAGCACCCGGGCCCGAGGGGCGGCGAGCTGTGTGGTGCTGGTGGTCGCGGTGCTGGTGCGACCGCCGGTGCCCGGGTGGCCCCCCGACGGGTGGGTGCTGGTGGCGTGCGACGTCGGGCAGGGAGACGCCCTGGTCCTCGCCACCACACCGGGTCATGCGGTCGTGGTCGACGTCGGGCCCGAGCCCGGGGCGGTCGGCCGCTGCCTCGACGACCTCGGGGTGTCCACCGTCGACCTCCTCGTCCTCACGCACTTCCACGCCGACCACGTGGACGGACTGTCGGCGGTGCTCGGGTCCCACGGCGTGGGCGAGGTCTGGGTCAGCCGGGTGCTCGACCCGGCCGACGGGGCGCGGTCGGTGCTCGCGGACGCGGCCGCCGCCGGCGTACCCCTCCACCCCGCGCCGTACGCCGGAGCCTGGCGCTCCGGGGCCACGCGGCTGCAGGTGCTCTGGCCGACCCCCGGGGAGCCGGGCACCGGTCCCGGGGACGGGACGGCGGCGAACGACGCCAGCGTGGTGCTGCTGGTCGAGGTCGCCGGCCTGCGGCTGCTGCTCACCGGCGATCTGGAGCCTCCCGGCCAGGCAGCGCTGGCACGCACGCTGCCCGACCTGGCCGTCGACGTGCTGAAGGTGCCCCACCACGGCAGCTCCTACCAGGACCTCGGGTGGCTCACCGGGCTCGGTGCACGCGTCGCCGTCGTGACGGTCGGGGAGGACAACGACTACGGCCACCCCGCGCCCTCGGTGGTGGCCGCGCTGGAGTCCGCGGGGGCCCGCGTGCTGCGCACGGACACCGACGGGTCGGTCGCGGTGGTGGCGGGCGAGGCGGGCCCCTCGGTGCTCACGACCCGGTGACACGACCCGTGACCGGGACCGGCGGCCGCCCGGTGGGGGACTGTCGGCCGCCTGTGGCAGGCTGAGCCGCACCATGGCAGCCGCCCGCACCCCCGCCCGTCCAGCCCGCCAGGCCGGCCCCGCGCCCGGGGACGTCCTCGGCCACGTCACCCTGGTGACCGGCAAGGAGGAGTTCCTGCGCGAGCGGACCGTCGGCGCGGTCCGTGCGGCCGTGCGGTCCCACGACGGCGAGGCCGAGATGGCCGAGGCCGTCGGTGCCGACCTGACCCTCGGCTCGCTGGGCGAGCTGTCCGCCCCGTCGCTGTTCTCCAGCACCCGGTGCGTGGTCGTGCGCGAGCTCGAGCACCTGCCCGAGGAGTCGGTGAACGCGCTCCTGGGCTACGCGGGTGCGCCGGCGGAGGACGTCGCGCTGGTGCTGGTGCACTCCGGCGGCCCCAAGGGGTCGGGGGTGCTGACCAAGCTGCGCAAGCTCGGTCCCGTGACCGAGGTCAAGACCGAGGAGCTCAAGCCCTCGGAGTTCCCGCAGTTCGTGGCCGCCGAGGCGAGGATGCTCGGTGCGCGGATGGACCCGTCGGCGGCCAACGCGCTGGTCCAGGCGGTCGGGCACGACCTGCGTGCGCTCGCGGCGGCGGTCGACCAGCTGGCCCACGACTTCCCCGACGAGGCGCTGGGGGAGGAGCGCGTGGCGCAGTACTTCGGCGGTCGCGCCGAGGCGAAGTCCTTCGTGGTCGCCGACGCCGCGTTCTACGGCAAGCGGCTCGAGGCGCTCGAGGAGCTGCGGTGGGCCCTGGACAACGGCACCGCCTCGGTGCTGGTGACCTCTGCGTTCGCCGGCAGCGCCCGTGGGATCGCCCGGTTCAAGGCGGCCACGTCACGGGGCCGCGGGATGCGCGATGCCGACCTCGCCCGCGAGGTGGGGGTGCCGCCGTGGAAGATCCGCACCCTGCGCGACCAGGCCAAGGGATGGAGCGACGACGGGCTCGTGGCCGCGATCCGGGCGGTCTCCCAGGCCGACGCCGACGTCAAGGGTGCGGCCAGCGATGCGTCGTACACCTTGGAGCGGCTGGTGCTCACCATCGCTGCCCTGCGCTCCTGAGCCACGGGCGCTCGCACCGACGGTCCGGACGCGGCACCCGCAAACGCCGACGACCCGCCCCACCAGAGGTGGAGCGGGTCGCTGTCAGCGTCCCAGACCGGGCAGTGCCCGGGTCAGGATCAGAGTGCGGCGGCCTTCTTGGCGATCGACGACTTGCGGTTCGCGGCCTGGTTCTTGTGGATGACGCCCTTCGAGGCGGCCTTGTCGAGCTTCTTGGTGGCGACGCGGGCCGAGGTCACGGCCTTCTCGTTGTCGCCGGCCTCGACGGCCTCGTTGAAGCGGCGGATGGCGGTCTTGAGCTCGCTCTTGACGGCCTTGTTGCGCTCGTGGCGCTTCTCGTTCTGCTTGTTGCGCTTGATCTGGGACTTGATGTTCGCCACGGGGCTCGCCTTACGTGTGTGGATGCGTGCGGGTCTGGTGATGCTGACGGTCGCCGGGCGCGCAAGAGGCGCGCCAACGAAGCGACGTGCAAGGCTAACAGCGGCTCCGGAGAGCGCCCAAATCGACTGGTGTCAGTCCTGGGCCTGCCTCGCCAGTGTCCCACGTGCCGGTCTCACTCCCAGCCGCGACGTCGGCGCAGCCAACCCCAGACGGCCTCGCCCTGCCACCGCTGGAACTCCCGCAGCCACGGCGACGCCGCGGGCACCGGCAGGTCGCAGCTGGTGAGGAAGAAGCCGGCCATCGCCGCCAGCACGCAGTCCACGTCCTCGTCGCGGACCCGCGCCAGCAGCGGCGTACGACGGAGCACGGCCTCGACGTCCACGCCGTCGCCGCACGGGCCGACCAGCAGCAGGAGCGGGTCCAGCCAGGCCGCGCCGCGCACCGGCCACGCCCAGCCGTCGAGCAGCACGCCGCCGTCCGGCGTCAGGTGGAGGGTGTCGTCGCGCAGGTCGGTGTGGACCAGCGTGTCCCCGGCGGTCACCTCCGGCAGACGGGCGGCCAGGCGCCCGGCGGTGAGCAGCTGCATCGGGGTGCCGAGGTCCTCGCGCCCCTCGAGGATGTCCCAGCGCCCCATCCAGTCCGCGAGGTCCTCGGCGAACGGGCGGGCCTCCCCGGGGGCCGGCGTCAGTGCCACCGCAGCGGCGGACACGGCCTCCAGGCACCGGTCCAGGTCGTCCTCGCGCCACGGGCGGTGGGGGAGCCGGGCAGCGGGGTGCTCGAGCAGCAGCACCACCCAGTCGCCGTCCAGCAGGTGCGTGAGCCGGACGGTCGGCACGGTCTTGGGCAGCGTGCACAGCCAGGCCGCCTCGGCACGCAGGGACGCGGCGAAGGAGCGCTGCGCCTTCGTCGAGGCCGCGCGCAGCAGGTGGTGCGTGCCGTCGGCGAGGGTGAGCACGGTCTCGATGACGGGCACGTAGCCGTGGGTCAGCGTGGAGTCCGCGACCACCGGCGAGCCCAGCCGGGCCTCGACGTCGAAGCGGACCTGCGGGGGCAGGTGGGCCCAGTCCAGCCGCCGGGCCGTGCGGCCCCACGGCAGGTAGGTGGGCACGGGCGAGGTGGGCGCGGCCGCCGGGGAAGAGGTGGGCACGAGCCCCATCGTGGGGTGTACCCGGCGCGGAGTGGGGGAGGCCGACCCCCGGCGTGGCGGGCATCCGCGGGGTGTCGTGGGAGGATGGGCGGGTCCGTCCCGACGTACGAGAGAACGCCTGAGACCCCGTGCCTGCTGTTCCCCCGAAGTCCTGGCCCGTGCCGGGCCAGACCGACCCGGCGATCATCCGGAACTTCTGCATCATCGCCCACATCGACCACGGCAAGTCGACGCTGGCCGACCGGATGCTCCAGCTGACCGGCGTGGTCGACGAGCGTGCAGCCCGGGCGCAGTACCTCGACCGCATGGACATCGAGCGCGAGCGCGGCATCACCATCAAGTCCCAGGCGGTGCGGATGCCGTGGGGCGTCGACCCCGACAACGCGCAGGGCACCGACGCCGGCACCTACGTGCTGAACATGATCGACACCCCGGGCCACGTCGACTTCACCTACGAGGTCTCCCGGTCCCTGGAGGCCTGCGAGGCCGCGATCCTGCTGGTCGACGCCGCGCAGGGCATCGAGGCGCAGACCCTGGCGAACCTCTACCTCGCCATGGGCGCGGACCTCCACATCATCCCGGTGCTCAACAAGATCGACCTGCCCAGCGCCAACCCCGAGAAGTACGCCGCCGAGCTGGCCGGCCTGGTGGGCTGCGAGCCCGAGGACGTGCTCCAGGTCAGCGCGAAGACCGGCTTCGGTGTCGAGGCCCTGCTCGACGAGATCGTCAAGCAGACCCCGCCTCCGGTCGGTGCCCCCGACAAGCCTGCGCGCGCGCTGATCTTCGACTCCGTCTACGACACCTACCGCGGCGTGGTCACCTACGTCCGCGTGGTCGACGGCAAGCTCAACCACCGCGACCGCATCAAGATGATGTCGACCGGCGCGACCCACGAGATGCTCGAGGTCGGCGTGATCAGCCCCGAGCAGGTCAAGGCCGGCGAGATCGGGGTGGGTGAGGTCGGCTACCTCATCACCGGCGTGAAGGACGTCCGCCAGTCCCGGGTCGGTGACACGATCACCACCCAGCACGGTGGTGCCACCGACATGCTCGGCGGCTACAAGCACCCCAACCCGATGGTCTACGCCGGTCTCTACCCGATCGACGGCGACCAGTTCGGCGACCTGCGCGAGGCGCTGGAGAAGCTCCAGCTCAACGACGCGGCGCTGACCTACGAGCCGGAGACCTCCGGGGCGCTCGGCTTCGGCTTCCGCTGCGGCTTCCTCGGGTTGCTGCACATGGAGATCACCCGGGACCGGCTCGAGCGCGAGTTCGGCCTCGACCTGATCTCGACGGCTCCCAACGTCGTCTACGACGTGGTGATGGAGGACGGCACCGAGATCGAGGTGACCAACCCCAGCGAGTTCCCCGAGGGCAAGATCCACGAGGTCCGCGAGCCGGTCGTCAAGGCCACGATCCTCAGCCCCAGCGACTACATCGGCACGATCATGGAGCTGTGCCAGACCAAGCGCGGCACCCTCGGCGGCATGGACTACCTCTCCGAGGACCGCGTGGAGATGCGCTACACGCTGCCGATGGGCGAGATCGTCTTCGACTTCTTCGACCAGCTGAAGTCGCGCACCAAGGGCTACGCCTCGCTCGACTACGAGCGCTCCGGCGACCAGGCAGCCGACCTGGTGAAGGTCGACATCCTGCTGCAGGGCGAGCCGGTCGACGCGTTCTCCGCGATCGTGCACAAGGACGCCGCCTACTCCTACGGCGTGATGATGGCCGGCAAGCTCAAGGAGCTCATCCCGCGCCAGCAGTTCGAGGTGCCGATCCAGGCCGCCATCGGCGCGCGCGTGATCGCCCGCGAGAACATCCGCGCCATCCGCAAGGACGTCCTGGCCAAGTGCTACGGCGGCGACATCAGCCGCAAGCGCAAGCTGCTGGAGAAGCAGAAGGAGGGCAAGAAGCGGATGAAGATGGTCGGCCGCGTCGAGGTCCCCCAGGAGGCCTTCGTGGCCGCGCTCTCCACCGGTGGCGGCGGCGCGTCGGCCGACAAGCCGAAGAAGTAGCCCCGCGACCCTCCACTGGAGGTCGTACCCACACGGACCGAACCGGCCCGACCGTCACCCGCGGAGCGCGGGCAGCGTGCTGGGTCGCCGGTTCGGTCCGTCGGGCTACGAGTCGGCGTCTCGCGAGCAGTGAGCCGGCTGCGTCACCTACCGCTGGTCGCGCAGCACCCGTCGTACGTCGGAGCGCCGCTGCTCGCGCAGCTCGGTGACCTCCTCGTCGCCCGACCCTCGGGTCCAGGTGGTGCCGGGGGCCGCGGTCGAGGCGGCGCCCAGGGCCAGGGCAGCGACGCCGCCGCTGGTCTCGTGCAGCGGCCCGACCGGGTCCTCCGACGGCAGCACCAGCCGTGAGGCAGCAGCCTCCGGCTCCTCGGTCACCCGGGACGACCGCTTGCCGCGGTCCAGGCTGCGCTCGATGACGATGCCCTCCTCGATCGGGGCGCCGCCGCGCGTGGCGGAGTACTCGCCCAGCACCAGCCGCTTGGTGCCACGGCCGGTGTCGGGGACCACCTCGACCTTGACGGTGCCGACCTCCATCGCCTGGATCGAGGCGGTGAAGTCACCACCGCCGAAGAGGCCCTCGCCGCGCTGCACGCCGCCGCCGTTGCCGGAGACGATGTACATCGTGCCGACGTCGGAGGTGTAGTGGCCGTCCTCGGCGGACTCGACGACCTTGGCACGCTTCATCAGGTGGGTGCGCTCGTAGTGGTGGTCGTGGCCCTGGATCACCAGGTCGACGCCGTACTTCGCGAACAGCCGGAACCACGCCTTGCGCACGCCCGGGTCGCTGCCGTGCAGGCCGGAGGAGAACGCCGCCTGGTGCATCAGCACGATGATGAAGTCGACGTCGGGGTCCTTGGCCGCGCGACGCAGGGTGCGCTTGACCCAGCGCTCCTGACGTCCCTCGGAGTAGCCGATGTTGGCGGTGACCTCGGTGTTGACGTCGTTGTTGTCGATGGAGATGAACTCGACCGAGCCGTAGCGGAAGCGGTACCAGTTGCCCTCCCAGTCCTTGTCGCCGTTCTCCGGCAGCGCGAAGCGGGTGCGGTAGGAGTCGTAGCCCAGCGGCCCCCACGAGTCGTCCTCGCCGCCGCCCAGCCCGGGGATCGTGAAGCCGCCCAGGCCGCCCTCGGCCTCGATCTCGTGGTTGCCCAGGCAGGGCATCCACGGCATGGTCCGCGCCATCTTCTCGATCCCCCGGAACCACTCATCCCAGATCGCCTGGTCGCCGTTGGCGTAGGAGGTGTCGCCCACGATCACGTGGAAGGCCGGGTTCATCGAGTAGGCCAGGTCGCGGTTGAGCGAGGCCTGGAACGGCGGCTGCTGGTGGGTGAGGGTCTGCAACGTCAGCGGGTCGAAGTCCTGGATGTTGGTCAGGTCGGGGACGTCGGTGCCCTGGTCGCCGAAGGCCGTGAACGTGAAGGCCTTCCCCGGGCGCGGGCCCGTGCGCCACACCGCCTTCGTGGAGCGCACCTTGCCCTGGTGGCCCACCGCGTAGCGGTAGCGGGTGTCAGGCAGCAGCCGGTCGACCCGCGCGTGGTGGAAGTAGCCGGGGTAGCCGGCGTACTGCATCGTCTCGGCGCGCACCCGCTCTCCGCCGATCTGCACGAACGGACGCCGCACCGGCCCCGGCGTCATCCAGCTGAACGCGGCCTCGCGGGAGGCGTCCTGGCCGAACTGCCCGTGGATCTGCTCGACCGGTGTGGCCGCGGAGTAGCCGGGCTGCTGCCACAGGAACGGGCCGGCTCCGGCCGCGATGCCGACGGCGGCTGTGCGCTGCACGAACTGACGACGGGAGACGTACGGGCGGTGCGGACCGTGACCCACGGCTGCTCACTCTCGGGGTTGGTGCGGGGATGACCCTCTGGACGACGCGCCGTCGGACGCGTCAGCCACCCCAACGGCGCAGTCAGTCCTCGGGTGACGACTCGGAGGGTGACGATCGGGTGAACGCTCGACGACCGGCCCGGACCCGCTGCCGTGCGGCGTGCGCCCCCAGCACCGCGCGCGGCAGCACCCCCACCCCGGTGCGCACCAGCACCAGGTCACGCTGCTCGTCGGCCAGCCTCAGCTTGTAGGCGGCGTCCCCGCGCAGCAGGTCGGCCTCGGTGGCACCGTCGGCGACCCCCTGCTCGATCATGTCGACCATCATCAGCGTGCCCGCGTGGGCGTGCTCCCGTTCCAGCGACCTCGCCACCTGGTACGTCGACAGCCGCCCGGCACACCACCACGCGAGGGACACCGCGACCGGCTGCTCGCCGGGCCGGCCCAGCACGTGCACGCGGGCCTCGCCGGCCTGCACGCCGGCGTGCACCGCTCGGTTCAGCACCGGCATCTCGCCGAGCAGCGGGGCCCGGTCCGGCCTGGGGGAGTGCAGGGCGACGAAGCCGGCCAGGGCACGGTCGACGTCGGCCGGCTCCCCGAGATCGGCGCGGGTCAGCGCCATGCCGTCGCGCTCGAAGTCGCGGCGGGCCCGGCGCACCGCGCGGCGCAGGTTGGAGGAGCGGGTGGAGACGTAGTCGCCGCCGAGGTCGACGGTGCGGAGGTAGGGGGCGGCCTCCCGGGGCACGGACGCGCTGCCGATGGCCGCTGCGAGACGGCTGTCCTCCACGAGGCCGTCGAGGTCCACGAGCGTGCGCCGACGGGCGCGCCACCAGCCCGACAGCAGGTCCACGACCCGGTCCTCGTGACCCGGAGCTGCTACCAGGTCCAGGTGGTCGGGCGCCAGCGGCCCCTGGCCCAGTGCCTGGATCCGCTGCGCCCCGAGGACACGGTCCACCTGCAGGGCCTGCCCGCCGAGGAGCTGCTCGCCCTGCACCACCAGGACGAAGAGGGCGGAGCCGTCGTGGACGGCGCGCTGGGCGCCGAGCCACCAGCTGCGCAGGAACGGCGTCGGGAGCGGCGCAGCGAGCACGAGGGCGTCCCAGGCCGGCCGCCACGGCCCCAGGTCGCTGGTCTCGAGCAGCCGGGGGGCCGTGCCTGCTGCGACGGACTTCACCATGGGGACGGGTTTACCAGGTCCACCCCCGGGCATGACTCCGCCGGACCGACAAGGGGGGTACATGAACGACGACACGGGCACCATGCCCGATCAGGACGTCACCACCGACACCGCTGGCACCACCGACGCACCGAGCGAGGCGGCCCAGGAGGCCGCTCGCATCCGTCAGGAGGCCGCAGCGCGTCGCGAGGCGGGAACCCTCCTGGCGGAGGCCACCCGACTGAGCCAGGAGGCGGCCGAGGAGGCCGACCGGGTGCTGGTCAGCGCCCAGGACACCGCCGAGCGGCTGGTCGAGGAGGCCCGCGAGCGCGCCGAGGCACTGGTGACCCAGGCCCGCCAGGAGAGCCAGGAGCTGCGCGACGAGGCGGCCCTCGAGGTCGCCGGCGCTCGTGAGGACCTCGAGCAGCAGCGCACGCGCGCCCGCGAGGAGGTCACCGCCGAGCTGCGCGAGGAGGTGGCGGCCCTGCGGGCCCGCACCGAGAGCCTGGTCGAGGAGCTCCGCAGCACGCTCGGTGAGCTCGGAGGTCTGCTCGGCGGGGCGAAGTCGACCGTCGAGCACGTCCTGCGCACGGCCTCGGACCTCGACGAGGTGGGCCGTCGCATCGCGGCACACGACCAGCGGACCGCGGCCGCTCAGCCGACCGCGGCCGGCGCCCCGATCGAGGCCCCGAGTGTCCCGGACCGCTCGGAGGACCGGGACGACCGGGGCGAGGCCCCTGCCGTCACCCCTGCGCAGACGCCCCGTGCGATGGAGGCCGTCCAGCTCGTGGGGGACCAGTCCACTTCCGAGCACACCCCCGCGGTGGTGGCGGACGGGACCTCCCCGGAGCCGGTCAGCACGGCCGGGGCCATCGACGCAGACGACTTCTCGCCCCGCTTCGACATCGACCTGGGCGACTCGACCCCGGACCTCACCCGCGACCTGGGGGGCGACCCCGGTGGCGAGCTCGTCGAGCCCCAGGAGACCCCGCGCACCACCGTCGAGCAGGAGCAGCGTCCCCTCGGGTGGCTCTTCCGCGGGGTCTGACGACCGCTCGGGCACGACACAGGACGACGCCACGGGGCCGACCCGCGGCGTCGTCCTGTGTCGTCGTGCGTGAGCGACGTCTGGGTCGTGCGTGAGTGACGTCTGGGCCGTGCGCGAGCGACGTCTCGGCGGTCAGGAGCAGCGGGGGGCCACGGCGTCGCCGATCGGGCGGATGCTGACGCTGTCGACGCCGGTGCCGAGGGGGACGGGCTGGAAGAGCTCCATGCGGATCCGACGGGTCGAGTCGGCCTCGAAGCAGGACCATCGCCCGGTCACCACGGCGATCAGCTTGCCGCTGCGACCGCGCAGGATCGCCTGCACCAGGGCACGCGGGATGTCCTCCTCGCCCACCTCGACGGTGGCGCGCACCACGGTCTGGTCCTGCTGGATCACGAAGTCGGTGGCCCGCGCGTTGACCTCGGCGCCGTCGCTGACCTCGGCGCCGTCGCTGACCTCGGCTCCGTCGCCGGCGTCCGCGGACGGGCTGCCGGACGGCTTCTGCGCCCAGGCGAGGCGTGAGTAGGTGAGCTCGACGTCGTCGATGCGGTCCGACCCCTCGCCGACGGCGAAGTAGAGACCGAACTCCTCACCGGGCGCCAGGGACTGCACCGTGCAGCAGGAGCTGTCGCCGCCCATCGAGGACGTGCCGTAGGTGCCCAGCACCTCGCCGTTCTCGTCCCGCGCGGTCATGGTGACCTCGGCGGTGCGCAGGTCACGGTCGGTGTCGTTGCGCACGATGACCGAGACCAGGCCGTCGGTGACCGACCACTCGGCGGTCTCCAGGACGGCGGGGAGCGCGGCGTACGACGCGTCGACGGACGGCTCGACGACCTCGGCGCCCTCGAGCTGGGCGCGCAGGTCGCTGCACCCGCTCGAGCCGATCGCGACCGCGACCGCGGCACACGCCAGACCGAGTCGTCGCACTGTCTGCCCCTGTTCCCGGCCGGTCAGCCGTGGTCGGTCCTCACCGGCCGCGATGTCGGCCGAGTCACGCTGCACGTTGTTCCCGAGAGGTGTGAGCCTAAACCGATCGCGGTATAAGCCCCTGCGTCGACGGCGGCAGCAGTCGGCCAGCAGACGACATGAGCAGCAGACGACATGGGGGTGCCGTGGCACGGCTCGAGGTCCACGGTGCGCCCGACGAGCGGGCACCTGACGAGCAGGCACCTGACGAGCAGGACGCACAGCCGGGCGATGTGGGCCGGACCGGCTCCGACGAGGGTCGTGCAGCACGCGGGGCCCTGTGGTTCGCCACCAACGGCATCGTCGTCAAGGGCGCCCAGACCCTCGTGCTGCTCACGTTGGCGGCGACGCTGGCCCCCTCCGCCCTCGGCCTCGTGGCGCTCGGCACCCTGGTCGTCAACGTGTCGGCGATCCTGGGCAACCTCGGCACGTCCGGGGCACTGGTCTACTGGCGCGGTGACGTGCGGGCCGCGGCCCGCACGGCGGTCACCATCGGCCTCGTGAGCGCCTCGGCCATGACGCTCCTCCTCTGGTTCACCGCACCGGCCCTCGCCACCGCACTGCGTGCCGAGGACGGCGGCGCCGCCGTGATCCGCGGGCTGGTCGTCACCCTGCCCGCCCTGGCCGTCGCGGCGGTGACCCAGGAGCTCCTGCGTCGCGAGCTGCGCTTCCTGCGCCGCATCGTGCCGGAGGCGACCGGCGCGGTGGTCGGTGCGGTGGTCGCGATCGTGCTCGCCACCCAGGGGCTGGGCGTGATGTCGCTGGTCGCCGGCCAGGTGGTGCAGGGCGTCCTGACGCTGCTGCTGGCCTGGGTGGTGCACCCGCCGGTCCTGCCGGGCTGGGACCCCGCCAGCGCCCGCGGGCTGCTGTCCTACGGCGCCCCCTTCGCCGGGGCCAACCTCCTCGAGGTGCTCCAGCTCAACGTCGACTACCTCCTGGTCGCCCGCGTCCTCGGCGCGGTCGCGCTCGGCCAGTACTCCCTGGGCTTCCGCATCGCCTACATGCCCTACGTCCTGCTCGTGCTCGTCGTGACCGGCGCAGCCTTCCCCTACCTCTGCCGGCGACGCGGCGAGAGCGTCGGGCACGCCGCGGAGGTGGTCCTCACCGTCCTCACCGCGCTGCTGGCGCCGCTGTGCGTGCTGAGCGCGCTGGCACCCGAGCAGCTGATGCTGCTCGGCACCAAGTGGGCCGACGCCGTCTCCGTGCTCGCCGCGATGGCGCTGTTCTCCTGGGTGCTCGGCCTGACCCAGGCCATCCAGGTGGCGCTCAACGCCTCCGGCCTCCCGGGGGTCGCGATGCGGCTGCGCCTGATGCACCTCGCGGGCCTGTCGGTCGCGCTGCTGGTGGTGGTCCGCTCCGGTGTCGTCGCCGTGGCCTGGACCCAGACGGTCGTCACGACCGCCACGGCGGTCGTCGCGGTGCTCGTGGCCACCCGGCTGGTCGCCGGCTTCGACCCGGTGCGCTGGCTCCGCTCGCTGTGGCCGGTGGCCCTGGCCAGCGGCGTGGCCGTGCTGGCCCTGCTGGTCGTCGACGCCGTCGGGGACGGTCTGGGCCTGGCGGAGGTCTCGGTGGTGCGCACGGTCCTGCTCGGCCTCGCGGTGCTGACGACGTACGCCGCCACGCTCTGGATCACCCGCTCGACCCAGGTGCGTGCCGCCTGGTCCGTCGTGAGGGACGCCTCGTGAGGCCGCAGGTGCGGGCGGTGGCCCGTGGGCTGCGTCCGGTCCGGCGCACCGTGCGTCGCCTCCGCCACGAGCAGCCGCTGACCCTCATCGGCTGGCACCGCATCGACGACCGCCACACCGACGGGCTCTCGACCACCGAGGCGGGCTTCGAGCGCCACCTCGACCTGCTCGAGGAGCGCGGTGCCCGCGTCCTGCCCCTGATGGAGGCGGTCGAGCGCCTCGCGCTGGGCTCGCTGCCGCCCCGTGCTGTGGCGCTCACCTTCGACGACGGCTACGCCAGCGTCGTGGAGACCGCGTGGCCGATGCTGCGCAAGCGGGACATGCCCGCGACGCTGTTCGTCTGCTCGGAGTACCTCCCCGGCACCGGGCGCTTCGACTGGGACACCCGCGAGTCGATCCACGAGCGCCACCGGCTCGCCACCGCCCAGCAGGTCGCCGACGCGCACGCCGAGGGCCTCGACATCGGCTCGCACACGCGCACCCACCCGTGGCTCCCCGCCCTCGACGACCGGGCTCTCGAGCGGGAGCTGGTGGAGTCGCGGGAGGTCATCGGCGACCTCCTGCGCGCACCGGTCCGCAGCCTGGCCTACCCGACCGGCGGCTGGGACCGGCGCGTCCGCGCCGCTGCGGCCCGCGCCGGCTACACCGCGGCGGTCACCGTCAGCAAGGGCACCAACCGCCGCCGCACCCACCCCCTCTCGCTGCACCGGGCGTTCGTCCCGGAGGAGACCGACGACCTCGACCTGCTGCTCGACGGCGCCTACGGCTTCCTCCGGCCCGTCGACGCCGTACGCCGGCCCCGGGAGGTGTCGTGAGCCACCCCGTGATCCCGCACATCGTCCCGGTCCCTGTGCCGTGGACGTCCCGGGTCCTGCTGCCGGTCGCGCTCGTGCTCACCGGCATCGTCCTCGGCCTGGCCACCGGCCACGCCCCGATGGTGGTGGGGGCGGGGCTGCTGGGACTGACCGCCACCGGCCTGATGCTGCTGCGGCTCGACGTCGCGGTCATGGTCTTCGTGGTGGCCTCGCTCTTCGAGGGCTACCTCAGCCAGGTCGAGCCGATGGCGACCAAGCTGCTCTCGGCGGTCGTGGTCGGCAGCTGGGTGCTGATGCGCTGCCGTCGCGAGAGCGTGGGCATGCACCGGGTCCCCGTGGTCCTGGCGGGGATCGCCCTGTGGTGGGTGCTCCTGGTGTCGACGCTGGTCAACGCGCCGGTGGGCGCCGCCGGCATCCTGCTGCGGTGGGCCGGGTTCCTGGCGGTCATGGTGGTGCTCGTCGACGTGCTCCTGCGGCGGATCCTCCGACCGGAGGACCTCGCCCGCACCTACGTCCTGGCCGCCACGGCGGCGGCGGCCGTGGGCCTGCTCGCGATGAGCACGGCCGAGGACCCGCGTGCTGCCGGGCCGATCGCCGACGCCAACGACTTCGCCTTCTACCTCCTCCCGGCGCTGCCGCTGGCCATAGCGCTGCGACGTCCGGGTCCGGTGCCGGGCCGCTGGGACCTCGCGGCCGCCGTCGTCACCGTCGGCATGGTGGCCACCGTCTCGCGCGGCGCGATGCTCGGGCTGGGCGTGATGCTCGTCGTGGCGCTGCTCTCGCGCCAGGTCCGGCTGCGTGACCTCGTCGGGCTCGCGGGAGTGCTGCTGGCCGCGGCGTCCGTCCTGGCGGTGTGGCAGCGCGAGCTGGTGATGGACAGCCTGACCCAGAAGACCGCGATCGCAGGCCAGAACGTCTCCGAGCGCTTCTACCTCTGGGACGCCGCGGCGCGCATGGTGCTCGACCGTCCCCTCCTCGGGCACGGGCCGGGGTCCTTCGCCGCCGAGCACGCCTGGTTCGCCTCCCGGCTGCCCGTCGACACGCGCAACGACCTCGACGTCGCCCACAACACCTACCTCGAGGTCGCCGCCGAGGCCGGCTTCGTGGGGCTCGCGGTGTTCCTCGTGCTGCTCCTCGTCGGGCTGTCCGGAGCCTGGGCGGCTTGGCGGGCCGGGTCGCGCGTGGGTCGCATCGGGGCGGCGGTCGTGGCGGGTCTCGTCGGCACCTCCGTGGCGGCCTGCTTCGTCACCGAGCAGTTCTTCCTGCCGCTGTGGCTACTGGTCGCGCTGGGCGGGGTCCTGCCCCGACTGGCCGACGACGGCCCTCGCCCCCGGACCGTGGGGGCCCCGTGAGGGTCGTCCAGGTGCTGACCCAGTCCGGTGGGGGGCCGGTCGACCACGCCGTCGAGGTCGCCGTCGGTCTCGCCGGCCGGGGGATCGACTCCCACGTCGTCGCGCCACCCGACGTACGCCGCCGGGTCGGTGGGTCCGCCGGCCTCACCTGGCACGACCAGGAGGCGACCTCCAAGCGCGACCTCGCCGGTCTCGCCGGCCTCGCCCGGCTGCTGCGCTCCCTGGCACCCGATGTGCTCCACCTGCAGGACCGCCGGGCCGGCTGGGTCGGGCGCGGCCTGGCGCGCAGCCTGCCGAGGACCGCGGTCGTCTACACCCTGCACGGTGTCGCCGACGGGCTCAGCGACCACGTGGCCGGCAACCTGCTCGCGGACCGCCGACGGCGACGCGACCGGATGTACTACCTGCACGGGGAGCGCTGGATCACGCGGTGGGGAAGGGCGCGTGTGGTCAGCCCGAGCCGCGCGGTCGCCGACTTCGCGGTCCACCACGTCGGCCTGGACCCCTCCCGCGTCGACGTCGTGCCCAACGGCGTGGACGCCGACCGCTTCCGTCCGGGGCCCCAGGCACCGTCCCCGGCCTCGTCCCAGACCTCGTCCCGGGCTCCGAGCGGGACAGGGGCGCGACCGAGCCTGGTCTGGCTCGGCGGACTGGTCCCGGTCAAGCGGGCCGACGTGCTGGTCGAGGCCGTCGCACTGATGCGCGAGGACGTCGAGGTGCTCGTGGCCGGGGACGGCGAGCTCGCCCCCGAGGTCCGCGCCCTCGTGGCGGCCCGGCTCCCGGAGTCCGTGCGCGAGCAGCGCACGGTGACCCTGCTCGGGCACGTCACCGATCCCGCCCCGCTGCTGCAGCGGGCCGACGGGTTCGTGCTGACCTCGGCCGCGGAGAGCTGCCCGATGGCGCTGCTGCAGGCGATGGCGACGGGGCTCCCCGCGGTCGCCACGGCGGTGGGGGGCGTCCCGGAGGTGTGGGGACCCGTCGCCCCGGACCTCCTCTGCCCGCCGGGGGACCCACGGGCACTCGCCGCCGCGCTCGACACCCTGGTGGCCGACCCGGCGCTGCGCGCCGACCTCGGTGCCCGGGCGCGCGCACGGGTCCTCTCGACGTACACCACCGAGCACTGCCTGGAGGGGTTGCTGCGGACCTACGCGACGGCGCGCGCGGAGCGGACGCGATGAGGGTCCTGCAGGTCGTCGCCGAGCTGGGGACCGGCGGCGCCGAGGCGGTCGTCCTCGGCCTCGCGGAGGGGATGGCCTCCCGCGGTCACCGGACCTGGGTCGCCAGCGACCGGGGGTGGCGGGTGCCGCTGCTGGCGGAGGTCCCTGGCGTCGACCACGTCCGCGTGCCCCTGGCCCCCGGCGGTCCGGTCGCGCTCGCGGCGAGCGCGGCCCGGCTGCTGGCCTGGGCTCCGGGACGACCCGTGGACATCGTGCACGCCCACAACATCCGAGCCACCCTCGCCGCCCACCCGGTGGCCAGGGCCCGCCGGGCCCCCCTGGTGACGACCGTCCACGGCCTCGGGGCGCAGGACTACCCCCGGGCCGTGCGGGTGCTGCGCCGCTGCAGCGACCTGGTGGTCGCGGTGTCCGACGCGGTGGCCGAGGACCTGGAGCGTGCCGGTCTTCCGAAGGCGCGGATCCGGGTCGTCGAGAACTCCGTGAGCGCCCCCGCCGTACGTCCCGACGACGCTGCGCACCTGCCGGACCTCCCGCACCTCCCGGCCTCCGGTCCGATCGTGCTGTGCGCGGCACGGATGACCGCGCAGAAGCGCCAGGACCTGCTGCTGCGCGGCTGGGCGGCGCGCGAGCACCGGACGGGTCACCTGCTGCTCGCCGGCGACGGGCCCGAGCGTCCGCGGCACGAGGCACTGGCCCGCGAGCTCGGCCTGGGCGCCGACGTCACCTTCCTCGGCGACCGGGACGACGTGGGGGCGCTGCTGGGCCGGGCCGACCTGCTGGCGCTGCCCTCGGACTGGGAGGGACTGCCGATCGGGGTGCTGGAGGCGCTCGCGGCCGACGTCCCCGTCCTGGCCTCCGCGGTCGGCGGTCTGCCCGACCTCGCCGACGTGCTGGCGCTCGTCCCCGCCGACGGCGACGACCGGGAGCTCGGCGAGCGGTGGGGGAGGGCGCTGGACCGTGAGCTGGCCGGGACCGCGGGGCAGGAGCAGCGTCAGCGGGCGGCGCGTGGTCGCGCCCTGGTGGACACGCGTTTCTCCCCCGACCGGATGGTCGAGGCGTACCTCGCGCTGGACGAGGCGCTGGTCACGTCCACCTACCGGTGAGTTTGCCTGCGTCGGAGCACGGGTATTCACCGTCCGTCAGAGGAAGGGACGGCGCTCGGGCCACCGTCCGTGGTCCTCGCGCCGGGGGGCGCCGACACGGTCCGTGTCACGGCTCCTGCGTGGGATCGCACGCCAATGCGCCGCGGTGGCGCTGAGTCGAATTGGGGCGACACGCACATGGAAGGTCGGCACGTCGGAGCGGTGCTGTGGCGCCAGTGGCCCATCGCGTTGCTGGTGACGGTGCTCACCGGGGCCGCGGTGGCCGTGGGGGTCATGATGGCGCCCAAGACCTACACCGCGACCGCGGAGATCTCCGCACTGTCCTCGGTCCAGGGCAGCAACGACGACCAGGACTCGTTGCGCAGCACGCTGGGCGAGCTGGCCAACTCCCGCGAGGTGGTGGCCGACGTGGAGGAGGAGCTCGACGGCGCCCGCAGCGGCGACGAGCTGCGCCGCTCGATCGCCGGCCGCTGGGTCGAGGGCACCGTGCTGGTCGAGATCAGCGTCGACGACCGCGACCCCGAGATGGCCGCCCGGATCGCCAACCTGACCTACGCCGCGCTCACCCGCAACGACCCCAGCCGCGGCGGCCTGCGCTACACCCTCAGCAACCCGGCCAACCCGCCGGTGACCTACAGCAGCCCCAACCTCCTCTTCGCCATCCTCGTCGGCACGATGGTCTCCCTCGTGCTCGGCGCCGCCGCCGCGCTCGCGCGTGACCGCCGCACCTTCCGCATCACCACGGCGGCCGACCTCGAGTCCGTGGTCACCGCCCCGGTCCTCGGCCACGTCCACCCGCCCCGCGAGCCCAGCCTGCTGGCGATGTACGCCGGGACGCCGGACGCCGACGTGTTCCGCCGCCTGCGCATCTCCATCGAGGCCGAGGCCAGCGACGAGCCGGCCAGCCTGGTGGTCGTGACCGGTGTCGGGGACGGCGACCTCAACGCGTGGCTGGCGGCGAACCTCGCCATCTCCACCGCGCAGGTCGGTCGCCGCACGCTGCTGGTCGACGCGCGGATGGGTGCCGGCGCGGCGCGCAAGACCGGCACCGAGCCCGGGACGCCGGGCCTCTACGAGGTCCTGCGCGGCACCCCGCTGGTCCGCGCACTCAGCCCCGGACCCGTCCACGGCCTCGACGTCCTGCCGTCGGGGTCCTGGGGCGCGGAGTCCCACGCCCAGCTGCTGGAGACCAGCTTCGCCAGCATGGCCGAGGAGGCCCAGGAGCACTTCGACGTCGTGGTCGTGATCGCCAGCCCGACCACGGTCAACGACGATGCCGTGACGATGGGGGCGCGCGGAGCGGTCGTGCTCGCCGTGCCCGAGGGCGCGCTCTCGCCCGAGCAGCTGCGCCGCACCTCCTACCGCATCGGGGCCGTGGGAGCGCGCCTGCTCGGCACCGTGCTCGTCGGCCGCGGCAAGGACTGGGGCAAGGCCCGCTCGCGCGGCCGCGCCCAGGACGCCGAGCCCGACTGGGCCGGCCTGGAGCCCGGAGGGGCGAGCTGAGCCCCCCGCCACGGCGCCCTCACGGACGACCACGGATCCTCCACGCCTCCGTCCCCACCTCCGAGGGCACCGCCGTCGCGCTGATGGGCTACGTCCGCGAGCAGGTGGCCCGCGGGTGGGGCGTCAGCGTGGTGTGCCCCTCCGACGGGTGGCTCGGGTTCGAGGCCCGGGCCGCCGGCGCGCACGTGCAGTGGTTCGACGCCACCCGTGAGCCTGGCCGCAGCACCCTCTCGGAGACCAGGCGCTTCGCCAGGATCATCGACGACCTCGATCCCGACCTGGTGCACCTGCACAGCTCCAAGGCCGGACTCGTCGGCCGGCTCGCGGTCCGCGGGCGCCGACCCACCCTCTTCCAGCCGCACGGCTGGTCCTTCCTCGCCGGCTCCGGCCTCACCTCGAAGGCGGCGCTGCGCTGGGAACGCTTCGCCTCGCGCTGGACCGGCCAGCTGGTCTGCGTCGGTGAGGGCGAGGCCGACGTCGGCCGCCGCCACGGCGTGACCGCCCCCTTCGCCGTGGTCCCCAACGGGGTCGACCTGGAGAAGTTCACCGTCCGTGGTCCCGTCGACCGGGTCCTCACCCGCGTCGAGCTGGGCATCGACGAGGCCCCGACGGCTGTCTGCGTCGGGCGCCTGAGCCCGCAGAAGGGGCAGCACCTGCTGCTCCGGGCCTGGCCCAAGGTCACCGCCCGGGTGCCGGGAGCCCAGCTGGTGCTGGTCGGGGACGGTCCCGACGAGGCCGAGCTCCGGGCCCGGGCGAGGTCGCTGCAGGGCGTGCGCTTCGTGGGCGTGCGCACCGACGTGCCCCGCTGGCTGGCCGCCGCCAACGTGGTGGTGCTGCCGTCGGCGTACGAAGGTGCGGCGCTGGCGCCGATGGAGGCGATGGCCAGCGGACGCAGCGTGGTCGCCACGCGCGTCGAGGGCATCCAGGAGTCGTTGCCGTTCGAGTGCGGCGAGCTGGTCGCCCCCGGCGACGTCGACGCGCTGGCCCGGGCCGTCGCGCTGCGGCTCTCCCGTCCGGCGCTGGCCGACCTGGAGGGGCGGCGTGGCCACGTCCACGTGCAGAAGCACCGGGACGCGGCCACGGCCGCCCGGACCGTCAGTCAGCTGTCGCTGAGCCTGCTGGCTGCGCAGCGGCGGTGAGCATGCTGATGACCTCGGGCCGCTTGCGCGCCGGGTCGTGGCGGAACGTGCCGAGCGTGCGCACCAGGATCTTGGCGTCGGTCCACAGCGACCAGTTCTCGATGTAGTAGTTGTCGGCGCGCACGCGGTCCTCGATGGAGGTGTCGCCGCGCAGCTTGTTGACCTGCGCCCAGCCGGTGAGCCCGGTGGCGACCCGGTGCCGGTCGCGGTACTCCTCGAGGGTCTCGGAGAACTGCTGCACGAAGAACGGCCGCTCGGGTCGCGGGCCCACCAGCGACATGTCGCCGCGCAGGATGTTCCACAGCTGCGGCAGCTCGTCGATGCCGGTGCGACGCAGGAACTTCCCGACGCGGCCCAGACGGGGGTCGTGGTCGGCGTTCCACGTCACGTTGGCCTCGGCCGTGGTCGCGGGGATGGTCCGCAGCTTCAGCAGCTCGAAGGTGCGGCCACCGCGGCCGACGCGCTCCTGGCGGAACAGGACGCCGGAGCCGGTCTCGAGGTGCAGCAGCCCGGCGGCGACCGCGAGCAGCGGCGAGAGCACCACCAGGGCGGCGAGCGACAGCACGACGTCGAAGGCCCGCTTGGCCAGCACCTGGCCGGGCTGGGCGCGGAAGCGGTGCAGGCGCACCAGGGTGGTGTCGCGCACGACCTCGAGGCTGCGCGCCCGGTCGTGGCCGAGCAGCTGGAAGTAGCGCGGGACCACGAAGACCTGGCGCTGGTTGAGCTGGCACCACCGCACCAGGGACAGGGTCCGCTGGTCCTCGGCGGCGCCGAAGGCGAAGATCACGTCGTCGACCGACAGGTCGCGCAGCACGGCCGGCAGTCGGTGCGTGGGGCCCAGCAGGGGAGCGCTCAGCGTGCGCGGGTCGACGTCGTCGTCGACGAACCCGAGCGGCCGCAGCCCCAGGGTGGGGTCGGCGCGCAGGGCGGACACGAGCTCCCGGCCGACCTTGTCGGTGCCGACCACCACGACCCGGTGCGCCAGGACGCCGGTGCGACGCAGGTGGCGGACCATGGCGTAGGCGAGGCTGCGGGAGGCGATCAGGGCCCCCAGCATGGCCAGCGCGGTGACGGCGGCGCCGATGATCGACTCGCCGACCGTCCTGGCCCCCGAGACGTCGAAGGCCATCAGCAGGACGCCGCCGGTGAGGGCGACGAAGCCCAGTGCCGGCAGGTCCTCGAGCACCGAGAGGACGAGGCGGGAGCGGTTGAGGTGCAACGCTCCCGCGACGACCAGGGCGCCGAGGACGGCCCCTGCGGTGGCCAGCGGTGCGAGGTGCCCGCCGACGAGCACGGCGAGCACGAGCGCGACCAGGTCGGTCGCGACGAGTGCTGGCGTGATGGTGATGGTCCGGCGCTGTGTGCGCGCTGCGGTCATGCGTGTGCCCCCATGGTGTTGCGTGCCCCCCTGTCGTCGATGTCGGAGGATCGCCCCGACGGTGGCGATGCTTCCCCCGGGCGGGGGACCTCAATCGCCTGTGAGGGTGAAGTCCTCGTAGGCTCCGCCGGTGACCTGCGCCCTGCCCCCGGAGACCGCGCGATCGCTCGCAGCGGTGTCCCGGTCGCTGGTGGGTGAGTGGGGTCTCACGCCGGACCCCGACGAGGACTGGGGCCGGTCCTCCCACGTCGTGCCCGTGCGCACCGCGGACGGTGTCCCCGCCGTGCTGAAGGTCGCGGCGGCGGACCCCGCGACCGAGCACGAGGCGCTCGCGCTGCAGCACTGGGGCGGTCGCGGCGCCGTCCGCCTGCTGCGGGCCGACCCCCGTCGCCGCGCCGTGCTGCTCGAGCGGCTCGAACGGCGCGACCTGACGCAGGAGTGGGACGTGCACGCCTGCGAGGCCGTCGCCGACCTCC
>Ga0208834_100083_pt1 | contig 42388 bp, 37 predicted proteins | sample DeeseametaMP1787_FD_184182 | JGI IMG/M metagenome (GOLD analysis project Ga0208834, IMG submission 184182) | Marine microbial communities from the Deep Pacific Ocean - MP1787 (SPAdes) | ecosystem: Environmental > Aquatic > Marine > Oceanic | place: North Pacific Ocean | collected 2011-05-03 | reverse complement strand
CGATACAGACGGGTTCCTCGCCGCCATGCTCGGCCAGATCCACCATGGCCATGACCGCGTAGCGGCCGCGCGTCGTGAGTTTCATGATGGCTTGTTCGCCGCCCGCTGCTTGGACGCTTCGACGATGGTCTCGGCCGCCTGCTCGGCTTCATCCCGAGCGAATTCCGGCACGTCCAGCCGCGGCAAATCCTGGGCGTCGACATGCTCGCGCAAGGCCTTGCAAAGCTGTTCGACGCGTCCGTCCAGCACGTGAATGTGGTGCAACATCGACCCGATGGCCTTGGACACCGGGTCCGGCATCTCACGGGTCATGCCGTAGGCGTCAAAGCCCATCTTCTCCGCCATGGCCAGCATTTCGCGCGATGGCTGCTTGCGCTCGCTGACCACGCGGCCGGGGATGCCGACCACCGTCGCGCCGTCTGGCACGTCTGACACGACCACGGCATTGGAGCCGATGCGCGCACCGTCACCCACGTTCAACGGTCCCAACACCTTGGCGCCGGCGCCGATCACCACGTTGTTGCCCAATGACGGATGCCGCTTGCCCGGCGACCAGGACGTGCCACCCAGCGTGACACCGTGATAAAGCGTGCAGTCGTCTCCGACCACCGCGGTTTCACCGATGACGATGCCCATGCCATGGTCGATAAAAAAGCGGCGACCGATCCGCGCACCGGGATGAATCTCGATACCGGTGAACCAGCGACCGAGATGCGACAACACGCGGGCCAGCCATTTCAGGCCATGCCGCCAGCACCAGTGCGCAAGCCGATGCCCCCAAATGGCATGCAAGCCGGGGTAGGCTGTCAAAACCTCGAGCGCATGGCGTGCGGCCGGGTCTCGGTCGAACACGATGCGGATGTCTTCACGCAGGCGTTGGAACATGCTGTTTATTCCGACTGAACTACTAGGGATTATACGCCGTCGATCACGGGTGGCACAGACGCTCCTGCTCGCAGGGGTTATCGGCAGCCTGCAAGCGGCCGACGACGAGGACCTGCTGGAACTCGACCCGCTGACGATCTACGGCGAAACCGACCCCATGTACGAAGCCGAGCGCCGCATCCGCGAAATCGGCAAGACGCTGCCGCAACTCGACACCCGCGCCAACGAGCGGCCCACCGCCGTGGACGAGACCCTGGAAGCGCTGGGCCTGACCGGTGACGGCATCCAGGCCACGCATCCCGACAATCAGCGCCACTGGGCCGAGACGCTGGACAAGCTCCAATCCGACGGAAGCGACGACTAATCGCGTTGCGGAGGCGTGCAGCGCTCGATCTTGGTCAGCACTCCGCGCAGGAGATTCACCTCATCGGAATCCGGCGTGGCTCGGTGAAATAATCGGCGCAGACGCCGCATCAGCAGCCGTGGATTGTCCGGGTTGAGGTACCGCAGGTGGATGAGCGCACGCTCTAGATGCTCGAACAACCCATCCATGGCTGCCTGGGTGGCCGGCGGCACATCGGATGGGGTCTCCACGCCGGGGGCCAGCAGCGTTTGGCGCAGCTCGTATGCCATCACCTGCACGGCCATCGCGAGATTCAGCGAGCTGTATTCGGGATTCGCCGGCACGTGAATCAGCCGCTGGCAAAGATCCAGCTCGGCGTTGGTCAATCCGGTCTTTTCCCGCCCGAAGAGCAAGGCGATACGGCTGTCATCCGGCAGGGTCGCGATGCGCGTGGCGGTCTCTCGTGGCGTGTCGGCCGGCACCGTGATCGCCCGCAGGCGCGCACTGGCGCCCATCACCAGATTGCAGTCGGCGATGGCGTCTTCGACCCGCTCGACCACCAGTGCCCGCTCCAGCACATCGCCGGCACCGGAAGCCCTCGCCACGGCCTTGTCGCTGGGGAACTCTCGCGGGTCCACCAGTGCCAGATCGGACAGGCCCATGGTTTTCATCGCACGCGCCGCGGCGCCGATATTGCCGGAATCAGTGGTGCCGACCAGGACGATGCGAATGGCGCTCAGGTCTCGCATGGCTGTTCCCGTGATAATCTCGCGCCGCCCAGCGTCCCCGGTTTTCGGGTCGTTTTCCGTTCTTTACAAGACACTAACGATGCACCCATTGCTAAACATTGCAGTTGGCGCGGCCCGTTCGGCCGGCAACCTGATCATGCGGCACTACGATCGCGTGGACGAATTACGTGTGCACACCAAGCAGCGTAACGATTTCGTGACCGAGGTCGATCGCTCCGCCGAGGCGCGCATTATCGAGCATATTCACCGGGCAAACCCCAACCACGCCATTCTCGGCGAGGAAACCGGCGCCAGTGGTGACGATGAAGTCGTCTGGATCATCGATCCGCTAGACGGAACGACCAATTTTCTGCACCAGTTTCCGCAGTTCGCGGTGTCCATCGGCATTCAGGTCCGCGGCAAGCTGGAACACGGCGTGGTCTACAACCCGTATTCGCAGGAGCTGTACACCGCCTCGCGCGGTGCCGGCGCGGCCCTTGACGGCCGCCGCATTCGCGTGAGCCGCGCCAACAGCCTGGAAGGCGCCCTGATCGGCACCGGCTTTCCGTTTCGCGACGATCAGGACGTCGACGGCTACATCGCGATGTTCTCGGAGATCATGCGCAAGACCGCCGGCGTACGCCGCGCCGGCGCCGCCGCGCTAGACCTGGCCTTTGTGGCCGCCGGCCGGCTCGACGGTTTCTGGGAACTGGGGCTGAAGCCCTGGGACATGGCCGCCGGCATTGTGCTGGTGCGTGAAGCCGGCGGCATGGTCGGCGAGATGTCCGGGCGCGGCGACCCCATGAACAGCGGCAACATTGTCGTTGGCAACCCCAAGGTCTACGAGGCGCTGGGCGGCACCATCATGCGCCATCTGCGCACCAAGAAGCCGAGCTGAGCGCCGTCGGAACGCGCTGGAGACCGGGCCCGGTTCAGAACAGGTTGAAGTCCTTGCGCAGGCCGATCCGGACATTCGACTGATCATGCTGCAGATCGTCGCTGGTGCGGCGATCGAAGTCCTGATTCAGTGACTGGGTTTCCCATTCCGCGGTCAGGAAGAACTGCCATGGCAGTTCGATCGCGGTGCTGAGCGTGGCCCGGAAGCCCTGCGGCTCGCCGAGATCGATCCAGCCGGCGCCGATGCCGATTTCCCAGTATTCGTCGATGTACGCCCGCAACTCGCCGGTGATCGAGTAGCCGTCTTCGGTGATCTCGTCGTCGTCCCCGAAGGTGTATTCCTCGTAGTTGAGACGGCCGTTGAACGACAGACGCCCCACCCCACTCTCGCCGATAAAATATTTGCCCAGTCCGATACGGGTTGACGACACGCCCACGCCGCCGTCGTCGTACTCGCCATCGGTGTAGCGCCCTGCAATGAACATCGCCTCGACCGGACCGAACTTGCGAACGGCCAGAGACACATCGTAGGTCACACCGTCTGCGTCACCCGTCAGGTCCACGGCTTCGGGCTGATCCAGGCCGGAACCGGAGGTCTCGAAATCCAGTTGGGTGTAGCTGACGCCGACCGTGGTGTAGACGATGGAGGTCTCCGCTGCCGCTGGCAGCGCCGTGAGGCTTGCCACAGTGGCCAGCAGGGCCGGCAAGATAATCGATCGCATGGTGTCTCCCTGACGCACGTGAACAGCCGGTCTCCGCCGGCCGATGCGGGTGAGCATACCGCCCCGTTGGAGCCGCTGCATCACCTGCATCACGGACCCTACAAGCCAAGTTGCCGGGCAGCGAGGTCTTTCATCACTTCCGACGCCCCGCCACCTATCGACAAGACTTTGGTCTCGCGAAAAATGCGCTCGGACCGGCACCCACGCAGGTAACCGGCACCCCCAAGAATCTGCACCGCCTCGCCGGCGACCTGCTCCAGCATCGCCGTCGCGCCATTCTTGAGCATGCAAAGCTCGGCAATGGGTGCCTCACCCTGCTCACAACGCCAGGCGAGTTCATTCAGATGCGCCCGCTGGCTGGCGATCGCGGTGAGCATGTCAACGAGCTTGTGCCGAATCACCTGTCGCTGGCTTAGCGGCCGGCCAAAGGTCTCGCGTTGCCGCGCCCAGTCGAGGGCCTCGTCGTAGGCGCACTGCGCCAGCCCTACCGCCTGCGCTGCAAGCGCCAGCCGCTCACCGTTGAAGTTGCGCATGATGCCGAGAAAGCCGGCGTTTTCCTGACCGATCAGGCAATCGGCCGGCACCCGGCAATCCTCGAAATAAAGTGTCGCGGTATCCGAGCAGCGCCAGCCCATCTTGTCCAGCGACGTGCGGCCGAGCCCCGGCACATCGCCGGGAACGGCAAACAGCGAAATGCCCTGCATGCCTGCGTCACCCGTTCGCGCGGCCACGGTCATCCAGTGGGCCCGCATACCGCTGGTGATGAACGTCTTGCTACCGTTGAGCACGTAGTGGTCGCCATCACGCCGGGCGTGGGTTTTCAGGTTCGCCACGTCAGAGCCGCCCGAAGGTTCGGTGATGGCCAGGGCCGAGACCTTGCGGCCTGCCAGCACGTCGGGCAATACACGCCGCTTGAGCGCGTCGCTGCCCAGCGCCACGATCGGCGGCAAACCAATGCCCAGCGATAGCAGCGACGCGATCAAGCCCCCGGAGCCGGCACGGCACAGCTCATCGATGACGATCAGGGGATAAAAGCTGTCGGGCGTTTCCAAACCGCCATAGGCTTCGGGAAAGCCGACGCCGAGCAAGCCAACATCCGCGGCCTGCTCGTGCAACGACAGCGGCAGTTCGCCGTCAGCCTCCCACGCATCGATTTGCGGAACGATCTGCTCGGCGGTGAAGCGCCGGACCTGCTCGCGGAACGCCCGGTGCTCGTCGGTCTCCCAGAATGCGGACATCATGTCTCCTCTCGATCGCGGCGACCGCGTGCGGTCGGCCAGTTATGGTGATCGATATTCGAGCATGCGCCTATAACGAACGCGAGCCGATGGTCCAGACAGACCACCGGCTCGCGGTGTGGCGGCGACGGTGCGCCACCTAAGACTGCCGCGACTAGACCACCGCGCCATCCGCCGGGCGGTCATCGTCATCGCTGGGCGGCATCACGTCCTCACGCGATACGCCCAGGGCAATGGACACCGGGCTCGCGACGTAAACCGACGAGTAGGTGCCGACCACCACACCCACGATCAACGCGGTCGAGAATCCGGCCATGACCTCACCGCCAATCAAGCGCAGTGCGATCAGGGCCAGCAGCGTCGTCAGGCTGGTCACCAGCGTCCGTGACAGGTTCTCGTTCACCGAGCGATTAATCGTCGCCTTGGCATCACCCGCGGCAGCACGCCGGAAATTCTCACGGCAGCGGTCGAACACGACGATGGTGTCGTTGAGCGAGTAGCCGATCACGGCCAACACCGCCGCGAGCACGGTCAGGTCGAATTCCAGATGGAGGAAAGAGAAGAATCCCAGCGTGATGATCACGTCATGCCCCAGCGCAGCCACGGCGCCGGTCGAGAACTTCCAGTGAAACCGGAACCAGACATAGGCAAAGATCAGCAGCAACGCGATGATGGTTGCCAACGAACCATCGACGGTGAGCTCCTCACCCACCTGCGGGCCGACAAACTCCACCCGGCGCAGGTCCGGTCGCGCGCCGTCCGCCCGCAGCGCCTTGAGCACCTCTGTCGACAGGTCAGCGTTGCTCTCCCCGTCGCGCGGGGCGAGGCGGATCATCACATCATTGCGGGCACCGAAGTACTGCACGATAGCGTCACCAAAACCGCCATCGGCCAGCTGACCACGAATCGCATCCAGATCCGCCGCTTCGGGATAACCGACTTCGACGATGACGCCACCGGTGAAATCGATACCGAAATTCAGCTGGCGTGTCGCCAGCGAGACGATGGAGGCGATGATCAGTACGGCCGAGATCAGCAGCGCAAGCTTGCGCTGGGCCATGAAGTCGAAATTCGGCGTTTGGCTGAAAAATTTCATGGCTTAGATCGGGAGCTTGGAGAGTCGGCGACCGCCGAACAGTGCATTGACCAGCACGCGTGTGCCGAAGATTGCCGTGAACATGGACGAGATGATGCCGATCGACAATGTCACCGCGAAGCCCTTAACCGGCCCGGTGCCGAAGATGAACAGCACCACAGCCGCGATCAACGTGGTGATGTTGGCATCGGCGATGGTCGAGAACGCCTTGTCGTAACCGCCGGCAATGGCTTCCTGCGGCTTGGCGCCCGCTTTCAGTTCCTCGCGGATGCGCTGAAAGATCAGCACGTTGGCATCCACCGCCATGCCCACCGTCAGCAACATACCGGCGATGCCGGGCAAGGTCAGCGTGGCCTGCAGCATGGACAACACGGCGACGATCATCACAACGTTGAGCAGTAGCGCAGCGTTGGCGATCAGGCCGAACACTTTGTAGTACATGGCCATGAACAACACGACCAGGGCGAATCCGAGAATGGTCGCGTTACGGCCCTGCTCCACGTTGTCCTGTCCGAGGCTGGGTCCGATGGTCCGTTCCTCGACGATGGCAATCGGAGCGGCCAGCGCGCCGGCACGCAGCAGCAGCGCCAGGTCGTGGGCTTCCTTGCTGGTCAGGCCGGTCGTCTGGAAGCGCTTACCGAACACGCCGCGAATCGTCGCCACGGAAATGATTTCCTCGATCTGCTCGCGATCGAACTGCGGCTCACCGTTCTCGTCGTAGGTTGTCGTGATGATCGTCTCTTTGTAGAGCACGGCCATCGGGTTGCCCACGTTCTTTTCGGTGAATTCGAACATGCGCTTGGCCGCGCGACCATCGAGCGTCACCGACACGGCCGGCGTGCCGCTTTCCTGATCCACAGTCGCTGCCGCGTCCACCAACTCGTTGCCGGTGGCAATGATGTCGCGCTTGAGCAAATAGGGCCGGTCGGTGTCACGCTCGAAGAACAGCTGCGTGCCCGCCGGGGCGATGCCGGTGCGGGCTGCGCGATCCGGGTCGCCTTCCAGCGCGACAGCCCGGTATTCCAGCGTCGCTGTCGCACCGAGCACGTCCTTGATGCGTGTGGTGTCCTGCACGCCCGGCAGCTGCACCAGAATGCGGCTGGCGCCCTGGCGCTGCACCACAGGCTCGGCGACGCCCAGCTGGTTGACACGACTGCGCAAGGTGGTGAGGTTTTGCTTGACCGCGAAGTCCAGAATTCGCTGTTCTTCTTCCTCGGTCAGGGCCAGCACCAGTGCGTTGCTCGACTGATTGGCATCTTCGACCGACAGCTCCCGATACTCTCGGTTCAGCGTCGACTGGGCCTCGTCCAGGGTTGCGGCATCTCGAAACGCGATGATCAGCGAGCCATCCTCGATCTTGCGCGAGGTGTAGCGCAGGTCACGCGCCCGCAAGAACGCCGGTATTTCCTGCAGATAACGCTCCATCGCGGTCTCGCGGACCGACTGGGCATCGACTTCCAGCAGGAAGTGCACGCCACCACGCAGATCCAGCCCTAGCGACATCGGCTCGGCGCCCAGGCCGACGAGCCAGCCAGGTGTGCGCGGCGCCAAGCTGAGAGCGACCACGTAGTCACGCCCCAGCACCTCTCGCAGACTTTCGGCCGCCGCAAGCTGAGCGGTGTCGTCGGGCATGCGGGCCAGCAGCTGCCCGTCGACGATGGCGACCGACAGCGCTTCGATATCGGCTCGGGAGAGGATGGCATCCACGCGAGACACGAAGGACTCGTCCAGCACGTCCCCGGAATCCGAAGACACCTGGATTGCCGGATCCTCGCCGAAGAGATTCGGCAGCGCGAACAGCACGCCCACCACCACAACGGCGGTGAGCAGCAACCACCGCCACAGGCTGTTTCGATTCATCAGACGGACTTCAGCGAGCCCTTGGGCAACACGCTGGAGACAGACTGGCGCTGCACCGTGATGACCACACCCTCGGACACCTGCAGCTTGATGTACTCATCGCCCATTTCGGCCACGGCGCCGGCAACACCGCCTGCGGTGATGACCTCATCGCCCTTGGACAGGCTGGCGATCAGTTGCTTGTGCTCTTTGTTTCGCTTCATCTGAGGACGGATCAGCATGAAGTAGAACAACACGATCAGACCGACCAGCGGGAGCAGCTGAACGAAGGCGTTGGGGCCGGCACCGGCGCCCTGCTGGGCGTGTGCGGCGGAGATCAGAAAATCCATATTTCCGAGTTCTTGGGTAGGCGAAAGGCGGCGTAGTATGCCAGAACACCCAACCATGCTCCTGCCCCGTGACCGAACCCGTCCTCATCGTGTTCTGCACCTGCCCCGACTCCGCCAGTGCCGAGGCCATCGCGCGGCAACTGGTGGGCGAACATCTCGCTGCCTGCGTCAATGTGTTGCCCGCCATCCGCTCGGTCTATCGCTGGGCAGGACAAGTCGAATGCGACGACGAGGCCCTGCTCTGGATCAAGACCACACAAGCCGCCTACTCGGCGCTAGAATCCACCATCCGTCAGATTCATCCGTACGAACTCCCCGAAATCATCGCGGTCGAATCGGCCCGCGGCCTTCCTGACTATCTGCAATGGGTTCACGACTCTTCATCAGCATCGCGTTGATCAGCTTCAGCGCGCTGTCGGCGGCGAATGACTTTGGCGCGGACAGCCAGGCTGCGTTTCTGTCCGCAGATCAGGCATTCGTGGCAGACGTCTGGATGGACGGCGAGCAAGCGACCGTCGCCTGGCAGATCGCGCCCGGCTACTATCTCTACGGTCATGCCCTGGCGTTCGAGCTGGATGGGGCGACCTTGCAGGCCAGCATCCCGGCCGGCGAACCCTACCGGGATGAACACTTTGGTGATGTCTCAATCTACCGCGACCAATTGTTCGTGGCGCTGCCGCCGGAGGCTGCGCGCGGCACCCTGACAGTTCACTATCAGGGCTGCGCCGATGCCGGCCTGTGCTATCCCCCCACGCAACGCAGTTTCACTTTGCCGCCACCATGAAAACCTGGATCGTCCTGCTCGTGATCGCGGTCATCGCTGCTGCTGGCGGCTTCGCGCTGCAACAATCCATGCAGGCGCCCGATGCCCTGCCAGCACAGGCCGCCCTACCCAGTTTCAGCATTGCCGACCTTGGCGGCGAGCCGGTCACGCCAGACGACTTTCCGGGTAAAACGGTGCTGATCAACTTCTGGGCCACCTGGTGCCCACCCTGCCGAGACGAGATTCCCGAACTCATTGCACTTCAGGACAAGTACGGCGAGGATCATTTGCAGATCCTGGGTATTGCGCTGGACGACCGAGCGCGCGTTGCCGAATATGCAGCCCGGATCGGCATGAACTACCCGGTGCTGGTGGTCGAAGGGGCAGACGGCTTCGACCTGATGGATGCCTACGGGGCGCGGATCGGCGGCTTGCCGTTCAATGTCATGATTCACCCCGATGGCCGCGTGGCCTTGCGCCATGAAGGGGCCGTCACCGGCGACGAGATCGAGTCACGACTGAAACTGCCCACCGGCATGTAGGAAATTTGCGGCGATTGTCTGCGAAATTCGCCATATCTCCCTGAAAAGGGTTCACATCGCATTCCTGCTCAGGCACACTCGATGCAAATTGCTCGGGGGTGCACGTGGCCACGTTGCTACTGCTTAATGGTCCAAATCTGAATCTGCTCGGCTCTCGCGAGCCTGGGATTTATGGTGACCAGTCCCTTGATCAGCTGGAAGCCTCGCTGATTGATGAGGCGACGCAGGCTGGGCACGCCCTGGCGACGTTCCAGAGCAACCACGAAGGCGAGCTCATCGACCGCATCCATGCCGCCGTGCGCGAGGGGGTCGACTTCCTCCTGATCAACCCCGCGGCGCTGACCCATACCAGCATCGCGTTGCGCGACGCCTTGCTCGCCGTGGGCATTCCGTTCATCGAGATACACCTGTCGAACGTTCACGCCCGTGAAGCGTTCCGGCATACAAGCTTTCTTTCCGATATCGCGGTTGGTGTGATCGCCGGGCTGGGGCCGATTGGCTACAGCTTGGCGCTGCGCGCCGCCATCGTCCAGTTGAAGACTGCCAACCCCAAGGGCTGACATGGATATTCGCAAGGTCAAGAAACTGATCGAGTTGTTGGAGGAATCCAACCTCGCCGAGCTGGAAATCACCGAAGGTGAAGAGTCGGTGCGCATCAGCCGCTACTCCACCACCCAGGCCGCGCCTGCCGTGCATATGCCGGCGATGCAGGCCGCCCCGGTCGCGCCAGCAGCCGCCCCTGAAGCGGCTTCAGCGCCGACCGCGGAGCCCGCCGTGGCCACCGGCCACATGGTCAAGGCCCCGATGGTCGGCACGTTCTACCGCTCCCCATCACCCAGCGCCCCGTCCTTTGTCGAGGTCGGGCAGACGGTGCAGGTTGGGCAGACGCTCTGCATCATTGAGGCGATGAAGATGATGAATCAGATCGAGGCGGACCGGTCCGGCGTGATCCGTGAAGCGCTGGCCGAGAACGAGCAGCCGGTGGAGTTCGACCAGCCTCTGTTCGTCATCGAGTAATGATAGAGAAGCTACTGATCGCCAACCGCGGGGAAATCGCGCTGCGCATCTTGCGCGCGTGCCGCGAGCTCGGCATCCAGCCGGTGGCCGCCTATTCCACGGCCGACCGGGATCTCAAGCATGTGCTGCTCGCCGATGAAGCGGTCTGCATTGGCCCGGCCAGTGCGACCGGGAGCTATCTGAACATGGCTGCGCTGATGAGCGCCGCCGAAGTCACCAATTGCACGGCCATCCACCCCGGCTATGGGTTCCTGTCGGAGAATGCGGATTTCGCCGAATCCGTCGAACGCTCCGGGTTCATCTTTGTCGGGCCGACCGCTGACGTCATCCGCACGATGGGCGACAAGACGGCGGCCATCGCCGAGATGCAGGCGGCAGGCGTGCCTTGCGTGCCGGGCTCCGATGGCGTGCTGCCGGAGGACGAGGACCAGATCAAGACGATCGCGGAGCGCGTGGGCTACCCGGTGTTGATCAAGGCCGCCGCAGGTGGCGGCGGTCGTGGCATGCACGTGGTGCAGAGTGAAGCGGCGCTGATCTCCTCGGTAAACCTGGCCCGCCAGGAAGCCCAGGCGGCGTTCGGCAATGGCGCGGTGTTCCTGGAGAAATTCCTGCAGACACCCCGTCACATCGAGTTTCAGGTGCTGGCAGACAATCATGGCAACGTCGTGCATCTCGGTGAACGCGACTGTTCGCTGCAGCGCCGCCACCAGAAGGTGGTCGAAGAATGCCCGGCACCCGGCATCACCGACGCCCAACGCAAGGAGATCGGCTTTCTTTGCACCGAGGCCTGCAAGCGCATCGGTTATCGGGGCGCGGGCACCTTCGAGTTTCTCTACGAGAACGGGTCGTTCTACTTCATCGAGATGAACACCCGCATTCAGGTCGAGCATCCGGTCACCGAAATGGTGTCGGGCGTGGACTTGGTCCGCGCACAGTTGCGCGTGGCCTCCGGCGAACCGCTGGGCTTCACCCAGGACGACATCCGCATGCGCGGGCATGCCATCGAATGCCGAGTCAACGCCGAACATCCGCGATCCTTCGTGCCCTCGCCCGGCGAGATTCGGATGTACCACCCGCCCGGCGGTCCCGGGATCCGCGTCGACTCGCATCTGTACTCGGGGTATCGCGTACCTCCGCATTACGATTCCATGGTCGGCAAGCTGATCGCGCATGGTGACTCGCGTGAATCCGCCCTCGCCCGCGTGCGTCAGGCGCTATCCGAGATGGTCGTGGAAGGAATCCAGACCAACCTCGAACTGCATGAGCAGATCATGCGCGATCCCGGCTTCGTCGCTGGCGGCGTCCACATCCACCACCTCGAAACGCTGTTGCGCCAGTGGCAGGACTAGGCACGTCGCGCGGCTGGCTGGAGATCACCGCAACCGGCGCCGACGCCGAAGCCCTGGAAGATGCGCTACTGGACGCCGGCGCACTGGCCGTCACGCTGACGGATGCGGCTGATGTGCCGATTCTGGAACCCGAGTTGGGCACCCATCCCACCTGGCCAAGCACCTGCGTGACCGGCCTGTTCGGCGCCGACGCCGACGAAAGCCAAGTGCTGGAGAGTGTGCGCACGCTGATCCCCGAGACCGAGATCGGCCCCTGGTCGGCCTCCCGATTGGAAGATCGGCAATGGGTCCGCGCCTGGCTGGATCACTACCACCCGATGACGTTCGGCGAACGCCTGTGGATTTGCCCCACCGGCCGCGAAGCGGATATCCCGGCCGACGCCGTCGCGGTCCACCTGGATCCTGGCCTGGCCTTCGGCACCGGCACGCATTCCACGACCGCCCTGTGTCTGCGCTGGCTGGACGGCATGGCTTGCGAAGGCACGAGTGTGCTGGACATGGGGTGTGGGTCCGGCGTGCTGGCCGTCGCCGCGGCACGGCTGGGTGCCTCCCGTATCGATGGCGTGGATATCGATCCTCAGGCCGTGCAGGCCACCCGCGACAACGCGCAGCGCAATGCGGTGACGGTGCAGGCCTGGTTGCCTAAGGATGCCCCGACGGACAGCCGCTACGACATCGTGATCGCCAATATTCTGGCGGCACCACTGATCACCATGGCGCCCGCGTTGGCCGCACGCCTCCGCCCAGGGGGACACCTGGTGCTGGCTGGTTTGCTCGAATCCCAGGCCGAGGATGTCATCGCGGCCTATGCGCCCTACCTGCCGCTGCGCATTGGTGCGGTGCACGATGGCTGGGCGCGCTTGCAAGGTCACATCGACAAATGAGCGCCAAGACGCTGACCTGCCTACGCATTCTTCGCATGGGCCTCGCCCTGTAAAAACCACTGGCCGGATCACGCTTGCGCTCACCATCTGCAGCGCTATGATCCGCCGTCTTTTCCGCAATGACCCTCAGATGCCGAGCGGGGAGTTCGGCACGCCCTTTGCGGGTTGTTGCACTCCTTGATTCATCGCCTGCTGAGAACTGCCCGACCGCTTTGGCTCCATGAAAAACGGCTCCGCACCTCTCCGACCGCTGCGTGAACACGTGGCGGATAGCCTGGCTCACTACCTGGGCCAGCTGAACGGCCACGCGCCTTGCGACCTCTACCAGATCGTACTCGACCAGGTGGAGGCACCCCTGCTCCAGGCCGTGCTCGAATACTCCGAGGGCAATCAGTCGCGTGCAGCCGAAATCCTCGGCCTGAATCGGGGCACCCTGCGCAAAAAACTCAAGGCACACGGACTCCATCAATGACCTTAGCGCCCACTGTTGTGCGGCGCGCCCTGCTCAGTGTTTCCGACAAGACCGGCATCGTCGATCTGGCCCGGGAACTCGCAGCGCGCGATATCCAAATCCTCAGCACCGGCGGTACCGCCCGGACGATTCGGGAGGCCGGCTTGCCGGTGACCGACGTGTCCGAGGTCACCGGGTTCCCCGAGATCATGGATGGCCGCGTCAAGACGCTGCATCCCAAGATTCACGGCGGCATTCTCGGCCGGCGTGGTCAGGATGACGCCGTCATGGCGGAGCACGGCATCACCGGCATCGATCTGGTCGTGCTGAACCTCTACCCCTTCGAGCAGACGATCGCGCGACCGGGCGTTAGCGATGTCGATGCCATCGAGAACATCGACATCGGGGGGCCCGCCATGCTGCGCGCGGCCGCCAAGAACCATGCGCATGTCACCGTGGTCGTCGACCCTGCCGACTACGCGGCATTAATCGAATCCCTGCCTGCGGGCGGACCCGACCAAGCCATGCGCCGCGCTCTGGCCGCCAAGGCCTTCGCCCTGACGGCGCGCTACGACGGCGCGATCGCCGGGTACCTGACCCGCGACGCGGGCGACGATGCCCAGACCGAACTGCCGAGCACGCTGACGCTGCAGTTCGAGCGCGTGCAACCGATGCGCTACGGCGAGAACCCGCACCAGTTCGCGGCGTTTTACCGCGAGCGCCATGCACCGGGCGGCACGCTCGCCACGGCCAAGCAACTCCAGGGCAAGCCCCTGTCCTTCAACAACGTCGCCGACTGCGACGCGGCTGTCGCCTGTGTACAGGCGTTCGACAGCGCGACGCCGGCCTGCGTCATCGTCAAGCACGCCAACCCCTGCGGGGTGGCCGTGGCGGGAACACAGGCAGACGCGTACGAGGCAGCGTATGCCACCGACAGCACCTCGGCCTTCGGCGGGATCATCGCGTTCAATCAAACCGTCGACGCGCCGATGATCGAGACCATCCTCGACCGCCAGTTCGTCGAAGTCATTGCCGCGCCAGGCTTCACCGCCGCAGCAGTGGACGTACTCACGCGCAAGAAGAATGTTCGCGCGCTGGCGCTGGGCGAGGCCGCACCCCAAGCCGCCGCCATGGACTACAAGCGCGTGGCCGGCGGATTGCTGGTGCAAAGCCTGGACAGCGCCGGCTCGCAGACTGACTGGAGCGTCGCCACCGATCTACAGCCCGACGCCGACACCTTCCGGGATCTCGGCTTCGCCTGGACCGTGGCCCGGTTCGTGAAATCCAACGCCATTGTCTACGCGCGCGGCGCCCGGACCATCGGCATCGGCGCGGGGCAGATGAGTCGGGTCGACAGCGCGCGGTTGGGCGTGGACAAGGCCGCCCGCGCCGAACTGACCGTGCAAGGTGCGGTGATGGCCTCCGATGCCTTCTTCCCATTTCGCGACAGCATCGACGCGGCGGCAGCCGCAGGCGTCCAGGCGATCATCCAGCCGGGTGGCTCGATCCGGGACGATGAAGTCATCGGCGCGGCCAACGAGCACGGCATCGCCATGGTGCTCACGGGGCGTCGTCACTTCCGTCACTGACGCATTCGGAGCACCGGCGTCATGCGCGCTGAACGGGGACTGACAACCACCGGGGTGGTGGCGTAGCCTGAACGGTGACTGTCACCCTAGCGAGGCCCCCCATGGCTCGATTGCACACCCTTCTGATCGGCAGCGTGCTGGCCGTTGCCTGTACCGCCTCATTCGCCGCCACGACCACCGGCTCGCGTATCGACCGTGAGTCCGGCGAGGCCTGTGGCGCACACAACGTCAAGGTCATCACTCGAGATGATCTCGAACGTTCGGGCGCCCTCACCGTGGCTCAAGCCATCCAGCGCGCGCCGCGCCGCGCCGATACGGCGCTGCCGGAATGCCGGGACAAGCCGAAAAGCGACGCAACGGACGCCGAGGCGGCCACCGGCTGAACAGGCCGGCGGCCTAGCTCAGGCAGCGGTCGCCAGCGAGGCGCCGGCCTTCGAACCCGCCTTGGCTTCCGGCTCGCAGGAGGTATGGCGCAGGACACGCCCCATCTGCTCCAGGCCGAGCGTGTCGCCGTGCTGAGCACCGGACCAGGCCACCTTGCCGGCGATGAGCGTAAGCGTCACGACGCCGTCGGAGCGATTGACCATCTGGTCGTTCTGGAAGGCATCGCGATGAATGCGGCGCGTATGCGCGTCGGAGTCATAGGCCTGCAGCGCCGCGGGATCGACCAGAATCACGTCCGCCTGCTCGCCGACGTCCAGCCGGCCGGCGCGCACCCCGAAGAAATCAGCCGGGTCCCGCGTCAGCCGTTTAACATGCCAGGCGACCCGATCCAGCCCATCTTGCTGAGCCATTTGCAGCCCCCGCAGGTTGGCGTCGTAAAAGGCCATGTTGGTCAGATGCGCGCCCGAATCGTTGAAGCCGGGCAGCACCAGCGGATTGAACAGCAAGTCCTTGACCACGGCGGGGTCACGATTGGCCGAAACCACGTACCAGCGCAGGTCGAGGTCGTATGTGCGGAACAGATGCAACATGAAGTCGGCTTCGCTGCCGATGGGCGCCGGAAAGGCTGCGAACACATCGGCCTCGGCCTGAGACCGCGCACCTTCCTGGCTGGCTTGCCAGCGCGCTAGGCGGTCAAAGACCTCCTGAAATGTCGTGCCCTTCCACAGGGCGTCGACATCGCCGGGCACCTGCACGAACACCATGTCTTCCAGGCGGCGCCCGAAGGCCATGCGTTCGCGCTGGAGACGGCGCGCGAGATTCGCGAGGTTGAAACCGGACTTGCCGTAGTTCCACATCTTGCGGAAGCGACCCTGAAACGCGGGATCGTTCAGCAGCCGCATGCGCGCGTCACGATCATCCAGATCCGGCTCGTTGAGCTCGCGCAGCTCGTCGATTTCTTCCGCCAGCGGATTGATCGGACCATCCCAGTAGACCTTGAACGGTGCCGCCAGCGCCTGAAAGCGGAAGTGCCCCTTCAGCAACCTGGAGTTGAGCAGCCGGCTCAGCAAACGCCCGAGCTTGGCGATGCCTTTGTTGGTGGCGATGTCCAAGGCCGCCACGGCGGTGATCTTTAACGGTTTCCCGAACAAGCGGCCGCTGGTCAGCAGGAAGTTACGCAGCACCTGTGGCGGGCTGTCCTTGGGCGGCGTCGCCTGCCAGACGCGGTCGTGACGGCGCACGACATGCGTGAGCCGTTTCAGCTCCTTGTAGCTGCCCCACTGGCTCGGGATCTTCGTCCGTCGATGCGGGTCGTTGGCGAGGTAGTGAAACGGTAGCGCGTCGGTGGAAAAGCCCGGATAACCCTCGTGCATCGCCCGCTCGATCAGCGACTCCATGCGCGCGAGCTCAGCCTCCGTCGGGTAACGCGTGACCGACTCGCGCAGCCCCATGACCTCGGCGCGCAGCATCGAGTGCGGCAGCAACGGAACCACATTGGGACCCAGCGGCAGGGCATCGAAGTGCGACAGGTAGCCCGCGGAATCGCTCCAACGCACCTGATCGACCACCCGGGTTAACACCGACTTGGGAATGTTCTCGACACGCGCAAAGCAGTCGACAATCGGATCCTCGCCATTGCGCCGCTGCGAACCGAAGGCCAGCCCCAGCGAACAGTTCCCGAAGACCACGGTCGTCGTGCCATGGCGGACGGCTTCCGGCAAGCCGGGCGCGAGCTCGACCTCCAGGTCAAAATGCGTGTGGATATCCAGCAGACCCGGCATCAGCCACCGGCCGTCGGCGTCGATGACCACCTCCGCCTGCTCGGCTGGCAGTTCCGCACCGCGGGCGGCGATGCGCCCATTGAGGATGGCCAGATCTTCGCGTGTGGGCGCAACACCAGTGCCGTCAAACACCAGCGCATTGCGAATCAGGGTATCCCAGCGTGCCGTCTCACTCATGAGGGTCTCCTTGCCTCAGACTGCTGAAGGTACGGAATGCACTCTAGCGCCCCCATGCCTGGGCTGCTGTCGTAGATTCGGCCCAGCGACCCCGTGCACGCTGACCGTCAGCCGGCATACATCGCCTCGATCTCAGCAGCATATTTTTCCGTAATCACGCGGCGCTTTTTCTTCATTGTCGGCGTCAACTCGCCGCCTTCAACGGAAAAGTCCTCCGCCAACAGGGTGAACTGCTTGATCCCCTGCACCCGCGCCAGTCGCGTATTCGCGTCATCGATCTGACTGCGGAACCAGCTGACGAACAACGGACAGGCCGTAGCCTCGGCCGGCGTTCGGGCCGGGCTGCCCGCCGCACGCGTCGCCGTGCCCAGCGTTTCCGGATTGAGTGTGAACAAGGCGGACATGAACTTGCGGCGGTCACCAATGACCGCCACCTGGCTGACGCCCGGGATGCCGGCGAGCTGGCCCTCCAGCATCTGCGGGCTCACATTCTCACCCCCGGCCGTGATGATCAGCTCCTTCTTGCGATCGGTGATGTAGACGAATCCGTCATCATCCATGTGACCCACGTCGCCCGTGTGCAGCCAGCCATCGCCGTCGATGGTCTCAGCCGTGGCCTCGGGATTCTTGTAGTAGCCCAACGCCACCTGCGGACCGCGCAGCAGGATCTCGCCGTCCTCCGCAATGGACACTTCCGTCCCCGGCAGCGCCCGGCCGATCGAGCCGGAGCGGTTCGACCCCGGCATGGACAAGGTACCGCCACCGGTGGATTCCGACTGCCCGTAGACCTCGAGAATGGTGATGCCGAGCGATGCAAAAAAATCGACGGTGCTCTGCGCGATGGGCGCTGCGCCGGTCATCGCATAAAAGCATCGATCCAGGCCCAGCGCCGCCTTGAGCTTGGAGAAGATCAGCCGTTCAGCCAGCGGATAGGTCCAGGGTCTGCGTGCGCCCGTCTGATCAGCCTGAGCCGATGCGCGCCCAACCCCCCGAGCCCATTGCAACAGGTGCTTCTTGACGCCGGTCGCCTCGGCCATGCCGGCCTCCAGCTTGGCCTGGATCTTCTCCCAGACCCGTGGGACGGCGACAAAGAAATGCGGTCGCACCTCCTTGAGATTGTCGCCCAGCGCATCCAGCGATTCGGCGAACCACACGGTCTGACCGGCAGCAAGCGAGACATGCAGGGTCACGTTCTGCTCGGCGATGTGGCAGAGCGGCAGATAACTGATGACCTCATGACCCCGCTCGATGCCCACGGCGTCGCGCGCGGCCTCGCCGGTAAAGGTCAGGTTGCGATGCGACATCATCACGCCCTTGGGATTCCCGGTGGTTCCCGAGGTGTAGATCAGCGTGGCCAGGTCGTTGGGCTTCAACGCATTGATCCGGTGTTGCAAGCTGTCTTCGGTGACCTGATCGGCATAGGTCTGCAGCGCCCCCCAGGTCAGCACGCCCGGCGCGTCGGATTCGCCACCGATCAGCACGATCGTCTTCAGCTTCGGCAATTGGTCACGGACTGCCAGCACTTTCGCCAGCTGCGCTTCGGAGTCGACCAGAACCATGGACGAGTCGCTGTGGTCGATGACGTAGGCGCATTGCTCGGGGCTGGACGTCACGTAAAGTCCGGCCGGCACCGCCCCCGCCGCGACAGCACCCAGGTAGGCCGTCACCCAGTGCTCGCTGTTACCCGCCAGCAGCGCGAAGCCGTCGCCAGGCTCCAACCCGGCGCCGATCAGGGCCCGGGCCGTGCGGCGCACATTCCGGCGATATTCGGTCCACGATGTGGCCTGCCAGACGCCATTCACCTTGGTTTTGAGCGCCGGAAGATCGCCACAACGGGCGGCGGTCTCCTCGAACACCTGCATCACGGTTCGACTCATGCTTGTCTCCACCTCTAGTTGTTGGCGGTCGTGCATGCCGCCTTGTTGTGCAATGTCACCCGAGCCTTGGGCGGGGTCAATCCTGGCGGATTATTCCGGCGCCTCGGCCCCCGGCTTGGCGATCGCCCGCCAGATCAACTCGAACAGGGCATCGGCCCGCGCCGCCAAGGGTTCTCGCATGCCGCGACTCAGCCATTGTGAAATCACCCGCGCGGCCACCCCGTAAAAAACATCCAGCAAATCCCGCTCGTCCACTTCGTCGGTCAGCACGCCGGCCGCCCGCCCCTCCGTCAGCACCTGGATGAATACGTGCGTGAACTGCGGCTGGCGTAGCGCTGGCTCCCGGCTCCAGGCGTTGAAGTAAATCGCGTTCTGCATCAACAGGCCGACCTTGGGATTGCGGTCGTAGAAGTCCAGCAGCACCCAGAACACCTTGCGCAACCGGTCCTTGTAAGTCTGGATGCCCTGCAGGTGGTCCAGCATGCGCTCGGTCACCTGCGCCATCCAGTGATCCAGTCCCGAGTACAGCAGCGCCTCCTTGCTGCCGTAATACTTGTAGAGGGTCTGCAGGCTCACCCGCGCCTCGCGGGCGATTTCGGCCATGCCGACCTTGTGAAATTCCCGCGTGGAAAAGACGTTGAGCAGGGCCTCTTCGATACGTTCGCGTGTCCTGGGGGCCAGGCCGCTGAGATCTGGAATCGCATTATCTGGCGTCATGGTAATAAACATTACCTGATTGACCCTGGCGACACCAGATACGCGCTTGTCGCGCATTGCAATTCGCTAGCGTATGGCATAGCTTTCGCCCAGCTCATCTATGCGGCTGGCGCCAACTCGCGACGAGCCACATGGGTAATCAATATTACCATTCGGCCGAGCATAGCTCGTGGAGATCCCCATGACCGACGCCTACGTGTTCGACGCCTTGCGCACGCCTCGCGGCAAAGGCAAGAAAGACGGCTCCCTGCACCAGATCGCACCTGTCGATCTGCTCAAGAACGTGATGGTGGAGTTGCGTGACCGCCATGCGCTGGACACCAGCCAGGTCGACGATGTGGTGCTGGGCTGCGTCACCCCGGTGGGCGAACAGGGCGCCGACATTGCCCGCACCGCGGTGATCTACGCCGGTTGGGACGAATCAGTGCCCGGTGTCACCCAATCCCGCTTCTGCGCTTCGGGCCTCGAATCGGTGAATCTGGCCGCGATGAAGGTGAAATCAGGCGAGGAGCATCTGGTCGTCGCCGGCGGCGTTGAATCGATGAGCCGCTGGCCGATGGGTTCCGATGGCGGCGCCATGGTCATGGACCCACGCGTCAACGCCAAGATGGATTTCGTGCCGCAGGGCATTAGCGCCGATCTAATCGCCACGCTGGAGGACTTTTCACGGGAGGACGTCGATGCCTTCGCGGTTGAATCCCAGCGTCGCGCGGCCGCCGCCCAGGAGGCCGGCCACTTCAAGCGGTCGGTCGTGCCGGTCACGGACGATGTGGGCCTGACCGTACTGGATCACGATGAAACCATCCGCGGCACCACGACGGTCGACACCCTCTCCGGCCTGAAACCGTCCTTCCAGCAAATGGGGGTGATGGGTTTCGACGCCACGGCGCTGCGCAAGTACCCGACCATCGAGTCCATCCGGCACGTGCACCACGCCGGCAATTCGTCGGGCATTGTCGACGGCGCCTCGGTGGTGCTGATCGGCTCCAAAGACAAGGGCAGCGAACTCGGATTGAAACCCCGCGCCCGCATTGTCTCCACCGCGGTGGTCGGCACCGAACCGACCATCATGCTGACCGGCCCTGGCCCGGCATCACTGAAGGCGCTGAAGAAGGCCGGCATGACCCCGCAGGACATTGACCTGTACGAGATCAACGAAGCCTTTGCTGCGGTCGTGCTGCGCGCCATTCGCGATCTGGACATCGACCCGGCGACCGTCAATGTCAATGGCGGCTCCATCGCCATGGGCCATCCCTTGGGTGCCACCGGCGCGATTCTGCTGGGCACGCTGATCGACGAACTGGAGCGGCAAGACAAGTCCACGGGGCTGATCACCTTGTGCGTCGGCGGCGGCATGGGCATCGCCACCGTCATTGAACGCGTCTGATCCGATTGCCGACCACGCCGTGCGTCGCGCGGACGGCGTGACTTCGACTGACCCCATAAAAGCATCCAACGGAGGCGAACCGTCATGGTGGCCAACCTGAACGACAATCCCGAGTCCCCCATCCGCTATGAGGTCGATGCCGATGGCATCGCCGTGATCACGCTGGACATGCCCGGCCGCTCGCAGAACGTACTCAACGAGACGCTGACCGAACCATTCCAGGCGGTTGTCGAGCAGGCCTACGGCGATGACACCGTTAAAGGTTTGGTGGTCACGTCAGGCAAGCGGGATTTTCTCGCCGGCGCCGACATCGACGGGCTGTACCAGATGACCGACCCAGCCGAGGTCGTGGCCATGTCCGACGGCTTCAAGGCGCTGCTACGACAGCTGGAGACCGGTGGCAAGCCGGTGGTCTGCGCGCTCAATGGCTCGGCGCTGGGCGGCGGCCTGGAGATGGCCTTGGCCTGCCATCACCGCATTGCGCTGAACAATCCCAAGGCGAAGTTCGGCTTGGTCGAAGTCAAGCTGGGGCTACTGCCCGGCGGTGGCGGCACCCAGCGGCTGCCGCGCCTGATCGGCATTCAAACCGCCCTGCCCCTGCTGATGGAAGGCAAGGAGTTGCGTGTCGATGCCGCCAAGGCACAGGGCCTGATCGATGAAGTGGCCGACACCCCGGACGAGCTGATCACCAAGGCCAAGGCCTGGGCGAAGGTTAATCCGAAGGCGGCGCAACCCTGGGATGAGAAGAAGTTCAAATACCCCGGCGGGGACGCCAAGCATCCCGCCGTGGCGCAGATGCTGGCGATCGCACCGTCGATGCTGCGGGCCAAAACCCACGGCAACTTCCCCGCCACGCTGCACATCATGGCCAGCGTCGTCGAAGGCTCGCTGGTCGATTTCGAAAACGCACTCAAGATCGAATCCCGCTATTTCGCGGCCTGCGTCGTGTCGCCGGAAGCGAAAAACATGATCACCACGCTGTGGTATCAGCTCAACCACATCAACAAAGGCGGCTCACGACCCGACGGTTATGAGCGCGCGCGCTTCTCCAAGGTCGGCATTCTCGGCGCGGGGATGATGGGCTCGGCCATCGCCTTCGTCAGCGCCAAGGCCGGCTTTGATGTCGTGCTCAAGGACGTGTCGCAAGACGGCGCAGACAAGGGCAAGGCGTACTCCGAATCACTGGTGAAAAAAGCGGTCTCCAAAGGCCGCATGAGCAAGGAGGACGGCGCAACACTGCTGGACAAGATCCTCCCCACCGGCGATGTGCAAGACCTGACCGGCTGCGACCTGATCGTCGAAGCCGTGTTCGAGGACCGGGGGCTGAAAGCCAAGGTGACGCAGGAGACGGAGGCGGTGATGGACGCGAGCGGTGTGTTCGCGTCCAACACCTCCACCTTGCCGATCACCGGCCTGGCGGAGCCATCGGCGCGCCCGGATCAGTTCGTCGGGCTGCACTTCTTCTCGCCAGCCGACAAGATGCCGCTGGTGGAGATCATCAAGGGCGAACAGACCAGCCCCGAGACACTGGCCCGCGCCTTCGACTACGTCCAGCAGATCAAGAAGACCCCGATCGTGGTCAACGATTCGCGCGGCTTTTACACCTCGCGCGTGTTCTCCACCTACATCATGGAAGGCATCGCATTACTGACCGATGGCCAACATCCACGCCGCATCGAGGTCGCCGGGCTCAAGTCCGGCATGCCGGTCGGCCCGCTGGCCTTGCACGATGAGGTCTCGCTATCGCTGTCGCTGCACATCATGGATCAGACGCGCAAGGACCTGGAGGCCGCCGGCAAGCCTGTGCCGGAGCAACCCGGCTATGCGCTGATCCGCAAGATGGTTTCGGAACTGGACCGCCCCGGCAAAAAGGCCGGCCGCGGCTTTTACGATTATCCCGACGGTGGCAAGAAGCAGCTCTGGTCAGGACTCGCAGAACACTGGCCGGTGGCGGCCGAGCAGATCCCTGAATCCGAGATCATCGAGCGCATGCTGCTAACCCAGGCCAACGAGACTGTTCGCTGCCTGCAGGAAGGCGTGCTCGAGTCGGTCTGGGACGCCAACATCGGCGCCATCTTCGGCTGGGGTTTCGCGCCATTCCAGGGCGGCCCGCTGCAATACCTCAATGCCTATGGCCTGGACAAGGCGGTGGTACGCCTGCGCGAGTTCGCCGAGCGATATGGCGAACGGTTCACACCGGCCGAACGGCTGGTCGCGATGGCCGATGCCGGCCAGAGCTTCGAGCGCGTCCCCGGCTAGCCCCATTCCCTAAACCTCTGCGTTGGTGTTCTCACCAAGGAGTTAACAATGTTCCACTCGATCATGATGGGCATGAAGAATGCCGGGATGCTGCCTCGGCTGTCGGACACCGAACGCCAGGCGCTGGAAGCCGGCGATGTCTGGGCAGAAGGCGAATTCTTCGGCGGAAATCCGGACTTCAAGAAACTGATGAGCGAGGCCTATAACCAGCTCACCGCGGAAGAGCAGGCGTTCATGGATGGCCCCTGCGAAGAGCTGATCCAGATGTGTGACCCCTGGGAGATGTCACGCACCCGGCAGGTTCCGGATGCCATTTTCAACTACATGGCGGACAACGGTTTCTTCGCCCTGCTCATCCCGAAAAAGTACGGCGGCAAGGGTTTTTCCGTGCTTGCCCGCTCGACGATCATGGCCAAGATCCAGGCCGCCGGCGGCGCCGTCGCGGCCATTGTGGTGATCCCCAACTCGCTCGGGGCTGCCGAACTCACCGAGAAATACGGCACCCAGGAGCAGAAGGACCACTACCTGCCCCGTCTGGCCAAGGGTGAATACATCCCCTGCTTCGGCCTGACCGAACTCACCGCAGGTTCCGACGCCGCCTCGATCAAGGCCGACGGCGTGGTTTTCCGCGACGACGATGGTCATCTGAAGGCGCGGATGAGTTTCTCCAAGCGCTATATCACGCTGGCACCCATCGCCAACCTGATCTCGCTGGCTGTACGCCTGCGCGACCCCGACAATCTGCTCGGCAAAGGCGAGGATCTGGGCATCACGGTCATGTTGCTGCACAAGGGCATGGACGGGTTGTCCATTGGGCTGCGCCACGATCCGATGGGCGTGAGCTTTCACAACGGCCCAATTTACGGCGAGAACGTCGTCGCCCCGCTGGCCAACACCATCGGCGGCATCGACTACGTCGGCAAGGGCTGGAAGATGCTGATGGAATCGCTGGCCGGTGGGCGGGCGATCTCGCTGCCGGCGTCTGCCGTAGGCGGCGCGCGCATGCTGGCCTCCGTGACCGGCGCCTACTCCATGGTCCGTGAGCAGTTCAATATGCCGATTGGCCTGATGGAAGGCCCGCAGGCCAAGGTCGCACGACTCGCCGGCCTGCAATATCTAATGGAGGCGGCCCGCGTGTATTCCTGCTCCGCGGTGGACGCGGGACATGAGCCACCGGTGGTCTCGGCCATTCTGAAACAGCAACTCACGGAATTGATGCGCTCGCTGTCCATCGATGCGATGGATGTCATGGCAGGCGCGGCCATACAGCGGGGACCGAACAATATCGTCTCCGATGCCTACATCGCCGCGCCGATCAACATCACCGTCGAGGGCGCCAATATCCTGACCCGCACGCTGATCATCTACGGCCAGGGCGCGAATCGCTCGCATCCCTATGCCCGCAAGCTGGTCGAGTCGGTGGAGACGGAAGACACCACCCGCTTTCGCAGCGCACTGGTCGGCTGGGTGGGCGGCATGGTCGTCAACTTCGGCCGCAGCATCGCCCGCTACCTGACCCGTGGCTTTACCGCCGGCTCACCGGTCTCCGGCGAAACGGCGACCTACTATCGCCGGCTCGGGTGGGCTTCCACCCGGTTCGCGATCCTGTCCGATCTGGCGATGATCTTCATGGGCGCCAAGCTCAAGGCCAAGGGCAACTTCACCGGTCGCCTGGCCGATGTGCTGTCGTGGATATTCCTCTGCACCGCGACCTTGCGCCGCTTCGAGGCCGAGGGCCGACGCGCCGAAGACCTGCCCATGGTGCACTACGCGCTGAACTACGGGCTCAAGGAGATTCAGGACGGTTTTGAAGGCGTTTACGCCAACTTCGAAGCCCCGGTCGTGGGCTGGTGGTTCAAGTCGGTGGGTGGCTGGTTGTTGCGGCTGAACCCGATTGGCAAAGGCGTGACAGACAACCTGCTGGCGCCGGCAGCCGCGGTCGTGCAGACCCCCGATGCACGTCTGGATGCCCAGCAGGCGGGGTTGTTCGTGCCGCAGGATATCGAGCGCGGCGCCGGCCGGCTTTATCACGCGTTCCGTCTGCTGCACGCCGTTCGGCCCGTTCACGCCAAGATCATCGCGGCGAGCAAGGCCAAGATGCTGCCCAAGGGCCACCCGGCTGAGCTGATCGACCTCGCGCTGGAAAAGCAGGTGATCTCCTCCGACGAGGCCGAGCAGGCCCGCACCGCACGCCGCGTTCAGCTGGATTCCTGGGCGGTCGATGAGTTCACGCCGGAGGAGTATGTGCGCATCGGCTCGTCAACCGATGTCACCGAAGGCTTCATCGGCAAGGAAGCCCCTCGCCCGAAGTTGGTGGCCTCCGGCCAGGCCTAGCCTGATCGTTGGTCCTGCGCCCCGGCCTGCCCTGTCAGGCCGGGGCGCTTTTCGTTGCCTGCGCGTTTTCATTCCGGTGCGGGTTCGCTACGCTCAGCAACTCGTGATCACTTGGGACTAGCGATGAAACGCGGAGCATGGATAGCCATCGGCCTCGGGGCGACAGCCCTGATCGCCATTCTGGTGCTGGTTCAGTTCGGCGCCAAGCTGAGCAAGGGAGCACCTGAAGAAACCATCGCCGAAGCCCCGGCCCCGAAACCACCGGAGCCTAAGTATCCAATCGATGAGCCGAGACAGCCGGCGCGCGACACCACCACCGACACCGCGGCCGGTACCGACGAGGCTGCGTCCGAGCCACCACCTCTGCCCACGCTGGCGGACAGCGACCAGGCATTCCGCGACGCGGTCGATGAAGCCGCAGGCCCGACGGCCATCGAACGCTTTCTCGTTCCGGACTCGGTGATCCGCAAGGCCGTGGTCAGCATCGACAATCTGGACAGCGATCCGGTCTCACGCCGCTTTCGTCCGGTGGTGGAGGTGGAAGGCAGCGTGCCGGTGGTCCGTAGCGGCGACTCCATCCATCTCGATCCGGCCAACTTCAAACGCTACGAGCCCTGGGTCAGCGGCTTTATCAGCCTGGCACCAGACACGCTCGTCGACACCTACTCACGCTATTACCCGCTGTTCCAGGAAAGCTACCAGGACCTGGGCTATCCGGACGGCTATTTCAACGACCGCGTGGTGCAGGTGATCGACCACCTGCTCGCCACACCGGACATCGATGGCCCGATCACGCTCAAGCAGCCAAAGGTGTTCTTCGAGTTCGCCGATCCGAGACTGGAACGGCTGTCCTGGGGTCAGAAGGCCTTGATTCGGATGGGGCCGGACAACGCCGATGCCGTCAAAAAACAGCTGCGCGCGATTCGCGACGAACTGCTGTCTCGCGCCAGCGGCGAGTGAGCCGTCAGGCGGCCAGTTCGGCGATCAACTCGTCGCTGGCCCCTTGATCCGAAAGCGCCGACTGGAGTGCCTCTTTCCACTCGGCGTCGGCATCTTCCAGCACCGAAGCGATGCGCTGGCGGCTGTCGGGCGACATCAACATCACCGCATCGGCCATCATCGGCCATAGCGCCTGTTGCTGGGCGGCCGAGAACGCACCTCGGATGACATCCTCAGATTGGGCCGCGATCAGGTTCGCCATACGCCCGCGCAAGGTGTCGGATGTGCCGTCCACCATCGCCAGGGCCTGGGGCCAAAGCGATTCGGCCTGAGCCGCAACGAGCGCCTGACCCAGGCGTTCATCGTCCATACCGGCGATGATGGTCTCCAGCCGCGTCTTGCTTTCAATATAAAACCCGATGCGTAGCAGGTCGGAAGGCGCATCGATCGCATCCATAACCGCCGCGACGACAGCATCGCTCAGCGCATCGGCGAACTGCGCCATGACGATGTGTTCGCCATTGCGCTGCAGTTCTTTGGCCACGTCGACCACCCGGGCTGCGGGCATGGCGCGAATAATCGGCCCGCTCCGGCCGGGGTCCAGCGACAGGCAGACGGACGCGAGAAACGGCACCGGCAGTTTGTCGGCCAGTGCCAGCGCCTGCTTCGGTTCCATTTCACTGGCCACTCGCCCGGACAAGGTCGGACCGATGAATTTCTGTGTGAACTGGGCTGACAACCCTGTAGGCAACAAGCGCGTGGCGCTGGCCAGCTTGGCGAACAGACCCCGGTGCCGGCCGAACAAGGCGTTGGAGGCGACAGCGCGTGCCGCACGCAGTTCGGATTCTTCGCAGGCGGCCAATGCACCGAGATCCGAGGCATCACAACCGAGCACCCGGGCGAGCTTGATGCGCTCGGCTTGCTGTAGCAGCGTACTCATCGTTCAAACAGCTTTTTCACCGGCCCGCGCAACAGCCTTGGCATGGCATCCAACATGCCCTCCATCGCCTGCTGGAGCTGACGTGCCTGTTGCGCCTGGGCAGCCTGCAACAGGCTTGCCAGGGTCTGCTGCGTATCGGCATCAAGACCAGCCAGCCGATCGAGATCGGGCTCGCTGACCGAGGCTGCCATCAGCGCGTTTCGGGTTGTCTCGTTCATGCAATCACTGAATCAGTCGGTGTATTAAAAATTGAACACGGCGTAGACGTTGTAGAAGTCACGGTCCTGTTCCAGGTTGTAATCGCCGCCGCCCATGTACCACTGGTAGGTTGCGCCCAGCGACAGGCTTTGCCCGATCTTGAACAGGTTGTTGAACGTGAGTGCCTTGCGCCGTTCCGTGAAATTCAGAATCGGTGACGGCGTCTGGCCCTTCACGTCATGGAACCACAACAGCTGTGGTTCATAGGTCACGCCGCGGAGCACTTCGTTGTACGTCAGCCTCAGCAGTGAGCGATAACCCCAGGCGAACTCCGTGGGTATGCCATCGCGCATCTGCGTCGGGTTCAACGTGAGCGTGCGATCCACGCCGTCAGGCACCTCGCCAGTGCCGTCTGCGCCCCAGGTGGGGTGGGTGAAGTCACCCGTGCCCAGAAACGCCAGTTCGCTGGGATCCGGCATGTCGTGGTGATACCAGAATCCGCCTTCCAGCAGGAACAGCACGGAGTCCGCACCGAACGGGTTGCTCGACCAGATCCGCAGGCCTGCCAGCGATAGCTGCGACGCGTCGATCCGCTCGTAGCCGGCAATGTACTGATTCGGTTGCACCGTGATGTCGCGGTACTGGGTGAGCAGATCCGGCACCGCCGATCTCGCGCCCGGCACGGTCAGACCGATGCCGCCGACTCCGATCGGAATGTCTTCTTCGGGAAAGGCCGGCTGCAATGCCGCAAACACCACGTCCGCCAGGTTCACCTGCACGGGCAAATTCCGGCGGTGGGACAACTCGCCGGAGAAGGCCCAGTTTCCGATGTTCGTATTGAATGACAGGCCGAACATGTCGATGTCTTCGGGGTACTCCACCTGTAGCGCCATGGTGTCGACCGGCAGCGGTTCCAGCCCAAGCCCGGTGACATTGATCGAGCCATTGAAGCCGTTACAGGCCACCAGCGCGGTTGCGACATTGCCGGGCACAGCCGCATCCCGCGTGCAGGACTGGTCGGCCGCGTAGGCGCTCACGACCGGCAGACGGCTGTGGTAATGCAGGTAGTAAAAACCCAGTTCGGTGCCGTTGTTCAGGTTGCTCGCGAAGTACGACAGGCGCAGGCCGAACTGCCCCTGGTTGCGTGCCTCGTTCTCCGGACGCACGGCCGCGGTTCGCGTCGAACTGGAGACCAACCCCGCGCCGGTCGCTGGCGGTGTGTACTGCCGATCCGGATCGTCGTTGAACTGACCCAGCGTGATCATCGCGTAGTCGGTCCCGCCGATCAGATCGTTGGTCGATAGAAAGCTGCCGGGCGACTGGATGCGCACCGGCACGTGTTCGAACTGGTAGACGAATTCCGCGGCGAGGCTGTCGGTCAATGCGGTCTGGAACACGGCCATGCCGGCGGGCTGGTTCACCTGCCCGAGTTCGAAACCCGGAAACCCGGCGATGGTGGCATCCAGCGGGTTGAGCTCATTGACGCTATTGAACAGGGTCAGTGTAGCTTCGCCCCAGGGTACGACCTGGCGGCCGATCTGCACTGAGATCTCGCGGTCGAAAATATTGAAGTAGCGTTGGATATACAGTTCGCGCAGTTCGATATCCGATGCAAAATCTCGTTCCACGTACGCCGGTCGCGGCACGGACGCTTCCTGCCAACGGTCGTCAAAATGTGTCTCGTCAAAATCGACGTTCTCGGGATCGTAGAACGCCAACGCCGACGCCTTGAACTTGAAACCGGCCCAGTAGGCCGTGAGTTCCGGTGTGGCGTAGGTAGTCGCCGAGACGATATCGCCCTTGTCGTAGTTGATGTTGCCGTCGTCCAGGTTCACACCTGAATACAGGCCACGCGCATCGACAAGCTCCTGGTTTGGCTCGGGGTCTCCGGCGAATGACATGCAGTCATGCTCGACGCAGAGCTCCGGGTTGTTGGCGAGCTTGGAGATTAATCCCGGGTCTCGTTCCTGGGCACGCCACACCAACCCGCTGGTCAGCCGAGTATTCAGGTCGAACTCGACCGGACCTATCTCCCCGCTCACCGCATGTGCAGCGCCACCACTGAAAATCAGGGTGAATAACACCAACCGTCTAAGCATCTTCTCCTCCAACTTTGTCCGCATCCCTGTGGTCGCGGTGGCGTAATCGGCGAACAAGTACGCAGCCCGTTCGCTCAAGCCGGTAATATTGGCTTTGAAAACCAACGCACCGCAATGGCTTTGCCGACGCGGGTGACAGGACACTCTGATCAATTCGCCATTTTGACGTGCCGCTCAACCAGCAAAGCCCGACAACAAACAGCGCATTCGCATTGCGCTCCGGTTGCTATCGGATCTGGGACAAGGAGAACGATGGGGCAATTCTCTGTGACTCTGCGCAGCACGGGGCCGGTGCGGCCCCTAAGGGCTGCCAGCTGCGTCACCATGGCAGGCGGCACTGCGGCGAAATAAATGTCAACAGATCCTAGCTACCACGACTCGAATGCCCTGACGCGCCAGGTCTACCAGGCCATGGAGCGCGCCGGCATTGATGCCGAGGCCTTCATGGCAGAACTGGGGCTAAGCCCCGAAGCCATCGAGCAGCGCGACCGCCGAACCCTGCACGAACGCATTCCCCACTTCTGGGAACGCCTGGAGCAGGAAACCGGCGACACCAACATCGGGCTACATGTCGGCCGGTTTCTGCCGACCTTTGGCGGCGAGGTGCTGGAGTATTTGTTTCTGTCGAGCATGACCTTCGGCGAGGGGCTGGATCGCGCGTTGCGTTATCAGGCGCTGCTGTCCGGCGCCGCAATGGGAAGTCTCTCCCTGGACGGTGAAACCGCGATTCTGACCATCGATTCCGCGTTGCCCGCCGTGAATGCCAATCGCCATCTCTACGAATGCCTGAGCCAGGGCATCATCGGATTCTTTCGCAGCGTGACCGACGGCAGCTTCACCCCGCGGCGGATCGATTTCGCCGCCCCGGCGCCGGAGTCCTCCGCCGAAGCGGAGCAGTATCTGCAATGTGACCTGGCTTACGACAGCCCGCACAATTGCATTCGTTTCGATGTCGCCGTGCTCGATCGACCCTCTCCCCACGCCGAGCCGCGCCTGGTGGAGCTGCATGAGCGGGTCGCCGAGGATCGCCTCAAGGAACTTGACGCCACCGACTTCGTGATCGCCGCGCGCCGCGCCATTGCTCGCGAGCTGGAGCGCGGCACGCCCAGCCTTGCCCAGGTGGCCGAGCGTCTGCATGTGCCCCAGCGCGAACTGCGCAGTCGGCTCGCCGCCGCAGACACGAGCTTCAACAAGGAGCTGGACCGCTACCGGGAGCGGCTGGCCTGCCGGCTGCTCTATCGCACGAACCAATCCATCGACGAGATTGTCTACCTGACCGGATTCTCGGAACCCAGCACGTTTTACCGAGCCTTCCGACGCTGGCGGGACGAAACCCCGATCCAGTACCGGCAACGCATGCGGCAACGCGGAAAATCACCTGCCCCTGCGGCTTGACCGAGCCAGACCGGCGTGTTGGTCACTCACGCCATAACGTTTACAGTGATCGCTGTTATGCTGAATTTGGCGTGCCATCCGTAGCATGCCGTCACCAAGTCACATGGAGGAGCCATGCGCCGATTGACTGCTCTGACCGCAGCCGCGGTCTCTTTACCCGTTCTGGCCGGCGTTAGCGCCGACGAGGCCGCAAAACTCGGTAACGAGTTGACCCCGATCGGCGCTGTTAGCGCCGGAAACGAAGCCGGCACGATCCCCGCCTGGATTGGTCAGGAACTGTTCTCGCAAGAGGTCCAGGATCTCAGCCGCGACGAACTGGAACAATGGCGCAAGAAAGACCCGAAAAAGATCGAGGATCTGGTCTTTGACGAAATCGAGCGCAACGCCGACAAGTTTGACAAGAACCCGCTGGAATCGACGCTGACGATTACCAAGGCAAACTACAAGCAGCATGCGAGCAAGCTCACGGTCGGCCATCAGAAAATGTTCGAGCTGTATGACGACTACAAGATGATCGTCTACCCGACCGTACGCACGGCCTTCTTCCCGGAAGAAATCTACGAAGCCACCAAGGCCAATGCCACCAGCGCCACGCTGGAAGGCACGGACTCGGTCAAGAATGCCAAGCTGGGTTTTCCCTTCCCGATCCCCAAGCAGGGCGCGGAAGTGATCTGGAACCACAAGACCAAATTCCGCGGCTCCGCCGTCAAGCGCTACAACAACCAGGCCATCGTCGCGCAGGACGGTGACTTCAAGATCTCGAAGCTCGTCGAGGACGTGAAGTTCAAGTACGCGAACCTCAACGACCAGAGCGATGATTCCAACAAACTGATCGCCTACTACCTGCAGGAAGTCGTTTCGCCGCCACGCGTCGCCGGCCAGGTTACGCTGGTGCATGAAACGGCTGACCAATCCTCCGGTGGCCGCAACGCCTGGCTTTACGATCCGGGCATCGGGCGCACGCGCCGCGCGCCGAACGTGGGTTACGACAACCCTTCACTGGGCTCCGATGGCGAGCAGTTCAACGATCAGATTGACGTGTTCAACGGCGCGCTCGACCGCTACACCTGGAAGCTGCTCGGCAAGAAGGAAATGTACATTCCGTACAACTCCGGCCAGATGAACAGCCCGCTGCTCAAGTACGACGATATTCTGGGCAAGGGGCATATCAATCAGGACTACGCCCGCTATGAGTTGCATCGCGTCTGGGTGGTGGAAGCCACACTGCGGGACGGCCAGCGACATCAGTTCAAGAAGCGCACTTTCTATGTCGATGAAGACTCCTTTTCCATCGCCGTGGTCGATTGCTACGACAACCGCGACCAGCTCTGGAAGCTTCAGGAAGCGCATCTGACGACCTTCCCGTTCGTGCCCACCACATCGGGTTCGCCGGAACTGATCTACGATCTGCAGACCGGTCGCTATTTCGCTACCGCGATGACCAACGAAGATCAGATCTCCGACTTCGATGTGAGCTACGAAGACCGCATGTTCCTGCCTCAAGGACTGGCTCGCGTCGCGGGCCGCCGTTAATGATGCTGCGCGGACTGACTGCGTCCGTGCTGATCAGTTGCCTCGCCACGTTCAACGTGGCGCAGGCGTCTGAAGCCGAGACGACGAACGACCCACGGATGAAGCCGGCGGAGGCGATGCCGCTCGCCGCGCAGCGCATTCTGGTCGGGCTGACCCAAGCCAACAACGGCTATCTGGCCGTCGGCATGCGCGGCCATATCCTGCGCTCCGACGACGGCAAGCAATGGGAGCAGGTTGCCAGCCCGGTGCGTTCGATGCTGGTGACGCTGGATTTTCCCACCCAGCAGGTCGGCTACATCGGTGGCCACGATGGTGCCATTCTCAAATCCACCGATGGCGGTGAACAATGGTCGTTGCAGCATTTCGATGGCGAAGCGCGCCGGCCGGCCATTGTTTACGACCTGATGTTCGATGACGAACAGACCGGATTCGCTGTCGGCAGCTACGGGCTGATGCTGAAGACGACCGATGGTGGCGAGCAATGGAATCGGGTCGAATCCGACATCGAGTTCCTCGGCTTTCACAACAGCCAGATCGTACGGGTCTCGGAGACGTTGCTGCTCATCGTCGGCGAAAAGGGGCTGGCGGCCCGCTCCGCCGACGGCGGTGAAACCTGGGAGATGCTGGTCTCGCCCTATACCGGTTCGTTCTTCGGCGCGATCCCCGATGGTCAGGGTGGCGCCGTGGTCTACGGCATGCGCGGGCGGCTGTACAAGATCCCTGACGTCGCGAGTGTCGAGACCCAGAGCCCAATGGACTACGACCCCTTCATGGCGGCCAATGTCGAAGAATCCGAAGCGATTCGTGCCATGGGTTGGGAGCGGCTGGAGACTCCGACCAACGAGTCGTTCTTCGGCGCCACGACCATGCCGGACGGGTCCATCACGTTGGTGGGCAATGCTGGGCTGATCATGACAGGTGATCCGCAAAACGCGGCCTGGACGGTCCAGAGAAACCCGAATGGCGACACACTGGCCGGGGTGCTTCCGGTTGACGGCGCACTGTTGACCGTTGGCCGCCAGGGCGTCGAGTGGCACTGATCGCCCGCAGGCAGCACTTAAAAAGAACAAGCACGACGCGGCTCGGGGAGCCACGACACTAACTAGACGGTGCATCACCCGCATCCACAGGGAGACGAACCCATGGCCTCGGAAGGCTCTTCGCTCACCAATTCGCCCGTCGCACGGGCCATTCTCAACGTCGTCGAACCGGTGGTGTTTGGTCGCCCGGCGATCACCCTGTTCGTCCTCGTCGCCCTGACGCTGTTCTTCGGCTACCACGCTGCCAAGATCCAGCCCGATGCGGGCTACGAAAAGACCATTCCGATGGAACACCCCTACATGGGCGCGTTCCAGGAGTACTACAGCGAATTCGGTGGCGCCAATCTGGTGCTCGTCGCCCTGATGCAAACCGACGGCGAGATCTACAACGAAAAGTTCCTGTCGACGCTTAAGCAGGTCACCGACGACGTCTTCTTCCTGCCCAACATCGACAGGCCCCGGGTGATGAGCCTGTTCACCCCGAACGTGCGCTTCGTCGAGATCACCGAGCAGGGCTTCGAAGGCGGCGACGTGATTCCGTCGGACTATGCGCCGTCGGAACCGATGTTCCGCACCATCAAATCCAACGTCGGCAAAGCCCAGGTCATTGGCCGCCTGGTGTCGGAAGATGAAAAGGGCGCGCTGGTCGTCTCGGAACTGCTGGAAGTCGATCCGCAGACCGGCGAGCAGGTCGACTACACCCATGTCGCACACCTGCTGGAAACCATTCGCGGGCGCATCGAAAGCCCGACGGTCTGGGAGTTCAAGCTCAAGCAGGCCAGTGGCGACATGGAGGCCGGGACCGTGGTTGGTCGCACCTACCAGGAACCGGGCAAGCTGGTCCGTTGGTTCGGCGAGCAAACCGTCACCCTGCCGCAGACATCCGGCGAGACCCAGACCGCCACGTTCGACAACCGCGATCTGCAGATCGTCGCGATGGACAACCCGGAGTACAACCCGAACATCAAGGTGCACATCGTCGGCTTCGCCAAGGTCGTCGGCGACATCACCGATGCCACCCTGGAGGTCGTGGGTTTCTTTGGCCTCGCGCTGTTGATGACCTCCCTGCTCCTGTGGCTTTACACCGGCTCGCTGAAGATGGCCTTCCTGCCGATGGGTTGCTCGGTGGTCGCGGTCATCTGGGAATTCGGCCTGTTGTCGCTGTTCGGCCTGGGCCTGGACCCGTTTGCGATCCTCGTGCCGTTCCTGGTGCTCGCCGTTTCCGTGTCGCATGGCGTGCAGTACGTCAACGCCTGGGTCGGCGAGGTCGGCGCCGGGCGCAGCAGCTTCGATGCCTCGCTGGAAACCTTCCGCAGGCTCGCCATTCCCGGCACCGTGGCCCTGATCACGGATGTGGCCGGTTTTGCGACGATCGCGCTGATCAACATCCAGATCATCCAGGAGATGAGCGCCAATGCCGCGTTCGGCGTGGCAGCCATCATCATCACCAACAAGATTCTGATGCCAGCCTGGCTGACCTATATGCGCATCGGCGATCTGGAAGCCTTTGAGCGCAAACAGCAGGTCCGAGAAAATCTGCTGGCCCCCACCTGGAAGTTCGTGGCGAAGATCACCCGTCCGATCCCCGCGCTTTGCGCCATCGGCATCGCCGTGCTGCTGCTGGGCTGGGCCTTTTACATGTACCCCAAGCTCCAGGTCGGCGACGCCCTCGAAGGTACGCCCGAACTCCGGCCGGACTCCCGCTTCAATCAGGATGCCCGCGCCATCGGCCACAACTTTTCCATCGGCATCGACATTCTCAAGGTCATCGCCGAAACCGAGGCCGACGGCTGCGTGGATTTTCGCGTCGTCGAGGAGATCGATCGCTTTGCCTGGCGAATGGATAACATCGAAGGCGTCGCCTCTACGTTGTCGGTGCTCGACTACGCCAAGATGGTCTACCGGGGCCTGAACGAGGCGCGACTATCCGCCGAAGTACTGCCCCGCAATCAGTATTCGCTGGCGCAGTCGACCGCGTTGGTGCCAACCACCTCCGGCCTGCTCAACGGCGATTGCTCCGCCATGGCTGTCTTCATCTTCACCGAGGATCACCGCGCCGAGACCATCACCCGCATCGTCGATGCGGTGAAGCAATACGAGGAGGAAACCGCTGACACCGACCGCGTGAGCTTCCGGCTCGCCACCGGCAATGTCGGGGTGATGGCGGCAACCAATGAGGTGGTCGAGGACCAGGAGCTGATGGTGGTGTTCTGGGTCTACGTGGTGGTCATCGGATTCATCTGGCTATCGTTCCGCAACCTCTCCTCGGTGCTGTCCATCGTCCTGCCGTTGTCGCTGGTCTCGATGATGGCCTACGGCGTCATGGCCTATTTGGGAATCGGCCTGAAAGTCGCGACCCTGCCCGTGGTCGCGTTGGCCGTCGGCATCGGAGTCGACTACGGCATCTACATCTACGCCACGCTGGAAGATGGTGTGAAGAATGGGAAGCCCATCGAACAGGCGCTCTACGAAACCCTGGGGAAAACCGGCAAGGCGGTGGTGTTCACGGGAATTGCGCTCGGCCTGTCGGTCGCGACTTGGCTGTTTTCGGCCCTGCAGTTCCAGGCCGACATGGGCATATTGCTGGTCTTCATGTTCACCGCGAACATGTTCGGCGCGATTCTCCTGCTGCCCGCCATCGCCCGATTCACCATGCGCCGGCCCCAGACCGACTGATCGTGACCGCCCCGTCGGAGCCCGTCGCCGACGGGGCGGTGTCAGCCCAGCGCGGCTAGAATCATTGAAATGACTGCACTTTATGACTGTGGCGCCTTCATCCATGACGGGCGCCGCTTGGCCTACGAATTAATCGGGCCGAAAGACGGCGCGCCGGTGCTGCTAATGCACGGCATTCTGATGGATTCCTTGCTGAACCGGGATCTGGCGTCGGCCTTGGCAGAAGCGGGTTATCGCGTCGCCCTGCTCGACTTGCTGGGACACGGACGCAGCGAAAAGCCCGGCCGCGCACAGGAATTGCGCATTGATGCCTTCGGCGAGCAGGCGATTGCCCTGCTGGACCAGCTTGGCTGGTCACACGCCGTGGTCGGCGGCGTGTCCTTGGGTGCGATCACCGCCTTGCACGCAGCGGTTCGCGCACCAGAGCGGATCAGTGGACTGTTTCTGGAGATGCCGGTCATGGAGCGGGCCGCGCCGGCGGCCGCATTGATGCTGGTGCCGCTGATGGTCGGCGTTCGTTACGGGGCCAAGCCGTGGCGCGCCTGGTCCCGGATGCTGCGTCGCCTCCCTACGCCCCGTCAAGGGATCTGGCAAAGCGTGCTGAACACGGTGTCCCAGGACCCTGATGCGATGGCCGCGATCATTCACGGCGTCCTGGTCGGCCCGGTTGTCCCGCCGCTGCGCGAGCGACTACGACTGGCCGCGCCGACGTTGGTGATCGGCCACGCAGGTGATTGGCTGCACAACCTGAAGGATGCACGCGCACTGTCGCAAGAACTGCCCAATGCCGAATTCATCGTGGCCAGATCGCCATTTGAGCTGCGCACCCGGCCCACGCGACTAATGCCCGACATTCTCCGTTTCCTGCAGCGTACCCAGCACGAATCGGCGGTCGCCACGCCCTCTCGGGCGTAGCGACGCAGCACCCTGATCAACCTGCGGGCTGGATCGTACCTTCCAGATAAAGCGTGGAGCGCTGAGGGTTGGTGAGCAGATAGGTCTGCTCGGAACCGACCGTCCAGCTCAGTAGCTCGGGCGTGCCAGGCAGGAACAACGGACGCTTGAAAGACACGTCCAACGAACAGGCGCCCTCGATCGCCTCACCGCCGCTGCGCGCGACACAGCTTGCGAACGACCACATGCCGTGGGCGATCGCCCGCTTGAACCCGAACAGCTTCGCGGCCAGCGGGTGCATGTGGATGGGGTTCACGTCGCCGGCCACCACGCCGTAGCGGCGCCCGATATTGCCGGGTGCCTTCCACTGGTCAACCACGGCAAAATCATCCCAGGCGGGGGGTTCCCAGCCCTTGCTGCCGCCGCCCGATTTCTTGGCCGGATCGCGGATCAGGTTGGTGCTGGTGCTCTCCCAGACGCATTGCTCATCGGTGTCGAGAATCCGCGTTTGCAGATCGAACTCCAGCCCCTTGTCCACCGGGCGATGACCTTCGACAGCCACGTGAACGGCGAGCGGCTCGTTCTCATGCAATGCGCGATACTGGTGGACGGCATTGCGCATGTGCACTGCGCCCAGCAGTTTCAGCGGGAAGGCGTCATGCGTGAGCACCGCCATGTGCAACGGCGCCGCCATGATATGCGGGAAGGTGACCGGCAGCAGGCCGTTGGCGTCGAAGCCGCAAAGCTTGCGGTACTTGTTCACCGTGCGGGTGGAGGCCGGCGCAGGCGCCAGATGCGCCTCCAGGCGAGGAATGTCCTGTCCGCTGCGCAACCGCACGGCACCGGGCTTGGCAGCCTTGGCGAAGCTCACCCAAACGGAGGGCGGCGCGTCGTACTGTAGATTTGCAGCAGCCATGATCAGGCTCCGATGAGGCTTTGGCCGCAGACGCGGATGGTCTGACCGGTGATGCCCACGGCACCGGGCGTGGTCAGGAACTTAATCAGCTCCGCGACATCTTCGGGCTGACCGCCCTGCGACAACGAATTCATCCGGCGGCCTGCCTCACGGATCATGAACGGCATTTCGGCCGTCATCCGCGTTTCGATGAAACCGGGCGCCACGGCATTCACCGTGATACCGCGACCCGCCTGCTCGCCCGACTGCGCGGCGACATAACCAATCAATCCGGCCTTGGTCGCGCCGTAGTTCGTCTGGCCCATGTTGCCGGCGATGCCCCCGATCGAGGACAGGCAGACAATGCGCCCGCCGTCATTGATGATCTTGTCACCGAGCAGCACCTCATCGATTGCCAGAATGGCGCCGAGGTTAATCGACAGCACCATGTCCCACAGGTGCTCTTTCATATTCGCCAGCGTCTTGTCACGCGTGACACCCGCGTTGTGGACCACAATATCCACGCCGCCATGCTGCTCCTTGAAGTAGGTCGCGATCTTCTGCGGAGCGTCGGGATCGGTGATGTCCATCGGCAATGCCGCACCGCCGATCTTGGCGACCGTGGTGTTGAGCGTTTCTTCATCGGCCGGGATATCGAGACAAACCACATGAGCCCCTTCGGCCGCCAGACGCTCGGCAGTGGCGGCACCGATGCCGCGTGCGCCGCCGGTCACCAACGCGACCTTGCCCTTCAGCACGCCCGATAGCGGCATGGAGGACGGAGCGCTCACCACGGCACTCACATGCACCGGCTGGGCATCGACGTAAGCCGAATGACCGCTGAGGAAGAACCGCAACGGTGCCGCCAGACGGTCTTCAGCGCCCTTGGCCACGTGAATCAGGTTTGCCGTGGCGCCACGCTTGCCGATTTCCTTACCGACCGAGCGCACGAAACCTTCGGTGGCGCGGGCCGTGGCCACGGCCTGGGGAGTCGCGCCTTCGGCAGGCTCGCTCGCCAGCACGACGACACGACCGTTGGGCGCGATCTGACGCATGACCGGATGGAAGAAGCCATACAGATGCTTGAGCCCATCGATGCCCTCCATGTCGGTCGCATCAAGCACCAATCCATTGTACTTGGCGCCATCGGCGGCCTGGGCAGCCAGCGTCGCACCGGCCGCGTCCAGGTCAGCCCTGACCGCCTTGGCAACAACCCCATCGGTAACGGTACCGACCAGGACCTGCAGTCCAGCCAGCGGCTGGTCTGCGTACTGCTTGCCGCCACGGCTCAACCCGACCGGCGTGGGCAGGCCCACGGATTTGATGACATTGCGAAGTGTGGGCTGGCTGGCCAGCTTCACGAGGTAATCACTCATTGATCACTCCATCGGATTCGAAGAAAAGTATGGGGCGGACCGACGGGCGCGCGACGCGCGGCCTCTCATCGATTCCATTTGCAGGCCATCCTGCATGTTGCGGCGCACGATAACGAAAATACCCCCCCGCGGCCATTGGCCTGGCCGGAGCAGACCGGCACGCGGTCTGGCCAATCGGACACTCACGGGCGGGGCACTCCAGACGACCCGTCACCGCGGAAGGTGCGCCCCGCCGCCCGGCCATTGGCGCAATCGGGCAAAGCGTTCTACGCTATGGCCCCACTACGGGTGCCACATCGTACATTCGGAAACCGGGCGTCTCACCGACCTCGGCTTTCGTCGTGATCGCGAGCACGCCGCCGAGCCCGCGATTCCGGATCCGCCAAGTCGAAGCGGCCGGACTGGCCGGTACCACCATACCAACCGACAACGACGTTAGAAGGGGGACGCATGGGTCAGTCTTTGACCATAAAGAATAATTACGTATCCGCGCCCAGTGCACCGGTGCAACATGATCGCGACCCGGTCGCGATGCTGTTCCACTGGGCGGAGACACGTCCCAAATCAATTTATCTGCGCCAGCCGATCAACAGCGTATGGCGTGAATACACCTGGGCTGAAGTCGCCGATCAGGTTCGCCGCATGGCGGCAGCGCTGCAGGCGTTGGGCCTGAAGCCAGGCGAAACGGTTGCGCTAACCGGCAAGAACACCGCCCACTGGGTGATGGCGGATCTTGCCGTGGGCATGGCGGGCGGCATCTCCGTCGGCATCTACCCGAACCAGGCGGCCGAAACCACCCGGTACGTGCTGGAACACAGCGAAACCAAATTCCTGTTTTTCGGTCCGTTGATGGATGCGCCGCAACTCGCCGAAGGCATTCCGGAGTCGGTCAAGACCATCGGCCTGCCGTATCCGGAAGTGCCGGAGACCGATCATGGTTGGGACGCGCTGATCAAAGAACACGCGCCCTTGCAGGACTGGGAGCCGAACGACCCGGACAGCGTGCATACGATGATTTACACATCGGGCACGACGGGCAACCCCAAGGGCGTCATGCTCAGCACGCGCTCGGCGCGGGAGACCATGGGCGGCGTCATCAATCGACTCGAGTTCCGTGACGACGAACGCTTCTTCTCCTACCTGCCGCTTGCGCATATTTTCGAGCGCGGTGTTGTGGAACTCTGCAGTCTTTACGTCGGTGCGGAAATCTCCTTCATGGAGTCGCTGGACAAGCTGGCTTCTCAGCTCGCCGAGGTCGCCCCCACCCGTTTTTATGGCGTGCCGGTGGTCTACGGGCGTATCCAGTCCGGCATTCTCGAAAAGCTGCCACAGAAGAAAATGGATCGCCTGCTGCGCATCCCGATTCTCTCCGGATTGATCCGCAAAAAGGTGATCTCGGGGCTGGGGCTTCAGAACGCGCGAATGGTTGTCTCCGGGGCGGCACCAATGCCGGAAGCCATGATCAGCTGGTTCGCCAAGCTGGGCGTGACCATTTGCCAGGGCTACGGCATGAGCGAGAACTCCGCGTATTGCACGACCAATACACCAGCGGAGAACCGCATCGGCTCGGTCGGCCGGCCGATGCCGGGCGTCGAGATCAAGATCGACGACCAAACCGAAGAGGTATTGGCACGTTCGGCGGCGACCATGCTCGGCTACTACAAGAACGAAGAGAAAACCGCCGAAACGATGACTGACGGCTGGCTGCACACCGGCGACAAGGGCCGTATCGACAAGGACGGCTTCCTGTACATCACCGGCCGTATCAAGGATGCGTTCAAGACATCCAAGGGCAAGTACGTCGATCCTGCGCCGATCGAAGACAAGCTTGCCACCGACGGGGCGATCGACCAGATCTGCCTGATCGGCAGCGGCATGAAACTGCCCGTGGGCATCGTCAGAATTGACAGCGAAGACCCTGATGCAGACATCGCAAAGCGTCTCGCCGGCAAGGTCGAGACACTGAACAAGACACTCGAGCCACACGAACGTGTGTCCAAGCTGTTCCTCACCCGCGAGGAATGGAGTGTCGAAGATGGCCTCATCACACCGACCATGAAGATCAAGCGGCCGCAGCTAGAAGACCGCTACCGGGATCAAGTCGAAGCCATGCTCGGCCACGACGACAAGGTCGTCTGGTTCTAGCAAGACGAATGCGAGCCGGGACGGTATCCCGGCTCGCCGAAACAACGGTGGCGAATGCCTGCGTTCGCTGACACACTCCACCGTACACAATCAAAATCTAACTGGGGACAAACCCGTGACCCGACGGGTCGCGAGAGGAGACACACATGCCAAGCACTCTTCAGCGGGCCTGCGCGCTCGCATTGCTCGTACCACTCAGCGTCACCGCAAAGGTATCGTCCGATGAGGCCGCCCGGCTCAAGGACGGCGGTGATCTGACGCCGCTAGGCGCCGAAAAAGCCGGTAACGCCGACGGCTCCATTCCTGCCTGGGGTGGTGGTCTGCCCAGCAGCGAAGCGCCAGACAGATACGACGGTTTCGGCACACGGCTCTACAACCCTTGGCCGGACGATGAGCCGATCGCCGAAATCACCAGCGCCAACCTGTCGAAGTACCGCGACCAGCTGTCGCCCGGCCAGCTGGCGCTATTCAAGAAATTCGACGACTTCAAAATGCCCCTGTACGCGACACGCCGTCGCAATGGCGCGCCTGACTTCGTCTATGAAGCCACATTCGAGAACGCCACCCGCGCCTCACTGGGCGCCAACGGCGAAGCGCTAATCGACGCCATCATCGGCATCCCGTTCCCTATCCCGCAATCTGGCCGCGA
>Ga0208834_100075_pt1 | contig 45515 bp, 40 predicted proteins | sample DeeseametaMP1787_FD_184182 | JGI IMG/M metagenome (GOLD analysis project Ga0208834, IMG submission 184182) | Marine microbial communities from the Deep Pacific Ocean - MP1787 (SPAdes) | ecosystem: Environmental > Aquatic > Marine > Oceanic | place: North Pacific Ocean | collected 2011-05-03 | reverse complement strand
CGTCGTGATCGAGCATGATGGCGGAGCGTTCGCGGGCTCGGTCCAACTGCCGAAGTCGGTCGTTCACGACAAAATAGTCGGGCGGGGCGGTCTCGACACCAAACCGATCGCAAGCCTGATCCGCGTTCGGGCCAACCAGCATCACGTGATGGCCGTCGTCCATGACCGCGCGTGCCAGGCCAATGGGATTGCGCGGACGACGTACTCCGGCGACGGCCCCACAGGCGCCGTCTCCACGCATGATGGAGGCGTCCAGTTCCGCGTCGCCATCGGCATTGAGCACGGCGCCACGGCCGGCATTGAACAGTTCGCAATCCTCCAGCTGCCGAACCGCGAGTTCGACGGCATCAATGGCGTCGGCGCCGTCGGCCAAGGCTTGCCGTGTCGAAACCCCGATTGCTTGCAGGGCAGCCAGGTGGTCAGCGTAGCCATGATCCCGATCCGGCATATCGCCGGCGCCGCCGTGGATCGCAAATGAAACAGGGTGATGGGTCATGCGGAGAAGTCCGTGAGGTTGAGTATTAAGGAGACACTGATCTATTCCCGCCGCCAAGTGGCCGCCTGAAAACAAGCCAGGCAAGGCGCGAGAAGTGAAGTTTGGTCATTCCAAACAAGCGACGAGTAACGCCGCATGGCCTGTTTTCAGGCGCAATCCGTATGGAACGGGCCGGTTTTCCGCAATATTACGCGTATAATCAGTTATTTAACCCGCAAGCTATCTGCTGCGGCCTCTTTGACGACAGGCTTGGCAAGGAATGCCGGACTCATCTGACAACACAACGTTCTGGTGGACCACGCGTGTCTACTATGAAGACACGGACGCCAGTGGCGTGGTTTATCACGCCAACTATCTACGCTATCTGGAGCGCGCCCGCACCGAGTGGGTGCGCCATCTTGGCTGGTCGCAGGAAGCGCTCCGAAACGAACTGGATCTCTGTTTCGCGGTCAGTGAGATGACCACACGGTTTCTCGGGCCGGCTCGACTGGACGACGAACTGGCTGTGTCAGTGCAGATCACCGAGCGCAAACGCGCCAGTCTGCGCTTCACTCAGGCAGTGCATCTCGGCACACCGGCAGGGCGCTGCCTCATCCAGGCGCAGGTCCGAGCGGCCTGCCTGACCGAATCGACCTTCAAGCCGCGCGCGCTGCCGGCTTTGTTTTTTGGGAGCAACGCATGAACAACGAGCTGTCGCTCACACATTTGATCTTTGACGCCAGTCTGCTGGTGCAACTGGTCATGGCCGGACTCATGGTGGCGTCCGTGCTGTCCTGGATCATCATCGTCTCCAAGCGTCGGATGTTGGGTCGCATCCAGCGATCGGCGAATCGGTTCGAGGATCGATTCTGGTCGGGTGGGCAGATCTCCGAGATCTACGATCGGGTCAAGGGCAGCGACCATGCGGACCACGGCATGGAGGCCTTGTTTCTTGCCGGCTACGAGGAGTACCGGCGGCAACGATCCAACATGCAGCAGAACGATGACCGCGGCGCCGACGAATCGGCCGCCGGGGCCGTTCAACGTGCCATGCGGGTGGCGCAGATGCGCGAAGTCGATCGCATGGAGGGCGGGCTTCCGGTCCTCGCGACGATTGGCTCGACCAGCCCGTATGTCGGCTTGTTTGGAACGGTCTGGGGGATCATGCATGCCTTCATCGCCATCGGAAACGTCAAACAGGCGACCCTGGCCATGGTCGCACCGGGCATTGCCGAGGCGCTGATCGCGACCGCGATCGGCCTCTTCGCAGCGATCCCGGCGGTTATTGCGTACAACATCTTCACCAGCCAGCTGGACCGGCTGGAGAGCCGTTTCCAGGCGTTTTCCGAGGAGCTGGTCGGCATTCTTGAGCGCGGGCTGCAAAGCACCAGCCGCCGCCCAGAAGCCTAGGAGTCTTCGACCATGGCTCGCAGAAAGCTCGCGGCGGAAATGAACGTCGTGCCCTACATCGACGTGATGTTGGTGCTGCTGGTGATTTTCATGATCACCGCACCGTTGCTCACGCAGGGCGTGGATGTAGACCTGCCTGACGCCAACGCCGAACCGATGGGTGTCGACTCCAGCAACGAGCCGGTGATTCTGTCGGTAGACGCAGCGGGTGACATGTATCTGTCCATCGGACCCGATCCCGAGGCGCCGATCACTCGCGATCAGGCAATCGACATCATTCAGGCGGCCAAGCGCAGCCGGCCGGATCTCGCGGTGGTGCTCGAGGGCGACGGCAAGGTTGACTACCAATCGATCATGCGGGCGATGACCACCTTGCAGGCCGCCGGCATCGCCAGAATTGGTTTTGCGGCCGACCCGGAACTGCTCCAATCGCGAGGGTCGTGATGTCGGACTGGCCGCCACTGCTGATCCCGCACGCTCACGGCTGCTGACATGTGGGGCACGCGTAAAGATGTGGGCGTCGCCCTCGTCGCCGCCGTCCTGGGTCACATGGGCCTGGCGACGCTGCTGTTCGTCGGGCTTCCGTGGTTTCAGTCCGAGCCGCAGCCGGAACCGGTGGTCCAGGCCATGATCGTCACCGACGTCGAAGGGCGCCTGGGGCGCATCGAACGCGAGCGCAAAGATGCATCGGCCGCCCAGCGCGCTGAACAAGTGCGTCAAGAACGTGAGCGTGATGCGCAGGAGCGCCAGCGGCAGGCCGAGCAGGTCGCCGCGCAACGCGAGGCCGAGCGGGCGGAAGCACAAGCTATCGCGCGCCGTGAAGCCGAAGAGCAGGCGCGACAGCAGGCGCAGGAAGCCGCGCAACGCGCCGAGGAAGAACAAGCACAACGCGAGGCCGAAGCCGAGGCGAGACGTCAGGCAGAGGCCGCCGCTAAGGCTGAAGCCGACCGCAAGGCACGTGAGGAAGAAGCCAAGCGCAAGGCCGAAGAAGAACGCAAGCGCCAAGAGGAGGAAGAGCGGCGCAAGGCCGAAGAAGCCCGCAAGCGCAAGGAAGAAGAGGAACGTCGCAAGGCCGAGGAAGAGCGTAAGCGACAAGAGGAAGAAGCCCGTCGCAAGGCAGAAGAGGAACGCCAGCGCAAGGAGGCCGCGCGGCGCAAGCGAGAGGCCCAAGAGCAGGCCAGGCGTGAAGCCGCGTTGGCAGAGGCGATGGCGGCAGAGGAAAATGCGCGTGAACAGTCCGCGTTGGCGACGGTCCGGCAGGATTATGTGTTCAAGATCAAGCACAAGGTCGCACAAAATTGGCTGCAACCTCCGGGGGTTAACGATGACTTTGAATGTCGGGTCAAGGTCCGTCAGCTGCCCGATGGCAGCGTCATTGATGTGCAAATCATGGATAGTTGCGGGAACACCGTGCTCGATGATTCCGTCATAAGAGCTGTCAACAAATCCGACCCGTTGCCGACGGGCGATTCGCGTGTCTTCGAAGAGACAGTGATATTCACATTCAAACCGCAGGACGGCTGATGAAGCGTTTTCTACTCCTGACCTGGCTGTTGCTCGCCGCCATTCCCGCCCGGGCCGACCTCAATATCGTGATCGACGAGGGCGTCTCCGGCGCCTTGCCGATTGCCGTGGTGCCGTTCAAGACTTCGGGGCAGCTTCCGGTCGACGTGACGGCTCTCGTGGCAGCGGACCTGAAGCGCAGCGGGCTGTTCGACCCGTTGCCGCAAGACCGCATGCTCGCCAAGCCCAGCCGTCCGGAAGATGTGCAGCTGCAGAACTGGCGCGCGGCTGATGTCGATAACCTGGTTGTCGGTGAGATTACCCAGGTGGAGGGCGGCTCCTACAACATCCGTTTTCATCTGATCGACGTGTACCGCGGAAAGCAAGTCATCGGCTATGACGTGCCCGCCACACAGAACGGACTGCGTTCCGGTGCGCACCGGGTTGCCGACTTCGTCTTTCAGGCACTCACCGGCCAGCGCGGCGTGTTCAATACGCGGATCGCCTATATCACGGCCAATGGTCAGCCCGGCCAACGCACGTTTGAGCTAATCGTCGCGGATGCGGACGGCCATGATCCACGGGCGGTTGTCCGCTCCGGCGAGCCGCTGATGTCCCCAGCGTGGTCGCCGGATCGCCGTAAGATGGCTTACGTGGCGTTTGATGATGGCGAGTCCGCTATTTTCATTCACGAACTGCGATCGGGCGTCGCTCGCGAGCTGGTTCGCAAGCCTGGGATCAACGGCGCGCCAGCCTGGTCGCCGGACGGCAGCAAGATCGCGGCCGCGCTGTCCTTTGGCGGCGATCCGGAGATCTACGTGATGAACGTGGACGGCACCGGCGAACGGCGGATCACCAATTCCTCGGCCATCGACACCGAGCCGACATGGTCGCCCGATGGCCAGAAAATTGCCTTCACGTCAGACCGTGGGGGGCAACCGCAAATCTACGAGGTCGACTTGGCCTCCGGGGACACGCGCAGGTTGACCTTCGAGGGCCGCAGCAATGCGCGGGCGCAGTATTCGCCTGACGGCAAAAACCTCATCTTGGTGAACTTGGATGAGCAGGGGTATCGTATTGGGGTTCAGGAGCTCGATACCCGCCAGATGCGTATCCTCAGTCGCGGTCCGCTGGACGAGAGTCCAAGCTTTGCGCCGAATGGGCGCGTTATCATGTATGCCCGTCAAGGTGGCCAGTTGGCGACCGCGACAACCGATGGACGTGTACGACAGACATTGAGTCAACAGGGAACTGTCCGTGAGCCCGCATGGTCTCCGTATCTGAATTAATCATGCTTCGGGCTGCGGCCCGAGCCCACGGACTGGACGCGGGGAATCAAGAGGATTCTTCACAATGAAAGGAATTACGATGCTCAAACCAATTGGCTTGATGGCCCTGACGGCGGTGGTACTCGCCGGATGCGCTAGCGGGGACGAAACGGCGCTGGATCAACCGGCGACGACCGAAACACAACCGGAAAGCTCGTTCACAACCGGCAGTGGCTCGTCTTATGGCGAAGCCGAAGCGCGTCGCCTCGAGGAGCAGCGTGCGGCTGAAGCGGAGGCTGCGGCCGAGCGCTCGGCGAATGCCTTGCGTAACGAACGCACCGTCTACTTCGAATTCGACAGTGCCGAGTTGACCTCGAGGGCTCGCGAGGTGATCCGCTCGCATGCCGACTATCTCGTCGCCAATCCAGGCACGCGGATTCGGCTCGAAGGGCACACCGATGAGCGTGGTACGCGCGAGTACAACATCGCCCTGGGCGAGCGCCGCGCCAAATCGGTAGAACGCGCGATGATGCTGCGAGGCGTTGCCCAGAATCAGATCAATGTCATCAGCTACGGCGAAGAAAGCCCCGTGAACCTCGAGCACACCGAGGAAGCCTGGGCCAAGAACCGCCGCGTCGTCATCAACTATCGATAATCAATGAAAGCACGTCATGCCGGCAGTCTCGCACTGCTCGCTGCCGGGACGCTGGTCACCGGTTGCGCAGGTTTCGGTTCGAACGAGCCCACACCCGAACAGCGTCGTCTGACAACGCTGGAACAGCGTGCCGAGCGCGTCGATCGCCGGCTCGAAAACCTGAATCTCGTCCAGGTTGCCGAGTCCGTGGACGGGGTTGAGGCCAAGCTGCGTGAACTGCGCGGCGAAATGGAGCGGCTCAACTACGAGCTAGAAGCATCGAAGCGGCGTGAGCGCCAGCTCTACCTCGATATCGACAAGCGGCTACAACGCCTGGAGCAGTCCGGGGTTGGCGCGTTGGCCGGTGGTACGGATACCGATGGTTCGACCCAGGTCAGTGCGGCCGAAGTCGCCAGTGACCCGGAAATCCAGAAGGCCTATGTCTCGGCCTTCGATCTGCTCAAGGCCGGCAAATTCGACGCCGCAATCCGCTCATTCCGCAGCTTCCTGTCGTCCCACCCCTCCAGTGTCTATGCAGACAATGCACAGTACTGGCTGGGCGAGGCGTATTACGTCAAGCGTGAGTATGCGCCTGCCAAACAGGCATTCTCCGAAATGATGAGCCGCTACCCGGACAGCCCAAAGGTGCCGGATTCGCTGCTGAAGCTCGCCTACATCGACTATGAGCAGCAGCGCTACGCTGATGCCCGCAGCAAGCTGCAGCGCGTGCTCGAAGAGCATCCCAACGCGTCAGCGGCCAGTCTGGCCAGACAGCGACTCGACCGCATGGACCGGGAAGGGCACTAGTGGTGGCAGCGCCTGCGACCACAGCCCGGTCGCAGGAACTGCGGCTACGTATCACGGAGATCTTTCGCTCCATCCAGGGTGAAAGCACGCTGGTGGGGCTACCGACCACCTTTGTCCGCCTGACCGGTTGCCCGCTGCGCTGCGGCTACTGCGACACCGCCTATGCCTTTCAGGGCGGCGACTGGAAAAGCGGGTCGGACATCCTGCAAACGGTCGATGGCCTTGGTGTGCAGCACGTGTGCGTCACCGGGGGCGAGCCGCTGGCTCAGAAGCAGGCTCCGCAGCTACTTCAGATGCTCTGTGATGCCGGTTACACCGTCTCTCTGGAAACCAGCGGGGCCTTGCCCATCAATGTCATCGACCGGCGCGTGATGGTGGTCATGGACGTCAAGACACCCAGCTCCGGCGAATCCCACCGCAACCTGGCGGCCAATCGTAATGAGTTGAAACATGGCGATCAGGTGAAGTTTGTCGTCGGTGACCGCGCCGATTTCGAATGGGGTCTGGCCTGGCTGGGCGAGCAAGCCTTGTCCAATGGGGTGGAAGTGCTGTGGTCGCCCGTCTGGAATACCTTACCGCTGGCAGACCTTGCAGCCTGGGTATCAACGCCCGGTGTCCCCGGTCGCATGCAGATCCAGCTGCACAAGGTCATCTGGGGCGAGGAGCCCGGCCGATGAGTCGCCGCGCCGTGGTGCTGGTCTCTGGCGGGCTGGATTCGGCAACAACCTTGGCCATCGCCCGGCACGAGGGCTTTGCATGCTTCGGGCTGTCGGTCTCCTATGGTCAGAGGCATATTGCGGAGCTGAACGCCGCCGAGACGGTCTGCCGCACGATGGGCGCCGAGGAACACCGCGTGGTCTCGGTGGATCTGGGCAGCCTTGGCGGGTCAGCCCTGACTGATGCAGCGATCGATGTTCCGGTCCAACCGACCGAAGGTATTCCGGTGACCTATGTGCCGGCGCGCAACACCGTGATGCTGTCCATCGCGATGGGCTACGCGGAGGTACTCGGGGCCAGCGACGTCTTCCTGGGGGTTAACGCGGTGGATTATTCGGGGTATCCGGACTGCCGGCCGGAGTTCATCGACGCCTTCGCGGAACTCTCCCGGCTGGCGACCAAGCAGGGCGTCGAGACAGGGCAGGGGCTTGCAGTTCATGCCCCGCTGATCCGGCTCAGCAAAGCGGACATTATCCGCCGCGGCGTCGCCCTGGGCGTGGACTACGCGGCCACTGTCTCCTGTTACCAGGCGGACTCGCAGGGCCGCGCCTGCGGCCAGTGTGATTCTTGCCGGATTCGACGGGACGGGTTCGCGCAAGCGGGCGTCGAGGACCCGACCCTGTACCAGCCCGGCATGAACGGGTAGAATGCGCGCCCGCTACCGGGGATTCAGTGACGTCAGCCTGACCAACCCCGCGTAGACTTCCTTGCAGTCGCATGGGCCGCCTGGCCTGTCGCTCGGAATGGGTCGTTAGCTCAGTTGGTAGAGCATCGGGCTTTTAACCCGCTGGTCGTTGGTTCGAATCCAACACGACCCACCATTCTTCTCCTGCCGATCGACCACGCCTTCGCTTGCACATGCGCCGGCCTGTGTATGATCCGCGGCTGATCCCAGCCACGCACAAGCATGTTCGGACGACGCCGTAATCTCATTCGCGTACCGCGCGATTTGGCCACCGTGACGCGGGTGGATCAGGCGGCAGAGGCTGATCCGGCCTCGCTGGGCGTGAGCGACAAAGACGTGCGCCGCATCTGGTCCAGCATCGAACACCTGTATCGCGGAGGGACGCAGCCGTTTGTGTCGCTTGGGATCTGGCGTCGCGGCGAGTGTCTGGTCAAGCGTTCGATCGGGCATGTCAGCGGCAATGCACCGGGCGATCCGGTCGGAGGGCGCGCCGTTGTTGGCACGCCGGACACCCCGGTCTGCCTGTTCTCCGCCTCCAAGGCGATCACGGCCGTGTTAATTCATCAGCTTGCGGAGCAGGGTTACCTGTCGCTGGAAGCGCCGGTAGCTGACTACGTGCCGGAGTTCGCCGCGCGGGGCAAGCACCGCGTGACTGTTTCGGAACTGCTGGCGCACCGAGGCGGTATTCCGCGCGTGCCGATGCGAAAACCGGATCCGGCCATCCTGTTTGATTGGGACGCTGCCGTCGACATGCTTTGCCGGGCCAAACCGCTGCATCGTGGCGGCAAACAGGTGGCGTACCACGCGATCACTGGCGGCTTCATCCTGGGCGAAATCGCTCGGCGAGTCACCGGCCAAGAGCTGCGACCGCTACTGGATCAGGGCCTGCGCACACCGTTGGGACTGCGCCACTTTACCTACGGGATGGCGCCAAAGGACCGGCATGAACTGGCGCAAGATGCCTTTACCGGTCCGGTGCCGCCATGGCCCGTGGGGCTGATTGCGAAACGGGCGCTGGGCGTCCCGTTCGAAAAGGTGCCGTCGATATCCACCGATCCGCGCTTTATGGATGCGGTCATTCCCGCTGGCAATATCGTTGCCACGGCAGATGAGGTTTGCCGCTTTTACGCCATGTTGCTGCAGGACGGTGCCTGGCAGGGAACGCAGGTGCTGAAACCCGAGACGGCGCAGCGGATCCGCATGCCATCGGGGAATCGTCAGCTCGACAAGACGCTGATGGTGCCGGTGCGTTTTTCCGAAGGTCTGCTACTCGGCGACAACCCAATCGGGTTGTACGGACGTAACTGCAGCGACAGCTTCGGACATCTCGGGTTCATCAATATTCTGTGCTGGGGCGACCCCAAGCGTGATCTGGCCGTGAGTCTGTTGACGACAGGCAAGCCGGCGGTCTCGACACATTTGTACCAATTGGCCCGGGTCGTTTCGTCGATCAGCCGTATTCCGGACGCTTGAATTCGTCTGGTTACGCTGGCCTAGCGGGTGGTGAAGAACACGGCTCCGGCGAGTACGGCCAGCCAGGCCAGTCCCTTGATCAGGAAGAACAGGAAACCAGCTGCAAGCAGGGGCTTCAGCCATCGACGCACGCGCGTCGGCGGTGCGGACTCTGAGTCTGAGGTCTCCATCGCCAAGGATCTTAGCAAGACTCCATGACAAGCGACTCAGTAGAACCCGGCGTTAAAAACCCCGATCCGCGCAGTGCGGATCGGGGCCGATCGATGCCGGGTTAAAGCGAGCCGAGGAACGCGATGCCGGCGAAGGCGAAGCCGGAGCAGGCGCCGGCTGAAGCGAGCAGGTCCGTGTAGTTGACGGTCTCCGAGCTTCCGCCGTCGGGTGTCAGCGTGACGGTGTCATCGCTGTTAAAGGTGACGGTCGCCGCCGAGCCGCCGCTGCTGATCTCGATCGTTCCGGAGGCGAACGGGCTCACGCTGCTACCTGCCGACTCGACCAGTGCGTCCGTGGTCGCGATCTCGGATTGCGCGTTGGCGCAGCCGGAGTCTGGCACCTGCGGCGTGATCGAGAAGCCGAAGGGACCATCGATGTAGCTTCCGCTGGCATCGGTGAACAGGCGGAACGGCGCATCCGCATGACCCAGGAAGCTGTTGAACGACCCCGTGGCCGTGACGTTCTGACCATTGGCCGTCGTGTCGACCGAATAGTCACCGTCAATGTTGAACTGCAGACGTTCGTCAAACTCGCCGACTGTCTCGTTCGATGACTCGTCCACCCGAACAAAGAAGCCGTAGTCGATGTCGAGCACGACGACGTTGCCCTGCTGCTCGGTATCGACGTGGTACGCGAAGCTGTAAGGCGCACTCGTGGATTCGCCCACCGACGCGTAGAACACTTCGGCATCACCATCTGTGACCTGGCCCGCTTCGGTCCGGCCGTCGATCACGAGGTAGTCGTTCGCGGTCTCGCCGCCGTCGATGTTGGCGTTCAGGCGGCAGTTGTCGGCAATCTCGCCAGCGACGTCGAAGGTGGCGGCGGTGAATGGCGAACCCACCGCCTTGCCGGATTCGCTGAACTCGGACATTGAACCGCTATCGCATTCTCCGTTCTCCAGGGTCTTGCGTTGCGCATCCACGCCCACTGCCGTCCCGATCGAGTCGATGCCGCTGATGAGCTGGGCGAAGCTTCCGGCCTGGGCCCGAACAGTCGCCGGGTCGGAGAGGTCAGCCGAGCCCGTCACCGGGCCGCCGCCAGCGCCCCCAGCGTCGTCATCATCGTCGCTGCATGCGGCCAGCGACATGGCGACCAGTACCGCGGCCGTGATGTTCATCCATTTGTTCATTTTTGTGCTCCCGTCCAAAGGTTCGCGCATAGGGTTCGAACGCAAGGATCAGCGCTTGCCGAGGATAGACATACCCCCCAAACAAGGGGTGAAGGCATCCTGACCAATGTTTGCGGGGCGGCGTAAACAGATGACGCGCAGGCCGTTTCCCAGGAACTTTCGGCGTCTGGCGGGGACTGTTGTATCAGTCACCAACATTGCCGGCGTGGCATCGATGCTTCAGAAGCCGGCCCGTGTTCAAGGAAGAACGCATGAAAACGATGTTTCGATCCGTCGCCCGTCACCGGGTGCTGCTGGCCGGATTTGCCTTCGGTGTGCTGTTGGTCTCGACGCCCGCGCGATCGGCGCAGACCATCGGTAAGGCTCAGGTGTTCGACTACGCCTGGCTCAAGGGTCAGGCGCGTGCGTTGGCCGAGCAGGATTACGTGGATCATGAGGGCGAGATGCCGGAGCAGCTCAAATCGCTGAGCTGGGACGACTATCAGCAGCTGCGCTACGACAAGAAACACGCGTTGTGGCGCGATACCGATGCTTTGTTTCGAGGCGAACTATTCCATCTTGGGCTGTACTTCCAGACGCCCATCACCGTTTACCAACTAGAGGACGGGCAGGCGGAAGAGCTTGCCTATGATCGGGACCTGTTCGACTACGGCGAGTCGGGCGTGAAGGGCCGCAAGCTACCGAAGGATCTGGGGTTCGCTGGGTTCCGGTACCAGTTCCACTCCGATTGGCAGCGCGATGTGGTCGCTTTCCTGGGCGCCAGTTATTTCCGAGCGGTCGGCGCCGAGATGCAGTACGGCATGTCGGCTCGCGGTCTCGCGGTTGACACTGCGGTGCCGGAGGGCGAGGAGTTCCCGCTATTCACCCATTTCTGGCTGGAAACGCCCAAACCCGGTAGCGATACGGCGACCGTCTACGCGCTGCTCGACTCGCCCAGCGTGACCGGTGCTTATCGGTTCGACATCACGCCTGGGGAGACCCTCACGATGACCGTCGACGCAGCCATTTATCCGCGCCAATCGATCCACCGATTGGGCGTCGCCCCGCTGACCAGCATGTACATGATCGGGGAAAACAGCCGGCGAACACACTGGGACTGGCGCCCGGAGATCCATGACTCGGATGGCCTGCTCATGCACACCGGTGGCGGCGAGTGGATCTGGCGCCCGCTGGTGAATCCGGCCAACCTGCGGTTCAACGCTTATGCCGACGAGAACCCCAAGGGGTTCGGGTTGCTGCAACGTGATCAGGACTTCGATCACTACCAGGACGACGGCGTGTTCTACGATCGCCGCCCGGGCGTCTGGGTAGAGCCGATCCATGATTGGGGGCCGGGCAGCATCCAACTGGTCGAGATTCCGACCCTGGACGAAACCTTCGACAATATCGTCGCATTCTGGAACCCCGCGAAGCCGGTCGAAGCCGGGCAGGAACTGTTATTCAGTTACAAGCTGCATTGGGGCACTCAGCGAATCCTGCCGAGCAATCAGGCGCAGGTGGTCAACACCTTCACCGGTCTAGGCGGCGTTGTTGGGCAACGGCGCGAGTATTTCAGCCAACGCTTTGTCGTGGACTTCGCGGGCGGTTTGTTTCCGATGCTGGGCGGCGAGACGACCGTGGAGCCCGTCATTACGACCTCAGCTGGTCGCGTGGAGATCACATCGGCACGACCGCAACACGCCATCGACGGGTATCGGGCCATGTTTGATGTCGTCCCTCCTGACGGCTCTAGCGAACCGATCAACCTCAAGGTTTATCTCGCGATTGATGGCCGGCCCGTCACCGAAACCTGGGTTTATCAATGGACGCCGCCGCCCGCCGATCAACGGGATTTGCGTAACCCAGGTCATCTTTAGCCCGAGAGCGTCGTTCAGGGCGGCCAGTCGACTGTCCCGACACCATCACGCCGTCCCCCAGGTTGCGGGACCACCGTCCCAACCGACAGAATACGTGACGTGTCGCAGTGATGCGACGGGGGAGGGGGCGACCGAGTGAGCCATTCAACAGCGGTGACGGTTTGACCGTGGCCGTAAGGGTTTTCATTGCGCCAACGCTCGTTCTGGCGCTGTCGAAATGAAAAGTAAGATATCCATAGAGGACCTGGAAGCGCAGCGGGCGCGCGGCCACTATCGGCTCGCGTTCGTTCCTCAATTGGAAAACGCGTTCCGTGCCTACTATCTGCGGTTCATGCGTCGACATGTGATGGCAGCACAAATTGCCGCCACATCGCTGAGCCTGCTCGCCGTGTTCTTGGAACTTGTCGTCGTGCGGCCGCCACATACCGCGGAGCTACCGTTTCTTGCCGTCTTTGCGGTCGGGTTGCCGCTGACGATTGCCGCATCGGCGGTGTACCTGCGGGTCAATCAATCGTTACGGTGGTTGCCTGTCGTTAGTTCCGGGGTGATTCTCGGCGCGTTCGCCGCGACGTTTTATCTGGAAGCGGTTTATGCCCAGCTTGGGTTGGAGTATCGGTACCAGACCACGACGTTCGTACTGATCTTTGCATTTCTGCTGCTCGGATTAAGGTATTTCCAGGCACATGTACTCGCATTCGTTGGCCTGGCAGGTCTCGTCACGACCTACTGGCTGATTGAACTGCCCGCAGCGTTGTTCGCCCAGAAACTTTACAACTATATCGCTGTTGCAACCTTGGCCAGCACGGCAGGCTATCTTCAGGAATACATTGTTCGCAGCAACTTTCTCGACCGGGGGATTCGACGTCACCAGGCATTGCACGATGGTTTAACCGGATTGCTCAATCGTCATGGACTAGACGTACACAGCGACAAAACGTGGAGACACGCGCGCCGGCATCGAACGGTGGTCGCGGTGGCCGTATTCGATATTGACTGGTTCAAGCCCTACAACGATGAACTGGGTCACCCTGCCGGCGATGCCTGCCTGTCTCGTGTTGGGGCCTGCTTGCTTCAACACACCCGCCGACCGCTGGACAGCGCGGCCCGACTGGGCGGAGAGGAGTTCGCTGTCGTGTGGTACGAGGTCAATGAACAGTCCGCGATGAAGTTGGCGAACCGGTTCCGCATGGCGGTCGAAGCCCTCCGGATCGAACACCCGGCGCCCTGCGCCGAGTATGTGACGGTTAGCGGGGGCGTGACGGTGCTTGCCCCGGCCAGCGGACGGAGTTTGAATGCCGCGATTCTCGCAGCTGACACCGCGTTATACGAGGCCAAGCGAAACGGTCGAAATCGCGTCCATCTCGCGGCCGACGTGGTCAGGGAGTGGCCGGTTGAGTCCGCGACGGGTGGAGCAGAAGCCTGACGGTGTAGAAGCCGTGACCGACTAACGCCTACGGAACCGCCCGAGTCGCTGGCGTTTCCTGCGCGGTTAACGTCATGGCCTGCGCGCCAAAAATGATCATTCGAATCATCGTCACCATTTCGTCAGTGATGGCGGCTCTTTGCTCCGGACTGGCCTCGATGGCGGTACCGCCCAAGGCGAACACCAGACGAGTAATTGCCTTGGCAGCCAGTGCCGGCTCGGTGACCTGCTGTCCACGATCCTCTGCGAGCCGGACCAGGTCGACACATAGTTCGTCCTCGAAATACTGCAATTCGCGTTCGACCGCCTGCTTGTAGGAATCCGAGCCGACGATGCCTTCGCACAGCAGCACATGGAGCAGCTTTGCATCGGACGCCAGTTGATCCATGAACACGGCCACGGATGGGCGGGTGACTTCCTGGGTCGCCGATACACGCAGGCGCGCCTCGCGGATGATCTGGCGCAGGCTTTGCCCGGCCATGTCGATTAACGCCACCGCCAGCTCATCCATGTCGTGGAAGTGCCGGTAAAAGCTGTTCGGAGCGATACCCGCTTCACGAGTGACCTCGCGCAGGCTTAGCGTGGAGACACTGCGGTGGGGGCCGATCAGCCGCAATGCGGCATCGATGATGTCTTGTCGCGTAATCAAGGCCTTGCGTGCAGTAGCGATGGGAGGCGAACTGGCCTCGGTCGCTGAGGAGTGTACCGCGCGAACCGTTTGCATCGGCGCTTGTCCGAATGGGAGATCGCGCCAGTATACATCTGTATAGACAGGCGTCTATACAGATGTATACTTCGCGTGCTTTCTCCACACTGCCGGATCGCTATCTGTCGATGACTACCATGACCTCGAGCCACACCGACTCCAATCACCCGCAGAACAAAGAGTCACTGCGGCCTTCGATCGTACCGTTTATCGGGCTGCACATCGCCTGTCTCGGCATTCTGTGGACGGGTTTCACGGTGGAGTCGCTGCTCCTCTGCGCCGCGCTCTATGTGGTTCGCGTGTTTGGAATCACCGCCGGTTATCACCGGCTATTGGCGCACCGCAGTTTCAAGGCCGGTCGGGTCACCCAGTTTCTGATCGTGATGGCCGGGGCAATGTCGCTGCAGCGTGGCCCGCTCTGGTGGGCCGCCAAGCATCGGGAACACCATCGCGATTCGGACACCCCCGCCGATGCGCACTCACCCCGCCATTTCGGCTTTATGGGCGCGCATATGGGCTGGATCTTCCGCCCACGTTACAAGGCCGACCTGAACTTGATCCGCGACTTTGCCCAGTATCCCGAGCTGCGTTGGCTGGAGAAGAACCAGTACCTGCCGGGCATGGCTCTGGGCGTAGCTTGCTACCTGTTGGGTGGCTGGGACGCATTCTTCGTCGGTTACTGCCTGAGCACGGTGCTGGTTTATCACGTGACCTTCATGATCAATTCGCTGGCTCACGTGTTCGGTCGCCAGCGGTTTCTGACCGGCGACGATTCTCGCAATAACGCCGTGCTGGCCGTGCTGGCGATGGGCGAGGGGTGGCATAACAACCATCACTATTACCCGAGCACCGCGCGTGCCGGATTCCGCTGGTACGAAATCGACATGACGTACTACGTGCTGTGGACGCTGTCGAAGTTCGGTCTGGTCTGGGATCTGCGTCAGCCCCCGCAGTCCGTCCTGCGGGGCACCAAGGCGCCGACCACCCGCATCATCGATCTAACCGCCGGTCATCTCGCGTCGGCATTCTGCATGGATGAACTGAGTCAGCGGATTCGCACCGCCTGGGCCGACAGCCACCATATGGATGAACTCAAGCAGCGGGCGCGTCAGGCGCGGGAGAGCGTGGAAACTTACCTCGCCGATATTGACCTGCCACACCTGCCCACCATCGAGGAGCTGCGCGCGCTCGCCAGACGCAAATTCGCCGATGTTCCGGCGCTGGAGGATGTGGTGCAGCGGGCGCATGCCCGTCTGGTCGCCGGGGTAAGCGAGCGCCTCACCCGCGACCTGGTTCCGCAAACCGCCTGATCATCAGACCGAACGGGTACTGGACGGCCGGGCACCACGCTCGGCCGTTCTGCGTTGGGGTGCGATACTGGTGACGATCCCGCGTTCTGAAGCCGCCGGCCCTGGCGGATCGCTACATGTCCGAACCACCGTCCAGCAACCGGTTTGATGCCATCGTCATTGGCGGCGGCGCCGCAGGGTTGCTCTGTGCGATCACCGCCGGCGAACGTGGGCGGCGCGTATTGGTCATCGAGCATGCCAACCGTGTCGGCAAAAAAATCCTCATGTCCGGCGGTGGGCGCTGCAATTTCACCCACCTGGCTGCGACGCCCGCGCAGTACATTTCCGGCAACCCGCATTTCTGCAAATCCGCGCTGGCGCGTTATACCCCCTGGGATTTTCTGGCCCGTGTCGATCGCCACCGCATCCCTTGGCATGAGAAAACACCGGGGCAGCTGTTCTGTGATCGTTCATCCAAGGACATCGTTGCCATGCTACTTGCCGACGCGCAGGCCGCGGCGGTGCAAATCCGAACCGGATGCCGGGTCCATACAGTGGCTCGCGGTTCGCGATATCAAGTGGGCACCGACCAGGGTTGTTTCGAATCAGACTCGCTGGTGATCGCCACCGGCGGCCTGTCGATCCCGAAGATGGGCGCCACCGATTTCGGTCATCGGATTGCGCGCCAATTCGCCTTGCCGCTACGTCCGCTGCGTGCAGGCCTGGTGCCGTTCACGTTGCACCCGCCGGTGCTGGCGCACTGGGCAGAACTGTCTGGCGTATCCGCCGCCGTCCATGTCGAGGTCGACGCGGAAGACGGGCAGGAGCGGCCGGGTTTCTCCGAACAGCTGCTGGTCACGCACCGTGGCCTGAGCGGTCCGGCGATGCTGCAGCTGTCGTCATACTGGCCGGATGGTGCGGCAATTAGCGTCAACTGGATGCCTGGTGAATCGGCCGAAGACTGGCTGGCGGCGCAGCGCAGCGACCACCCCCGCAGAAGCCTCCGGACCGTGTTGTCGGATCGTTTGAGCCAGCGTCTTGCGGTCCGGCTTTGCGAGCGATTGGATGAGCTCGGAATACCCACCGCGCAGTCCTTGGCGCAACTCACCCGCGAGCAAATGGATGGCATCACGGACTGCCTGCAATCCACCCGGTTCCGGCCCTCCGGCACGGAGGGCTACCGCACGGCCGAAGTCACCCTTGGCGGCGTCGATACACAGGCCCTGTCCTCGAAAACGATGGAGGCGCGTGCCGTGCCGGGCCTGTTCTTCATCGGCGAAGTGGTCGACGTCACCGGGTGGCTTGGTGGCTACAACTTTCAATGGGCCTGGGCCTCGGGCTGGGCAGCTGCTCAGGCGCTCTGAGCCGGGCTCGGACTGCCCCCGCCGTTAGTTCAGCAGCCGGCGAGGGTGACCTCCAGCGGCCCGTCGCTCTCGATCACAAGCTCCGCCTCGCAAGAGACCCGTGCGCGCTCGGGATGCACGGTGACCGTCGCGATGTTCTGCGCCGTGATCACCAGACGATCTAGCGCGGGGGCATCGGCGCCTGGCGCCCAATCCAGGGTTCGGCGGATGAATGGAGCCGGTTCGTGGTGACCGCCAGTGAGCACGCCAGTGCTCTGCTCGACGGCGCCCGCGACGGGCTCGGCGACACCGAATCCGTCCGAGCGTACGTCGATGGTCCCTCGTTCAAGCGTCGGATCACGCAAGCTGAGTGCGGAGAGCCAGTAGGCATGATCGGCGATCAGGTCCACACGCGGTTCGTCTTCCAGCGGAGCCAACACATATGTCACGCGCATGGGGTCGCGTTCGACCGTGGCCGCTCCCACGGCATCGGCCATCGGGATGTAGTAATCGTTTGTAGACGGCGTCAGGTGGTCCCAGGTGGGAAACAGGTAACTATCGAAGCGGTAGCTCAAATCCGTGAGTGCTGTCACCGCCTCTTCGGTGGAGATCACCGGCTGCAACTCGTCCAGTAACGATGCCCACATCGTCACCGGTACGTTGCGCAACGATGCCAGCCGGGGCTCGGCATCGCCTGGGGCGGCCACGACAGGCGCGAGATACCCGAACAAATCCGGGTAACGCGGCGCCAGTCGATACGTTCCGATGCCGCCCATGGAGACGCCGCCCAGTGCGACCTGATCCGGATTGAGTCGGTAGTGCCGCGCGACATCCGCCCACACCTCGAACACATCGGCTTCGGCCACGTCGAAGTAGAAGCCGTCAGGCCCGCGTCCGGCCGGCGTGATGGTGATGTGCCCGGCGCCCCGGTCGCCCAAATGCTCGGCGTGACGCGTGTTCAGGTATTGGTTGTAGTTCGCCGACAAGGCGTGCAACAGCACAGTCGTTCCAAAGCCAGTCGGCGGCTCGGGCAGCTCGGGAATGTAAAGAGAATAGGGCTGGAGTTGCCCCACCATCACGCCGTCGCAGGGACGCGCGGCGCTGATCCCACCGCAGGCCTTGTCGTAGTCCGCCCCCTGACCAAAGCTGTAGCCGCTGGCGAGTATGCGGTTGATGTGGCCGCTAACAGGTACGCGGCTTTCGTCCAGCGTGCCGTCCCGCAGTTTGGCAAAGTCGACCAGGGCGGAAAACGGACTGACATCGCCGATGGCGAGCGCGTCGGCCTGTTGTTTCTCGCGCCAGAACCGTGCCTGAATCTTCGCCAGTACGGCGGCATCGGCAATCGTGCGGCCTTCGCCGGTGGCGAACTCTGGCATCGGTTCATCGAAGCGAAAGCCCATGTTGAACAACGCGCTACCGAGTGGGCTTGAGCCCCCTGGGGTGTCGGTGGTCGCGATCGCACCGGGCTGGCGATAACGATGCGCCCCGGCGTCCCACAAACCGATACCGATCGCGATGCGGACGGCGTTGCGCCCCGGATTCCAACTCGAGTCCTCGACGCGCACGGTGATCTGGCGGCGGTGGGTGTCCACCGACACTGCCGGGGCGGGTGCGACCACACTGCTGTCGGCTGCATTCATCAGCCATGCCTGATCCGCCGCCACCGTCAGAAACCACTGCGCTGGCGAGCTAACACCGGCATCGAATGGCCACGAGACGGCACTTCCGTTGTCGCCCAGGGCGATCGTGAACGCAGTCAGCGTTGGATCAACCAGCGTGTTCAAGGTCACCCGGAACAGGGTCCCGCCATCGACCGGCTTGACCCGGAACTCGACCAAATCGGCCGCGTTGTTCGCAAAGGCGGTGTCCGTGGGGTAGGTCAGCGTCCCAGCCTTGGGCGAGAATAAAATCGAGTCGGGGCCTTGCGGATCAGTCGGATCCAAAACACCCAGTGCACCGTGGTCGTCGTACAACCAATCTTGATAGACGTACTCGCCGCAACGGTAGGCAGCGGCGCCCGAAATCAGAATCGGGGGCGCCTGCCAGGGAGCGATGTTCTCGAGTTGCGGCGCCGACGGTGGGTCAGCGTACAAAACGGAGGGTCCGGGTCGGGGCGTGACCTCGCCGGGCAGGGAGACGGATCGATAGTCCACGGCGCTTAAGCCACCGCAGACCGGGGTGGCGGCTGGTTCCATGAGTTGTGGGGCCGTACTGTCTCCGCAACCGGAGCCCGCCAGTATCGTGGCGAGTACTACGGCAACGGCCCCCAGCGGCATTGCGACTGTTTTCATTGTGTCTCCTGCGGCTCTACGGAGCCTGTTGGTATGGATGCCGTTCGTCACCGCGGTGCGAGCGGAATCGGCTTAGCGCGTCGAAATTTTCGGGCCGATCAGGCCGGATTCCAAATAATCGAAAAACTGTTCCTGTAGCCGGTCGGCCTGATGGCTTTCCGCCAAGGGGGATGCACCGAAAGGTGAGCGCCACAGATAACTGCGGTCGGCCAGGCCGTGGTACACGTTGGTCATCGTCATCAGCAGGCGAAGCTGCCGTGTCTCAACCGGTAGTCCGGAGAGTGTTGGTGCCAGCAAGGCCGACGCGCGGCCCAGCGGCTCGCGATGCAAGGCGGCAGACAAGTCCTGCCCGCTTGGTCCGAAATCCCAACTCAACCGGGCCGCGAAGCGTATGGCCGCTGTTCCGTACCCTTCGGCTTGCTGAAGCCCGAGCACCGGGTCGTAGAGCGCATGCAGCACGGCGCGCGGAGATGCGTCATCCATCAACTCCAACGCCGTGAGCCCTTGTGACCAGCGAGGCTGCAACCATGCCCCCAAGGTATCGACGATGCCGGCCACCAAACCATCCCGGCCCCCGAAGTGGTAGTGCAGGGCGGATGCGTTGCTCGCGCCCGCGGCCTTCACGACTCGGCGCAACGCTACGGCGGACAAGCCTTCTTCGGCGAACATCCGCATCGCCTCGCGGATCAGCCGTTGCCGTGTCGACATGGCCTGCGGCTGTAGAACATGGACCTTGCTCATACGATGGGATGGACGACGGCAATCCCCGCGGGTCGGTGCGTTTGGCTCATGGTGGTCTCCTGCGGGTCGCGCATGTTCGAATCTGGTCGTTCGCCAGAATTAATTCATTTGAATTAATTGGCGCACAAACGTCAAGAATTTGTTAATTCAAAGGCCCGGAGGGTAGCCGGTGGTCCGGCCTGGTCCGCATTGGTTACGCGATGTGGATGGGTGCGAGCAGGAACCGATCACAACGCCAGCCACGTAAATCGATGACAATAGTTTGCTGTCGCCTCTCGCGAACTCGGCCCGTGGTCTCCAAAGGCTCAGAAATGCCCGAACCGGTCGATACCACCTGGAAAGCACCGTTGTTGCACCGTTGAGACTCATGGACGGAAGCCCACATTCGACTCAGGACATTGCTGCGATTGTCGCGGATCGGCGGATCACGCCAGTGTTTCAGCCGATTTATCAGGTGCGCGATGGCTCGGTGTTCGGGTACGAGGCGCTCACGCGCGGTCCGGTTGGGCCGTTGCACAACCCGGTGAATCTGTTCGCCGCCGCCGAAGCGCAGGGGCTGGAAGCCCAGCTCGACGCGCTATGCCGGACGGCCGCCGCGAACGAGTTTCGGCGCCAGGGGCTGCCGGGGGCGCTGTTCGTCAATGTGTCACCCCAGATCATCGTTGATCTTGGCGACCAGCGCGATGCCATTGTGCAAACCCTGCAGCAATGGGACATGCCTGCCAGCGCTGTCGTGGTGGAGATATCCGAACGCCACCCCTTCGATCCTATCGATGCCATCGTCGATGCGATCCGGCATTTTTGCGAGGCAGGCTTTCGCTTCGCACTCGATGATCTCGGGGCCGGATATGCCGGGCTGCGTGTCTGGTCGGAACTGCGCCCCGCGTTCGTGAAGATGGATCGACACTTCGTGTCAGGCTGCGACCGCGATTCCGCCAAACGGGAGTTCCTGCGCTCGATCAAGGGCATGTCGAACTTTCTCGGATGCCAGGTGATTGCCGAGGGTATCGAGCGCGAGGAAGAGGCCGACGTGATTCGCAGCCTCGGTGTCGATCTGGCACAAGGCTTTCTGCTGTGCCGTCCCGAACCGGCACCGCCGATGACGGCGACCATGGTGTTTCAAGGCGGACGACGCGACGGCTTCGGCGCTGGGCTGACCTTTAACGAATCACTGGAACGCCTGGTCCAACCCAGTGCGACCGTCGCCCCGATCGACACCGCCGAGTCGGTGCTGGACCGCATTCGCGAATGGAAGGAGCTGCCCGATATCCCGGTCGTCGACGGTTCGTCGCCGTTGGGTTCGGTCAACCGGGTCAATCTGCTCGATCGCTTCTCGCGACGCTATACGCGTGAGTTGCACGGTCGCCGACCGATTCGCCACTTCATGGACGACCTGGCCCCGGTCTTTGAACTGTCGACCAGTATCGAAGAGGCCAGCCGTCAACTGTCATCAAACTCGCGCGACGTTCTGCCGTCCTGCGCGATCATCGTGGCGGACGGGCAATTCTGCGGTGTGGTGCCCACCACGGCACTGATGCGGCGTCTGAGCGAGGCGCAGATGCGGGCGGCGCGTTACAGCAATCCGCTGACCTTGCTGCCCGGCAACGTGCCCACGATGGAATTGATTCAGGAATTTCTGGACGCGGGCACTGCATTCCGGGTCGCGTACTGCGACCTCAACAACTTCAAGCCCTTCAATGATGTTTACGGCTATGCCATCGGCGACGAGGCACTGCGGCTGGTCGCCGAGATTCTCGCCGAACAGGTGGATGCGGATCTGGACTACATCGGCCATATCGGCGGCGATGACTTCGTCGTCGTCAGCCGTGACCCCGAGTTCGAGGCCACCGTGCATCGAATTGCGGCGGCGTTCGGTGAGCGGGTGCGCCGGCTCTACCGGCCCGAGCATGTTGCGATGGACGGCATCCTGGCCGTGGATCGCGCTGGCAACGAAGCGGTTTTTCCGCTGATGCGCCTGGCCATTGGTGTGGTCAAGCCCGACCCGGCGATGTGCGATTCACACCACGACGTGGCCACCATGGCGGCCGACGCCAAGCACCACGCCAAGATGAACCCACCGGAGTATTTGTTCTTCTGCCGGCGGAACTCGCCGCGCTGCGTTGTCGAGGTGGGCGAGGGCGACGGCCCGGACGAGCCTCTTCACCTCTACAAGGTATGACCAAGGCATAACCAAGGGCTGCGGAACGGCGCTGCCGTGAACGGCCGCCTAGCGTAGAAGCGACATGCGGTGATCGCGTGACGGCTCAGCTCAGTCGTGGAGCCAGGCTCGGGCGGGTCTGCCGATCCTCAGTGGGGGTGAACGTCCGTACGAGGTGATCGGTGCCCAGACTCCCCGCGGAGCCGTGCGAGGCGCGATGAGCGGCGTCCAGACTTGCGTCGTCGGTGTCGGCGAAGGGCGCGAGGACGCTGCCCACGTTCCAGTGCTCGCCCTGGACGGCATCGCGGGTGATGTCGAGCAGCACAAAGCCATGCGCCGCGGAGTTGTGGTACGGAATATTCGGGTTCGCGCCCACGATGGCTGCGTTGTAGAGCGGCGCCAACGCCGCGAGCTGCTCGTCGTCGGCCAGATTGTTCGAGGTGACACTCATGCAGGTGAACTCGACCGCCACCGATCCCTGGCCGGTCAGCGGCTCGTAGCCCGGAACACCGGTCAGGGTCGGCGTGAGCGGGTTGAACGGCGTGTAGGGATCTTCCACGACATCACAGGCCCAGGCGGTGTGGATGTCGCCGGACAGCACGATGTTGTTGGCGATCTGCTCATCGCGCAACGTGCCGAGGATCAGGTCACGCTCGTAGCCGTAGGCGCCCCAGTTGTCGCTGCCTTCGTTCCCTCCGCCGGGTCGTATGCCGATGGATTCCGCGATCGCCGGTGGCAGGTAGGGCAGCGGCAGCACGGTCGGGTCCGGGTTATTGCGATGGGGTGCCATCATGGTCTGCTGGCCGAGTACCCGCCATCGCCGGTTGCCGCTCACAGACTCGCGGAGTCCATCAAGCAGCCAGTCCCGCTGTTCCAGGCCCAGCATGCTGCGGGCCGGGTCGAAACTGTCGGTGCCGGTGATTGAGGTGTCCGTCTCTGGCGTGTTGCGCTGGAGTCGCGTGTCCAGCATGAACAAATCGACCAGATCTCCAAACTGGAAGCGGCGCCAGATATTCAACGGATTGCCGGGTTCAGGCAGGCGGATCGGCAGCCATTCGGCGTAGGCCTGCACGGCGTTGGCCTTGCGGACCTGCCAGTCGCCTTCGGTCTCCGGCTGATGGTTCTGAGCGCCGTCTATCCACGAATTGTTCGTCGATTCATGATCATCCCAGACCACGATCAACGGGTGCTGACGGCTCATGTCCTGGAGGTCGCCATCGGTCCGGTACTGCGCGTGGCGCTGGCGGTAGTCGTCCAGACTGACGATCTCGTAGGCCGGTTCGTGGGCGCGTCCAAGCGAGCCGGCGCCACCACCTTCGTAGAAATAGTCACCGACGTGCAGCACGGCATCGACATCCCGTTGCGCCAGCACCTTGTAGGCATTGAAATAGCCGGTGGAGTAGTTCGAGCAGCTGACCAACCCTAGGCGGACACGATCTGTGGCGCCCGTTGGTAGCGTTCGGGTACGGCCTGCGGGCGACGCCCAACCCAATACCTCGAACTGATAGTAATAGCTGGTTGCGGGGTTCAGTCCGGCGGCGTCGACCTTGACGGTCCAGTCGCAAGCCGCATCGGTTTGCACGGTGCCGCTCAACATCTCGCGTGTCAGGTCCGCATCGGAATAAACCCTCCAGCGTACCGTGACCGTGTCGACGACTTCCGATATCCGGGTCCACAGAATCACGCGGTCACTCAGCGGATCACCGCTGGCCACGCCGTGCTTGAAAGGCGAGGTGGCCGGCGGGTCCGGTTGTGCTGCCGGGTCATCCGGAGACGGGCTCCGGGACAGCGATTCCTCGGACGCGCAGCCAATCAGGCCACCAGACGACAAACCGGCCGCAATGGCGGCGCCATCCTTCAGAAAACGACGACGGGTGATGGACATGGCAGGGTCTCGAAGCGGGGGGCTAGTGGACCCGGCCAAGCTGCTGCCGTATCAGCCGACAGGCTTTCTTGACCCCCGGAACGCCCGCGCCGGACTCGTTCCCAGCCGGCGAACTGCCGCAGGCAGACACGACGGAATCAGCGACGATGGCGGTCGCACGCAAGGCAAGATGCATTGGATGAGCCCAGTAAAAAAGCGGCCGAATCCTATGCCGGGCGTGTGACATCCATGTGTCGGCGGGCGCTGCGGCAGCGCCTACGATGGTCGGTGGTCAGTCTTCGAGTTTGGCGTCCATGGTGATGGCCGGCTTGAGCGCCTTGGAGATCGGGCAGCCGCTTTTGGCGGCGTTGGCGGCTTGCAAGAAGTCGTCCTCGCTGGCACCAGGCACCTTGGCGGTCACATCGAGATGAATCTTGGTGACGGCGAATGCACCGTCGGCCTGTTCCAGGGTCACGGTCGCCTTGGTGTCGATCGATTCGGGCGTCAGATCAGACTGGCCCAGGATCATGGACAGGGCCATTGAAAAGCAGCCGGCGTGGGCCGCGCCGATCAGCTCTTCCGGGTTCGTGCCTTGACCGTCTTCGAAGCGGGTCCCGAAAGAATACTGGGTGTCGTCGAGGACACCACTGGCGGTTGAGATGACGCCATTGCCTTCCTTGAGGCTGCCGTTCCAGCGGGCGGTTGCTGTGCGTTTCATGCGAACTCCTTGTCATGGAAACCAGTGGGACGCGGTCCACCGCGCCCAGTCCTGCGACTGTCGCAACCACCGCTTGGTTCAGTGTAGCTCCTCGGGGTGGTCTTGATCGGCTCCCAAGATCTGCCCGTGTCGACCCTGGCCGGCGGTGAACCGACGCGCGCCGGCAAGCGTCTCGCCAGAGGCCAATGTGTCCAGCCCCAGGGCAAACTCATGCCGTAGCGCATCGGATTCGTCCAGCGCCCATTGCTCCAGCGCGCTGCGGCGGTCGTTGCGCATGCATTGTTGGGGCAGCAACGCCAGTTCGCCAGCCAGCTGCTTGGCGGCGTCCAGCGCCTGTCCGGTGGGCACGATGCGGTTGGCGAGCCCGATGCTGTAGGCCTCCCGCGCGTCCACCGTGCGACCGGTCAAGATCATGTCCATCGCGCGCCCATGACCAATCAACCGGGGCAGACGGACGGTACCGCCGTCAATCAGCGGGACGCCGAATCGCCGGCAATAGACGCCGAACACCGCGGTCTCGGCCGCCACCCGTAAATCACACCACAGGGCGAGTTCCAGGCCGCCCGCCACGGCATGGCCTTCCACCGCCGCGATGACCGGCTTGTCCAAGCGCATGCGGGAGACCCCCATTGGCGCGTCGCCATCGGCCTCCATGCGGTTGGAGCGGGCGGGGTCCTGGCTTTGCACGGCTTTCAGGTCAGCGCCGGCACAGAAGGCACCGGCCGCGCCGGTCAGAATGGCGACGCTGAGCGTCGGGTCGGCGTCGAATCGGCGAAACGCATCGGCGAGCGCCGCTGCCGTCGGACCATCCACACAGTTGCGGACGTCGGGGCGGTTGATGGTGACGATTAGCGTTGTCCCATCGACCTCTTCCAGCACCAGGTTGGACGCAGTCGTCATGGGAGCTCCGGTTGCGGCAGCACCGACCGGCCCGAGGCGGCCGCCAGCACCGCTGCATAGCCTGGTGGCGCGGTGATCCGATGGCGCTCGCGCAACATACGATGCAGTCGAGGTAGCCGGTAGTAGGGCACGGATGCCATGAAATGATGCTCCAGATGGTAGTTGACGTGCATCGGCGCCACGGTGATCCGCGCAAGCCAGCCGGCGCGGGTCGTGCGGGTATTGGTTCGAATGTCAGGACCGCCCGGCAGCATGGCGTGCTCGGCAATCGAGCGAATGCGGACGAACACCGGAAAGCTGCACATGAACGCCGCGACCCACAGCCCGTAGAGCCACCCGTGCCCCAGCCCGATCAGAACGGCGGCCAGCAGAGCGTTGGTGATGAGCACACCCATCGCATTGCGCAGGAAGCGTTGTGGATAACTCCACCACCGGCGGCCTGTTTGCGGCAATCGTTCGACCGAATTCGCCACGGTCCAACGCAGCACGCCGGCGTCCATCAGCGCCAGGCCCAGAACAACCCGCAACATGGTCAGCCCTGACATGTCGCGCAGCAGCTTGCGTGCAAAGCCGGCCCGAGTCGACGGATAGCTCCGATACAGCGAGACATCTGGATCGTCCGCCAGACCTGCGTGCTTGTGATGCCGGTTGTGGTGCGATCGATACTTGCCCACGTGTTGCCAGATCGGACGTGCGCAAAGCCAGTCGGTGAGGTGATCGTTGAGCCAGCGATGCCGAAACAGCGTGCGATGCGCCGCCTCATGCTCCAGCACCGCCAACGCCAGCTGGCGATTGCCGAGATAGATCACCGCGAGCAACCAGACGATGGGGTGGGGCATCACCACACAGACCGCCAGCGTCGCCGCAATGCTCAACCACACCGTGCTGATCGCCAGGAATCCGCGCGCGTTCGATCGCCGGGTGAGCGTGGCGATTTCCTCGCGGCTGAACCAGTCGGTGGGTCGAAGACGGTCGGCGGACTGATGCATGAGCGAATCCTCAGGAGGCAATGGCGGCATCGGCATGCGGTGCACGTAGCTGCCAGATGGTCTGGCCCAGTCGGTCGAAGCGTAGCGCCAGATCGGTGAAGTCCGAACGCAGCTGCGTATCGATCATGGCGCCGGGCAGCAGCGGATCGAAAACGAGTTCACGAATGGCGCGATCGCCCAGCCAATACGATTCGCGCGCAGCCTGATCATGATCCAGCCGATGCCGCGTGGCGCTCCAAGTCTGCAGGCGGTCGATCTGCTCCCGGTACCGCGCTTCCAGACGGCGTGGTGTCCAAAGCTGCGGGGCTGCGGCGACCCGAGCGTCGTCCAGGTTATCGGTGCTGAACACGGCGGCGGCCGGGTCCAGCCCCAGGCCGTATAGCCGCCGGCGGATCGCCGATAAGTCGTCCGCCAGGTTGTCGGGGCGGATCGCCAGACCCGGCTCCAGCTCGCGCAAGCCGAGCAGGTTCAGAGCGCGCTCCCGGACACGCAGCGCTGCGCGGTCGGACCGGGCCAGCGCACCCGTGTGCACCACGATCCAACCGCCGGCCCAGGCACGTACCCGCGCTTCCCCGGACCGCCACCGAGCGACATCCGCTGCCAGTGGACGAGCCGCCTGTCCGAGCCGGTATTCACCGCGGCCGATTGCCTCGACCAGACCGGCTTCACGCAGGCGGGTCAGGGCGGTGCGTGCACTGTTGTCCGTCGCACCCAGCAGCGCGCAGGCGCTTACCAGCGTCTGGCTCGTCTGCGCTCGGCCTTCGGTGGCCAGCAGAATCTTGAGAATGACGTCCTTGGGACGCGCGTTTTTGTCGGACTGCACCTGTGCGCTCGGATCTCGCTGAGAGCACGAACATTACGTCATTCGGCAACAAATGACATTATCTGTACCAACTGGCAGCGGGAAACGCTCAGAGGGCGAGGTTTAGCCGCAGCCAGTAGGTTCGGCCCAGCAGCCGATAAGCGGACTCATCGGTGTTCAGCTCACCGCCGTTGGGGATGAACGGCGGTGAGCGGTCCGTCGCGTTCGCGATACCCAGTGTGACGCGCAGGTTCTGCGGCGTGGTCAGACCGGCATGCAGGTCGTGGTAGAGCCTCGAACCGATGCGATAGTCGGTGCCCGGTGCGACTTCACCGCCGCTGTCGGTCAGCGCATCGATCCACTCCAGACCGTAGCCGGCAAGCCAGCGATCCTGAGACCAGGCGAGGGCGTAGCGGCCCTTCCACTCGGGGATCACCCCGAACAGGTCGGGGTCGTACTGGCCCTCACCCACGAAGGGCTGCGCGCCCTGGAAGGACCGCACCTCGCGCTCAAGCACGCGGCTGATTAGCAGGCGGTGCTGCCACCGGCCCCAAGACGTCGTATGCGCGTACCGCACATCGAGATCGAGTCCGCGAGCGGTTTCCTCGGCGGTATTCTGCAAGGCCGTGCGAATCTGGGTGATCGAGCCATCCGGATGACGGTCGATGCGGTCGCAAAACTGGGCACTGCCCGTTTCGAGGCATTGCTCCAGAACCGTGTTGGCACCGAGCGCGGCGATGCCGTCCTCAATGCGAATATCGAAGTAATCCAGGCTTACGCGCAGCCCTGGCGACCCGGAGGGCGAATAGACCACACCCGCGGTGAAGCTCTCCGCCTGTTCGGGCGCCAACGCCGGGTTGCCGCCACCCAATGTCGGTGTCTCATTGCCGGTCTGGTCGAAGCTGCCATCGCTCGGTACTCCCTGAGCGATGCAACGATCCACCTGTGGTTGACCCAGCTGCGAGAAATCCGCGCAGGGGTCTTCGACGATGGGGTTGGCCTCGGTCGCACCACCGAACAATTCGCCGACGGTAGGGGCGCGGAATGCCTCGGCATAGCCCGCGCGTAATGTGACTGACTGAACCGGCTGATAAAGCGCACTGACATCGAACACCGTTTCGGCATCGAAGTTCGAATAGTCCACGGCACGCAGGCCCAGTTCGACCCCCAGCGCATGCACGCCCGAACGTCCGGCGAGCAAAGGGATGCCGACCTCGGCAAAAACCTCGCGGCTGTCGAATTCGCCACGCGTGCGTTGCCTGGCGGCACCGGTGGTATTGCCGGCCTGCGTTTGCGTATCCGGACGGTCCTCGGCACGGGCATCGCGCAGGCTGATGCCGGCGGCAAAGGGCACCGGCCCGGCGGGAAGCCGTAGCAGCTCACGGCGCAGGTCAAGGCCGAAGGTGGTTTCTTCGTTGTGCTGAGTATCGATCAGGTCAGCAATGCCCGCATAGGCGAGCATGTCATCGGTGATGGAACCAGGGCCACCGAACAGGTTCAGCGGCACGCAGCCGACGACAGGGGCGGCTTCGGTGCCGCAGGTCGCCACGCCATCGCCGCTGATGAATGACGGACCCAGCGCCAGGGCCACACGGTCACGACGCAAGTCGCCGCTCTGCCGCTGTTCGACCTCGTTGCGGCCGTAGCTCAGAGACGTCTCCCATTGCCAGTCGGCGACCAGGCCGTCGGCGCCGATCACCACACGCCAAAGCTGGTTGTCCTGCGCAAAGCGGCGGGGACCGCCCTCGACTAGCCGGCGCCGGGCATCGCTGATCTCCTCGCCGAACGGGTTGTAGATGTTGTCGGCCGATACCGTCACGCCATCCAGCCGATTGGTGAAGAACGGCAATGGCGCAATCTGGGTGTCGGAATCGCGCTGCTGGAACAGGGCCTCGGCGAACAGCGACAGCGACGGGCTTAAATCGTGGCGCAGACTGCCAAAGGCGGAGACGCGCCGGGAATCCTGCACAAGGTCTTCGAACGGGTTGAAGTTGAAACGATCGGTGTCCGGCCCGTCATTGATGAATGGCCGGAAATCATCAGGCGAGTCGCCATCTTCACCGTCAATGAGCGTGACGTTGCCGTCCGAAGTGCGGAAACGGCCGTTCGGTGGGGCCGAGCTGCCCGTTGGCACGATGGCATTGGCCGGACCATCGACGGTGAGCCATTGCGAGGAAAAGTCGCGGTCGCCACGCCCCACGGCGGCCTGATCAAACAGCGACACACCGCCCGACAACCATGTGCTGCCGAAGCGTCTCCCGGTCACCGCGCTAAGGTCCAGCAGATCGCCATCCCCGGATTCGGTCTGGCTGACGCGGGCGGATACCTCGACCCCGTCGACATCTGATCGCGTGATCACATTGACCACGCCGGCGATAGCGTCGGCGCCGTAGGCCACCGAGGCGCTGGTCGTCAGCACCTCAACGCGCTCGACCAACGCCACCGGGATGCTGGCGAGATCAACAACACCGGCTGCGCCATTTCCGCCGGCCAGCATGCGTCGGCCGTTGATCAATACCAGCGTGCGCCGGGACCCGAGTCCGCGTAGTTCCACGGATTCGATGCCGCGCGACACGGCGCCACCGCTGCCGCGCTGGTTCACCGAGGTGCCCAGTGGCGAGCCGCTCATCATCGGCAGCGCCTGCAGAAACTCGCCCAGCGTCGCATGCCCGGAATTACGCAATGTGTTCCGGTCGAAGCTGACCAGCGGGTCCATGCCGGCTTCACGGCCGAGGTGGGTGCCCGTCACCTCCAGCGCATCCAGCGCAAGCGGTGATTCCGGCTGGGCGACGCCCAGTGTTGTCCATACCAGGCTGGTCAACATGACCGCCGCACGTGCAAACATCATCGAATATCCCGTTCCCCAGAAACCAGTCGCAGGCAATGCGACGGCCGGAACCGGCGACTCGCAATGTCCCTGCCGCCCACCATTTTGCCGGGCAGCATCGTACAACGCAGCCAGCGAACTGTTCGTCCCGTTTTCGCAGCGATCTGCATCCAAGCCTGAACACGGTGCGAATCCATCCAGACATCCACGCAGGGGACGCGAAATAATGCGCTCAATCCAAGGAATCGGCGCTGCGGCTGTGGCGGGCATTGCCCTGGCCACGGCAGCAGGCTCGCTGTATGCATCCAGCCACCGTGAAGCGCCAGGGATCACCGAGACTCCCAAGGTCGACGGCACGGACTTCTACATGTTCAACAGCTACGAAGAAGGCCGATCCGGATTCGTGACGCTGATCGCGAACTACGTACCCCTGCAGGACGCCTATGGCGGCCCTAACTATTTCTCCCTGGATGACAAGGCGCTCTACGAGATTCACGTCGACAACGATGGGGATAACGTCGAGGACCTGACCTTCCAGTTCCGATTTACCAACACGCTCAAGGGCGTTTCGCTGCCGGTCGGACCGGACGGCGTACTGGTGCCGATTCCGTTGATTCAGGCTGGTGGCATCGGTCCGAACCCGGGTGACACCGGTAACCTGAACCTGGAAGAGACCTTCTCGGTCACCGTGGTGCGTGGCGATCGCCGCGCGGGTACTGCGCAGGCAGCGACCAATGTCACGACCGGCGGCAGCAGCTTCCGCAAGCCTACCGATTACATCGGCACCAAGACCTTCCCGGACTACCAGGCGTATGCGAATGCGCACATCTGGGAAATTGCCGTGCCGGGCTGCCAGAGCAATGGCAAGGTCTTCGTCGGACAGCGTAAGGAAGGATTCGTCGTGAATCTTGGCCAGGTCTTCGACCTCGTCAACCTGAACCCGCTGGGCGCGCCCGACGCCGTGCCGAACACGATTGGCGACAAGAACGTCACCAGCATCGCACTGGAACTGCCGGCAAGCTGCCTGACGGCCGGCGACGACCCGGTCATCGGCGGCTGGACGACCGCAAGCCTGCGTCAGGCCCGCGTCGCCAATCCGTTCCCGCAAAGCGATACCGATAACTCGGTCGCTCCGGGCACGGTCGATGAGACGGTCGAAGGCGGTCCGTGGACCCAGGTTTCGCGTCTCGGCGCGCCGCTAGTCAACGAAGTGGTCATCGGCATCGACGACAAGAACCGCTTCAACGCCAGCGAGCCCAAGGACGACGGTCAGTTCGCGAAGTACGTGCTGACGCCAACCCTGCCGGAACTGCTGGAGATTCTGTTCGCCGAGACGGTGACCGGCGATCCGAATGCCGATCTCGCCCCGAATGCCTTCCCCCGAGCTGATCTGGCGGTGGCGTTTCTGACCGGCGTGCCAGGACTCAACCAGCCTGCCGCTGGCGCCGGAGGCCCGCTGGGCAACGGCACGGTACTGTCGGAGCAGCTGCGACTGAACACGACGACTGCGCCGGTCGCTGCCGCTGCGCAAGATCCGTTGGGGGTGCTGGCTGGTGATGCCGCGGGCTTCCCGAATGGCCGTCGTCCGGGTGACGACGTGGTTGATGCCGCCCTGCGGGTCGCGATGGGCGCTCTCTGCGAACTCGACAATGCTGCGGTATTCGGCTGCGGCCCTGACGATGCGCCAGTCGGTGATGCGCCATTAACCGATCAGTCCGCGTCGAACGCCTCGCAGTTCGACAGCAACTTCCCGTACCTGCGCACGCCGCTGCCGGGTTCGCGATAACAGGAGGTCGTGATGCGACATTTCATTCTTGTCGGACTGCTGGCGGTTGGCGTGCTTACGCTGGGTGCCTGTGGCTCCGAAACATCGATTAACGTCGGTGCCGACGAAGAACCGGGGCAGATGCCCGATCCGGACCCCGATCCCGATCCTGACCCAGGCCCCAACGACCAACCATTGGCGGGCGATCAGCAGGTGCTGAACCTGATCGCCAACCAAACGGATGAGATCTCGGACCCCATCGAGATCAACGCCCTGGGCTTGGTGTTCAACGAAAACCCGGACGCCAATGTTTACGGGGATCTGCTGCCGGAGTCCTGAGTGAGCTAGCCGAGCACCTGGCATGATCCAGGTGCTCGGCGCGGCTCCCGGCCACGGCGTTGGCTGACAAGCACGCACCGCAGACTTGACGCGGACCGCCAGCGGCGGGAGAACTTAGGGCTGGTTGAACGGGGATACCTGTGCCTGATTTGCGATGGCTCGCGTTCTGCGGGCTGATAATGCCGGCCTGCGTCCAGGCACAGACCTACATACCGGAATCGGCCGAGACGGTTCTGGCGACACTGCCGGACACCGACCCCAGCCTCACCGATGACATCCGGCGCCTGCAACAGGCCGTCGCGGAGCAACCCGACAGCGTCGAGCTGCGGGTTCGACTGGCCGAACACCACATCGCGCTGTACCGGCAAACTGATGATCCCCGCTACAACGGTTACGCTCAGGCGGCGATCGCGCCCTGGCGCGAGGATGTCGATGCCCCGACGCGGGTGCTGTTGATCCGGGCGCACCTGAATCAGCAGCGTCACGCCTTCGCGCTCGCCCGGGCCGACCTTCAACTGGCACTGGAACGCGACCCTCGCAACGCCCAGGCCTGGTTGGCGCTGTCGGTGGTTGAGCGGGTGTCGGGCCGGCTGGCGAATGCCCATAAAGCCTGCGCTGCCTTGCTCACGCTGACCGAAACGCTGGTCAGCGGCACTTGCCTTGCCGATATTGCTTCGCTGGCGGGCAAGGCGCCGGAAGCCTTCGCCACCCTGGATCGGCTGCTGCAGGCTGAAAGCGTTGACAGCGCAGACCACCTGCGGCGTTGGGCGCTGACCATCCAGGGCGAGGTGGCCTGGCGCCTCGGCGAGCCGGAATTGGCACTGCAGGCCTTCGAAGGCGGGCTGGCGCTGGCCGAGGCGAATGAGCAGTTCGACGGTTATTTGCTGTCGGCCTGGGCCGATTTCATGCTGGAGCAGGGGCGGGCGCAGGCGGTGGACAGACGGCTCGAACCCTATGATCAGAGCGATGCGCTGCTGCTGCGCCGGGCGATCGCGGCCAAGCGGATCAACCACCCGAATGCCGGTGCGATGGCGGACACGCTGCGCCGACGCTTCGCGGCGAGCCAGCGACGTGGCGACGATGTGCACCTGCGTGAGCAGGCGCGTTTCGCGCTGGACATCGACAACAAGCCATCCGAAGCGCTCTGGTTGGCTCAACGCAATTGGGCCATGCAAAAAGAACCCGCGGACGTGCTGCTCGTGCTGCGGGCCGCGTTGGCGTTTAACCCGGCAGCAGCCGATCCGGTCGTGGCCTTCGTCTCCGAAACCGGCCTGCAGGATGTTCGCGTGCAAACCTTGCTGGAACGGCTCGGCGACACGGATGCCGCGGCATGAACCGGATGCTCTTTGTGCTCGTCGGGTTGCTCGCCTGCGGCGGTGTGCACGCACATAAACCCAGCGACAGCTATCTGAATCTGTCGCTATCGGGGCAAACCGTCGTAGGGCGCTGGGACATCGCCCTACGCGATCTGGAACTGGCCGTCGGGCTGGATGCCGATGGCAATCGGCGGATCACCTGGGGCGAGGTGCAACGCCAGCGCAACGCAATCACCAGCCATGCCTTGTCGCATCTGCAACTGACCATGGGCGACCAGACCTGCGCCCTGGAGGCGGACGGGCTGCAGATCACCGATCACACCGACGGCGCCTACGCGGCCATTGGCATCACCGGACGCTGCCCGCAATTCAATCCCCAGTTGACGATTCGCTACGACTTGCTGTTCCCGCGTGACGCCCAGCACCGTGGGTTGCTGCGTCTCGACCGCCAGGGGCGGGTGGAATCAGCGGTGTTCTCCCCCGCACGGCGATCCCTGGCCTTTGACTTAGGCGAGACCAGACCGCTGCGCGTGGCCTGGCAGTATCTGCAGGAAGGGCTTTGGCATGTCTGGATAGGCTTTGACCACCTGCTGTTTCTCGCCGGACTGCTGCTGCCGATCGTCGTTCGACGGGAGCAGGGACGGTTCGTGCCAGCGGAGAACGCCGGCACGGCCACGCGTGAGGTCATCCGCATCGTCACCAGTTTCACGCTGGCGCATTTCGCCGCGCTGTCGCTGGCAACGCTGGGTTGGATAGATCTGCCGTCACGCTGGGTCGAGGCGGCCGTCGCGCTGACCATCGTCTTCGCCGCCATCAACAACATCGTGCCGGTGGTCTACCGTCGCCTGTGGCTGGTCGCCTTCGCGTTCGGCCTGATTCATGGGGCCGGCTACGCCAGTGTGCTGAGCGATCTCGGCCTACCCGCCATGGCGCTGGCGTTGTCATTGTTTGCCTTCAATCTGGGGGTGGAGGGTGCACAGATCGCGGTCGCCGCAGTGTTTCTACCCGTCGCCTACAGCCTGCGCCGCCACCGCTTGTATCAATACGGCGTGCTGATTCCAGGCTCGCTACTGGTCGCGTTCGTCGGCATGGTCTGGTTCATCGAGCGCGCCGCCAATCAAACCTTGATGCCCTGGTGACCAGGGTGACAATCATCGCCCACCGTCCCCCCTGCAATCCTGTGTCCATCCGCTTATGACGCTTGCTCTGTTTTCCCGCTTCCGCCCGGCACTTGTAACGCTTGGGTGGCTGCTCATGCCCGGTCTGGCGCTGGCACATGGTGCGCACTTCAAGCCCTTCGGAGGCGAACTGCGCGCTTATGTGTTCGAGTACAGCCTTGGCGAGCCCGTCGCGCGCGCCGAAGTCATCGTCTACCCCCCGGAGGACTCCGCGGACTTCCAGACCGGTGAAACCGATGCACAAGGCGTGTTCGCCTTTGCGCCCAACCGGCCGGGCACCTGGCGCCTGGAGGTGCGCGACGGCAAGGGACATGCGATCCGCAAGTATGTGAATGTGGGGGCAGCCGCTGGCGGGGCGGCAACCTTGCCGGCCGGCGACACGCCAGCGCATTCTTCGGGTGCAGCCATCGCCTGGTTGCTGCTGGCGGTCAGTCTGCTGGCCAATGTCGTCTTCGCCCTCGCTGCGATACAGACGCGCAGCGCCTGGCGCAGATCAAGCAACTCGCCCACTGTGAGGAAGGGGTCCTGAGCTGTCCGGCGTTCGTTCGTCGGCAGGTCTTGACCTCAACATTACTTGAGGCTTGAGACTGCACTCCAAGGCCCCGCACTGGGCGAGGCTAGTTCGCTGGAGGGAGTCTCATGACCCGATTGGAACACGCAAATATCACCGTCCCGGACATTGATGCCGCGATCGCATTTCTGAGTGTTGTCGCACCGGATTTCCGGATTCGTCACGACGCCTTGGCAGAGCAGGGCTACCGCTGGGCGCATGTTGGTAACGACGACTTCTACATCGCGCTGCAGGAACCCCACGTCGGGATCGATCCGCTGCCCCCGCAACCCAGTTACACGAACCTGGGCGTCAATCACCTGGGGTTGGTGGTGCAGGGCATCGATGGCATCACCAGGCAGCTGGATGACGAGGGCTATCGCATCAGCTACGCGACCGAGCGCGGGCCACATCGCAGCCGGGCCTACTACTACGACCGCGCGGGCTTCGAGTGGGAGCTCATCGAGTATCACAGTGCCGATCCGGCTGAACGCAATCGGTACAGCTAACCGCCAGCGACGAGCTCATGCCGCGGCTTGTTGATCCACCATGCGGTTGGAGGGCTGTTCGGCCAGGCGTTGCAGCAATGTGGTGAGCGAACCGCCTAGCCGCAGCGTCAGGTCGTTGGGGTGAATCCCCACCCGTAGCGGTTGCTGCATCCGCTGCGCCACGGCGAGCTGGGAGCGGTTCCACGCCGACAGGGCGACCGCGCGAGCGGCCGTGTCGGCTTCGAATCCGACCAGCGGCATCACCCGCGTGCGGCCTGTCCGCGTATCGATTATGCCCTGCGTGACCTCTACGGCATCGAAGGGCAGGCGGTGCAGGTCCTGCAGGCTCAGGTCGCCAAGCGCCCAGGCGGGCGGGACATAAAGCGTGGGGCGAGGCAGGTCGACACGAGGGAACCAGTGGTAGGAGCGGCGCATCAATGCCAGCAATTGTTGCCGGTTCAGTGATAGATGCTCGGCGGCGTTGCGAGAGATCAGCGCCGAGTGCATGCGGTGCCGCAATCCTCGGATGCGCCGGGCGCGGTGGATCCAGCCATGGGCGGCCAGCGGGTAGCCGGCCGCCGCCCAGGCGCGCAGCTGTTCCAGCTGTTCGCTGGTCCAGCCCAGACCGGGCACGATCAACAGGGTGGGCCGGACCAGTCCCAGCGACTCGATCAGCTCAAGCGTGTCCTCCACGGCGGGCAGGGTTCGCGGCATAACGTCGTGAACCGAAAGCAGGGCCGTTGGCATGGCGGCGCTCACCGGGGGGATCGCGCGGCCTTGAGAATCAGGTCAGCCCATTCGCCGATCGTGTCCCGGTTGAGACGTTCAGCCGCGAGCCGCGCCCGCTCCGACCGGGCACGGCGCGCCTGCACGCTTTGGGTGCTCAGGTCCTTGATCTTGTCGGCGATCGCTTCACCTTCGTGCAGCGTGATCAGGCCATCCTTGAGCGAGTGCCATTCGTGTATGCCGGCTCCGGCGGCAACCAGCGCCGGCCGGCCTCGGGCCATGGCTTCCAGGGCGATGGACCCGAAGGTTTCCAGACGCGACGGCAGCAACAGCAAGTCCGATTCATCCATCAGGGCTTGCAGCTCATGCCGCTCCAGCCAGCCATGGAAACAGACGTTGGGCAGATCTTGCGCCTGGCGCTGGAGCTTGCGACGCAGTGGCCCATCGCCGGCAATCGCGAACCGGACATCGGGGCAGGCCCGCGCCGCGTCGATCACCGCGCCGAGGTTTTTTTCGGGCGCCAGGCGCCCGGCGAACAACACCTGCTTGAGCTGCGCCCGCAGTGGGACGACGGGCGCGCGCATGAATTCCACGGGCAACGGCGTACCGACCACCGCGGCCTGATCCGCGCCCAGTCGTCGCACCGTCGGAATCAGCCCGCGGTTGTTGACCAAGGTGGCGTGGGCGCTGCGACAGATGACGCGATTGGCCGCCGTGAGATAGCCGTTTGCCACGCGCCGCGAAACCGGGTTCCAGTACAGGCGCGAGAGTTCTTCGAACTGGGTGTGAAAGCCGACCAGCTGCCCGCAACCATGTCGCTTCGCCAGCGCATGGCCGAGCAGGCCGAACGGTCCCGGCGTGATCGAGACGACGACATCGGGGCGGAAGTGACGGAAGGCCTTCCAGAGCCGCGGTACGTTGGGCGTGAGCAGACGCTGGGTTGGGTCACCGGGCATCGGCACGGTAAGGCGAGTGACGCGAAACTTGTCGGATGGCTGGAACATCCGCACCCCGGACGTCACCTCGCCCAGCTGCGGCAGCAGATCGTGGTAGTAGGTGCCCGCGCCATTGCGCTCGGCCACCGAATCCGAGAAGAACGCGACCCGCAGGCGCTGCGCCGGGTGCGAACGATCAGGAGAAGACTGCAATAAATCGGTTGCGGTCGCTTGCTTGGCCATCATCAGGACACCTCTTGCCAACGCGCCTCGGCCGAGGCGCGAATTGCGTCATAGTCGTCTTGCATCTCGCGGCGAATTGCCTGTCTATCGAGCTTGAAATGGTCGATCTGGTGGGCATGTGCGCTGCGATAGTCCGCCGCTTGGCGATCGGCGCCGGTCAGAGCCTGCGACAGCTGCGTGGAGACGGTCTCCCCGACATGCCGCAAGGCCTTGCGCAGCGTGGCGCCGGGCCGCCGCTGCAGTTCGGTCATGTCCACGGCCGCAAATCGCGCCGGTTCCGTTTGTATCGCCTGCCTCAGTGCGCGCAGGCCGCTGCGGTAGATGGCTTGAAAACGCGGCGGAAATGCGGTTCCAGCCGGATCACTGGCGAACACGGCCCGTGCCGCAGTGATGGACGAGAGCTGCGAGCTGATCGCGCGCACCGGATCACGGACGCAAACCAGGAAGCGCGCCTCCGGGTAGCGGGCAGCCAATGCCGGCGCCCAGCTCGCGAACGCGGCGTTCTTGGACAGGATGCGCCTGTCGGGACCATGGACGTAGAGGTGCTTTTGCAATAGCGCATGGTAGAAATCGAGCAGGATGCTGCGGTCGGCGTCGTCCAGGGTTTCGTCGAACGTCGCCAGCCCCCACAGATCCTTCGAGGTGGGCAATCCCAGGGCCAGCAGAAAGCAGCCGGCCGCCGGTATCAGCGCCAGATAGTCTTCTTCAGCCGCCGCGAGATCGACGCCATGGATGTCATCAAAATCGCCAGCAAGCCGCCGGACGAAGCGGTTGAGCAGTCGTGATGCGGGGCGCCCGAGCCGGTCATCCACCTGGCCCAGCGCTAGCCAGACACGACGTTCGGTAATCGACGGCGCGAGCACCGCTTCCCAGGTGCTCAAGGTGGTGAATGCGGGGTCTGCGGCCAGCGTTCGATGCACGAACGTCGTTCCGCTGCGGGGGATGCCGAGCACGAACAGCGGCTGGTCGACGCGGACGCCCCGGTAGCCGGCATACAGCAGCTCATCGAGCGCAAAACCCGCCCAGTGCATGGTTTGCACGGCCAGATAAGGCGGCATCAACGCTGCCAGACGGGCAAGGCGGGCAGGGCTGCGTGGAGCGGCAGGATCGGGTGCCAACGCGGAGCGCAGCATCTTCGCGTGGACCCGAAGACTGCGACGGAAGGCTGCTTGCATAACGGCCAAGTCGAGGTTCAACCTTGACTAAAACAGGCTACAGGCTGACCGAGGCTTATGACAGCCTTGTTGCAGTCGGCAATGTCACCGAATCGGGCCGCACGCCTCAGGCGCTGAAGTGCTCCAGCAGGAGTTCACTGATGCGGTCCGGCTGCGACAGCGGCATCCAATGGCCCCCGGGTAGCTGCTCATAACGCCATTGTCCCCGGACAAACCGATGCGAATCACGCATCTGACGGGCCGTGAGAAAGGCGTCACCCGTGCTGTAGATGCCAAGCGTGTCAGCCTGGACGGACGGCAGGCCATGGCGCATCAACAGTGGCGCGTTGGCGCGGTAGACATTCAGCGCAGCGGTGAGGCGGCCAGGCCGTGCCATCTGATCCCGGACCGCATCCGGGGTGGGGTGCCCGGTGAAACCGGAGCGCAGCAGGCGCCAGTTACCGACCGGTAACAGGCGCTCCGCCAGCCCGGGCACGAGGAAGCCGACGGCGTACCAGGCGCGTAGCTTTTGCTCGATGCCGGCCTGCGTGTACGCGAGCGGGTGACCAACGGACAGGGCCACCAGACGGCGGACGCGCTTGGGCTGCTGCGCCGCCATGCCCCAGGCGAACACCGCCCCCCAGTCGTGCCCGGCGACGTGGGCCGATTCGATGTCCAGCGCGTCGAGCAGGCCGCAGAGATCGGCAACGATCTGTTCGAGCGCCGAGTCCTCGACGCGAGTCGTCAGTTGCGACTGACCGTAGCCTCGCGCATCCGGCGCCAGCACACGGTAACCGGCGGCGTGCAGGGCGATGATCTGCGCGGTCCACATCTCCGCCGAGTCAGGAAATCCGTGGAGTAATAGCACTGCAGGACGGGCGGCGGCGTCGGGTGCGGAATCGAGGTACGAGATCTCGACGCCGTTGGTTTTGCACTGATTGCGTTGCATTTCACGGTCCTTGTGATAGCGCGAGCGCGGTGAGCCTGTGCATCGCCACCGTGCTCTGAAACTCATCCGAGTATGCGTTAGGGTAACGCGAGGCAGTGAAAGCGGCCCACGCTGCATCCTGCCCGAACCACCGTGTGCAGTCCTTGTGAGCGACCGGGGACGTCGCCAGTCCGGCTTGTTGCCCGGACTCGCCGCACCTGAGCGAAAGCTCTGTCAATCGACCGCGTAATCAGCGGTTGTCATGCGTGACTCGGTTACATCCTGCGCCAGACGCCCGAGTCACCGCCATCTGGTCCAGCGTCTGGCCAATCAGGTACGCCAAGGAGTCTGAGGCATGACCGATGTCAACGAGGAAACGACCGTTGCACCGACGGAACAGAACTACGGGGATGATCCCCTTCAGGTGCGACAAACCGACAAGTATCAAACCGAGTACGTTCAAAGCTTCGTCGAGAAATGGGACGAGCTAATCGATTGGGACGCCCGCGCCGAAAGCGAAGGCGAGTTCTTCATCGAGGCGCTGCGCGCCCGCGGCGCCAAGAAGGTACTCGATGTTGCCACCGGCACCGGGTTTCACTCCGTCCGGTTGCGTGAGGCCGGTTTCGAAGTGGTGTCTGCGGACGGCAGCGCCGAGATGTTGGCCATGGCCTTCGAAAATGGTCGCCGACGCGGCCACGTGCTGCGCACCGTACTGGCCGACTGGCGCTGGCTGAATCGCGACGTACACGGCAAGTTCGACGCGGTGATCTGTCTGGGCAATTCGTTCACGCACCTGTTCTCGGAACGCGACCGCCGCAAGGCTTTGGCCGAGTTCTACGCCGCACTTCGTCACGATGGTGTGCTGATGCTCGATCAGCGCAACTACGACATGATTTTGGACGACGGCTTCAAGTCCAAGCACCAGTTCTACTACTGCGGCGACAACGTTCGCGCCGAGCCGGAACACTGCGACGAGGGCCTCGCCCGATTCCGCTACAACTTTCCGGACGGGTCCGAGTACCACCTCAACATGTTCCCCCTGCGCAAGGACTACGTCACACGCCTGATGCACGAGGTCGGTTTCCAGAATGTGACCACCGCAGCGGATTTCCAGGAGACCTATCGTCAGAACGATCCGGACTTCTACGTCCATATCGCCGAAAAACTGCATCCCGACGAATCCTGAGGACGACGATGAGCGCTAACGATCAAGCCGTCGTGGACACGACCCGCGACTACTACGACAGCCCCGACGCTGACAATTTCTACTTCCACGTCTGGGGCGGCGAGGACATCCACGTCGGAATCTATCTGTCCGATGGAGAACCGATTCGCGATGCCAGCCACCGCACGGTTCGTCGCATGGTGGATGCGCTGGACCTGACGCCATCCAGCCGGCTGCTGGACATCGGCTCCGGATACGGCGGCTCGGCCCGCGTGATCGCACGCGAGGTCGGCTGCCATGTCACCGCGCTGAACCTGAGTCCGGTGCAGAACCGGCGGGCGCGTGAGATGAATGTGGAGCAGGGGCTGGACGACAAGATCGATGTCATCGACGGTAGCTTCGAGGAGCTGCCGTTTACCGATGAGTCCTATGATGTGGTCTGGTGTCAGGACTCGATCCTGCACAGTGCTCGACGTGACCAGGTGTTCCGCGAGGTGGACCGGGTGCTGCGCCGCGGCGGCCATTTCATCTTTACCGACCCCATGCAGCAGTCCGACGTGGATGCCAACGTGCTCGCACCGGTTCTCGCACGGATTCACCTGCCCTCGATGGGATCGGTCGAGAAGTACGAGCGTTACGCCCGCGAGCTGGGTTGGGAAACCGTTGCCCTGGAGCGAATGCCCGACGCCATCGTCAAGCACTATGGCAGCGTGCACCGTGAACTCACCGCTCGAAAGAGCGAGTTGAGTGAACTCGTCAGTCCGGCCTACATCGACCGGATGACGGCCGGACTGGAACACTGGGTGACCGCCGGCAACCAGGGCGCGCTGGACTGGGGCATTCTCCACTACCGCAAGCCAGCCTAACCGGTAGCCGCCGCATTGATCCGCCGGAGCAGGCCGGCCGGCGGATCAGGGTCGCCGTGAGCAGCCATCCCTTGTAATCTCGGTGCCGCTCCAGCAGGCAAGGGCGCTTGCTGATGACTCAACCACGCGCCGTATCCGGCGCATGCCCGGCTCGATGCAATGGACCTAGGCATCGTGATCGCGGCGGGGACGATCACAATGCTCAACTCGATTGCGGGCTGGCTGCTCCACGCCCTGATTCGCCTTTTTTACGTCACTTACCGCTTCCGCTTTGATGGCGAGCGCGGCTTGCGCGGCCCCGCCGATTGCCCGGTCTATCTGCTCGCGATCTGGCATCAGAACCTGTTTGCCGGAATCCTCGCGCAGACCGGACGCAAGCATGTTGTGATCGTGTCCAAATCCCGCGACGGCGATCCGGTCACCCGGCTTTGTGAAGGGCTCGGGCATTCGGTGGCGCGCGGCAGTTCGCGCAGCGGGAACCGAGACAAGGGCGGGCGGGCCGCCAAAGGCGACATGATCGGCCAACTCCAGAGCGGCTTGCCGGGTGCGCTCACGGTCGATGGCCCTCGTGGGCCGGCCCATGTCTGCAAGCCCGGAATTATCGAAATGGCGCGCCAGACCGGCCTGCCGATCATCCCGTATCTGCCGCTTGCGCGTCGTTACTGGTCTTTCCGGAGCTGGGACCGGTTCCGCTTGCCGAAACCGTTCACGCGTATCGATGTGCACTACGGTGCGCCGATTTTTGTGCCTGCCGAGCTTGATGAAGCGCAGTTCGCCCAGTTCCAGCGCGAGGTGGGCGACGCGATTGAGGCGCTGGAAGCTGCCCATGATCCAAAGGCTTCGGCGCGGGTGACGGCCGCGCGTCCCAGTGCGGCCGGCGAACTCTGAGCCGATTCCGGCCTACACTTCTGCCGTCGCCAAGCGAAGGAAATACTGAAGCCACTCATTCGGCCTGGGCTTGCACGAAAACCGGCCCGGTCTTGGTGATGTGAATAGATCGGTGTTTCCGTAAGGGAGAAGTCATGCGGGGAAGAAGGATCATCGTGCGCGGCCTGACGTGGGTCGCAGCGTTCGTGGCCGTCGGTCTGCTGGTCATGATCGTAAAGACCATCCAGCTACGCGCGGACTACCATCCCGGGACGGCGCCGCCGCCTCCGGAAATCGACACCGCCGCGGTTCGACATCTTGCGGAAGCCGTGCGCATACCCACCGTGTCACTGGATTCCGAGGGGGGCGCGGCCGAGCACTTTCAGCGATTGCATGCGCTGATGCGCAGTCATTTTCCGCGCGTGTTCGAAGAGCTGACGGTAGAGATCGTCTCCGGCCACAGCCTGCTGCTGACCTGGACCGGGCAGGAGAGCGCCGGCGCTCCCATCATCCTGCTGGGCCACCTGGATGTGGTTCCCGTCGAGACTGGCACCGACAAGGACTGGACGCACCCGCCGTTCTCCGGCCGGGCGGCGGACGGTTACATCTGGGGCCGGGGCAGCCTGGATGACAAGGCGAGTGTCTGGGCGCAGCTTGAGGCAATCGAGCGGTTGCTCGGCCGTGGCTTCACGCCACCGCAAACCATCTATTTCGCCTTCGGACATGACGAGGAAACCGGCGGCACACGGGGTGCGTTGCAAATCGCCGCGCTGCTCAAAGACCGGGGTGTTCGGGCGGCCTTCACCCTGGACGAGGGTGGCGCCATCACGCGAGGCCTGATCGGTGGAGTCGATGTTCCGGTCGCGACCGTGATGGTCGGGGAGAAGGGTTATGTATCGCTGCAGCTCACGGCGAAGGGCGATGGCGGGCACAGCTCGACACCCTCACGGAACAGCGCCATCGGGCGCCTCGCACGCGGCCTTGCACGTCTGGACACGCAGCCGTTGCCCGCGCAGTTGATCGAGCCGGTGGGTACGATGCTTGACCAGTTGGCGCCGCACATGGGGTGGCTGAATCGGTTTTTCATCGCCAATCGCTGGCTGTTCGAACCCCTGCTGCTGGACAGTCTGGCGTCGAGCCGGACGACGAACGCACTCATCCGAACCACGACCGCGCCAACCATGCTGCGGGCGGGGGTCAAGGACAACGTGCTGCCATCGACGGCCAGCGCCACCGTCAACTTCCGCATTCTGCCGGGGCAGACCATTGAATCGGTCACCGACGCGGTCCGTGGACTGATCGATGACCCCGCTGTGACCATCGAGCCCATCGACGTCTTTGGTAGCAATCCGCCGCCACTATCCGATGCTTCGTCCGCGGCTTTCATGAGAATTCGGGCGGCCATTCACCGCAGCTTTCCCGAAGCGGTGGTGGCCAGCGGGATTATTCTCGCCACCACCGACAATCGCCATTACGCGGCCGTGCGCGACAATGCCTATTACTTCGCGCCCTTCGAGTACACGGCAGATGTTGCAGAGCGAATCCACGGCATTAACGAGCGAATCGCGGTGCCCGAATATCTTCGAATGATCAATTTTTACGAAACGCTGCTGATGGAAGAGACGGTCGAAAACTAAACCATCGCGTCGCCAGGAAGCGTCTATCTATCTGAACTGTTGAGACTTGACCGATGGAATTACAGAGAAATGCTGGTGCAGTGCATTTGTGGTCATTTCTTTGTAAACACGCTATGCGATACGCTTCGGTCTACACGCTGCCAGCGCCTCTCGAGTAAAACCGGCTTTGCCTGGACGATGGGTCTGATCAGTGGCTTTCAACCACAGATGATTCATGACCGACGCCGTGCCCGATACAACCCGGTTGCAGGAAGCCTCGGCTCAGCTAGCCGCCCTGGCCGAGCCCGCGCGATTGAGCATCTATCGTCACCTGGTACGTCACGCGCCCGACGGGTTGTGTGTCGGGGAGCTGATCCCGGAGATCGGACTGAGCCAGCCAACGCTGTCGTTCCATCTCAAAACCCTGCGCCAGGTCGGTCTGGTCACGCGCCGCAAGTCGGGGCGGCATGTGTTCTACGCGCCGGAATTTCGCGCCATGCATGAATTGATGCGATTTCTGACAGAACATTGCTGCGCTGGCGACGCCGATTTGCAGCAGCCAAACAACCCTTGCGCAGGCGGCGTCGCCTGAACATGTTCGCAGGCCCGGCTTGAGTGCTGGCGGCTGGATCGGCATAACAGAATCATGAGCCACGATCACCCGAACCATCACCATGATCACGGATCGCATGGCGCAGGCCGCACACTGTGGGTGGCACTTGCGCTCACGCTGGGCTTCGCCGCCGTGGAGGCCGTGGCCGGCTGGTGGGCGGGCTCGCTTGCACTGCTGGGCGACGCCGGTCACATGCTCACCGATGCCGCTGCGCTCGGCATCGGCGCGGTGGCGGCGCGGCTGTCGGCGCTGGGACCCACGCGGCGGCTGAGTTATGGCTGGAAGCGTGCCGAGCTGGTCGGTGCGCTGGTCAATGTCCTGTTCATGTATGCGGTTGTAGTACTGGTGGCCTGGTCAGCATTGCGGCGCCTGGGCAATCCAGTGGACGTGGATGCGTCGGCCGTGATTCTTGTCGGCTCGCTGGGTCTTGGCATCAACTTGTTGGTGGCCTGGCTACTTCATCGCGGCGAGCAAACCCTGAACACACAGGGCGCGCTACTGCATGTCATGGGTGATCTGCTGGGCTCGCTGGCTGCTGTTACGGCGGG
>Ga0208834_100071_pt1 | contig 47266 bp, 39 predicted proteins | sample DeeseametaMP1787_FD_184182 | JGI IMG/M metagenome (GOLD analysis project Ga0208834, IMG submission 184182) | Marine microbial communities from the Deep Pacific Ocean - MP1787 (SPAdes) | ecosystem: Environmental > Aquatic > Marine > Oceanic | place: North Pacific Ocean | collected 2011-05-03 | reverse complement strand
AAGCCGCAGAAGCTCATCCCGACCACCGTGGAGTTCGTCGATATCGCCGGCCTGGTGGCCGGAGCCTCGCAAGGCGAGGGGTTGGGCAACCAGTTCCTCGGCCATATCCGCGAGACCGATGCCACGGCCCACGTCGTGCGCTGCTTCGAAGATCCGGACGTGGTGCATGTGTCCGGCTCGGTCGATCCAGTCCGCGATATCGAAACCATCGAAACCGAGCTCGTGCTGGCCGACATGGACACCGTGGCCAAGGCCATCGAGCGCGCGCAGAAACACACCCGCAGCGGCGACAAGGCGGCCAAGGCCCGAGTCGCGCTGCTGGAGCGGTTGCAGGCCCACATGGACGACGGATCGCCCGCCCGGTCCGCTCAGCTTAGCGACGATGATCGCCTCGCACTGCGTGATCTGCACCTGATCACCGCCAAGCCAATGCTTTACATCGCCAACGTCGACGAAGATGGATTGGCGGGCAATGACTACACCGCCAAGGTTCAGGACTATGCGGAACAGGTCGGCGCCCAGGTCGTGATCGTCTGCGCGGCGATCGAGGCCGAAATCGCACAACTCGATGCGGATGATCGCCGCGAGTTCTTGGCCGACCTCGGCCTTGAAGAGCCCGGTCTGGATCGCGTGATCCGCGCTGCCTACCAACTACTGGGCCTGATGACCTACTTCACAGCGGGTGAGAAGGAAGTGCGGGCGTGGACCGTGCGCGAGCAGTCCACCGCACCGCAGGCCGCCGGTGTCATTCATACGGATTTTGAAAAAGGCTTCATCCGGGCCGAAGTTGTCGGCTACGACGACTACGTCGCCTACAAGGGTGAAGCCGGCGCCAAGGAAGCGGGTCGCTGGCGTCTGGAAGGCAAGGAATACATCGTCCACGAAGGCGACGTGATGCACTTCCGCTTCAACGTTTGAGATTCTGCCCGCCTGCACTCGACGGGCGGGAGCAAAGTGACTAAAATCTCGCGCCTCGCAGCGCAGCGACCCGCGCGCTGCGATCCGGTGGCTAGGTAGCTCAGCTGGTTAGAGCACAGCACTCATAATGCTGGGGTCGGCGGTTCAAGTCCGCCCCTAGCTACCACTATTATCAAGGGCTTAGGTGATGTTCATCTGAGCCCTTTTTCTTTGTGTGACCTGTGGTGGGGTTCAGCGCGGGTTCGCCTGTTTGACGAAAATTGGTATTCGAGCCGATAGATCCGATATCAAGCAGCGTTTCGAACCGTTCGTCCTGAGCTGAGGCGCCATACAAAATGAGTGCGCGATGTGGGCTAGCGGACGTTACCGGCTCAGCGGCTCGAGAAAGGACCAGATCAGGTCCGTGGCGGCGAACTCGCGACTGATGCGGCCCAGCGCAAGGGTTGTGATGCTGGTATAGGGGTCGATATCCGGCCATGCGTGGCCGCCACCGATGACGGCGTATAGACGCGTATCGCCCGCGCCCACGCAGCCATCGGCGCGCTGGAGTTCGACCTGAGTGTTGTCGTCGACGGTATCCGGAAGGCTCTCGACGGTCACGTCGCCGGTGCATCCGTTGAGCCCGGCCCACAATTCGAACATATCCTGAGCCGACAGCATGCCGGGCGGACGGGCGTACAGAACGATCAGGTCACTGGTGCCGCGGACTAGCAGCGTCGGTACCGGCACGGTTGGCTGGCACGCCTGAGCCAGCGCGTTGCGCATGGACCCGACGACCGACGCGAAACCGGCGATCGACTCGGCACGCTCGCAGGCGTAGCGTGCCGCCATGAAGCCGCCGTTCGACATGCCGGCCATGGTGATGCGCGATGGGTCGATCGGCGCATCCGCGATCATCATGGCGATGACGTCGTCGAGAAACGCGATGTCGTCCACGGACGAGGGGGCAGCCGGATCATCGTTCCACTGGCCCCCGATGCCATCGGGTAGCACTATCCAGACGCCGTGGTCAGCCGCGAGCCTGCCGATTCGGGTCAGGTTGGCCATGTTTTCGTTGGTGCCGCCGGAGTAGTGCAGCACGACCAGCACCGGTGCGCTGGCGACCGGAGCCTCGGGCTGGATGATCCGCACGGTGCGGTCCAGCCCGTGCGACGGGAGCGTGACTTCGTAGGACAGCGTGCCGGGTACGGGGTCGAGATACTGGCCCCGAGTGCGCGTGACGCCGCGATCCAGGCCCTCCAAAGCCCGGTCGCGTGCCTCTGCCAGACGGCCGGTCAACTGAGTCGCGGCGTCGCCGAGCCGATCGGCGCCGTTGGCCACGCCTTCACCTACCCGGTCGACGGCTTCACCGACGCGATCGCCGACATCGGAACCACACGCACAAAGTAGCGCGCACAGCGCGAACACGGTCAGCCGTCGGGTCATTGCAATGTCCTGGGGAGCAGCGAATCAATATTCGAGGCCGCATGTGGAGAATCCACGATCAGCGATGTGATCGCCGTGCGGCTGTGCCCAGCCTAAACGTCTGGTGCGCCTGAGGATGTCGTGCACCTGCCACTGTCGGTGTCAGATATCGCTGACTTGTGCCGCGCGGGGCACGTAGAAGCATCGCGTGCGGCATTGGTGGCGCCGGCGACTTTGGTGGAAAGGTCTGCGAGGGTCTGGACCACGGCCACGCTGGCGAACGCGATCCTCGCGGAGGGCCGGTTGGGTGTCTAGACGATCTGATAGCGCCCAGGCTTGTGGTTGACTGCGATGATGGTGTTCATGGCCACCGCCCCGGCGATGGACAGCAGCAACATCGGTATCGAGACGAGAAAGAACCCGATCAGCACGATGGCGCAGTCCACACCCATTTGCACGTTGCCAGCGCGAACCCCGTAGCGCTTTTGCAGATGGATCGCGAGGATGCCCACTCCGCCGAGGCTCGCGTTGTGGCGGAACGTGATGAGCATGCCGATCCCGACCAGCACGCCGCCGCCGATGGCTGCGAACACTGGATTCAGGTGCTCGAAGCGGATGAGATGGTCGAGTTGGTCCGCAAAAATCGACACGCTGGTCACCGCGACGAGCGTGTTGGTCGCAAACCGCCAGCCCAGCGATTTGATCGCCAGCAGATAGAACGGCAGATTCATCACAAAGAACACTTGGCCGAAGCTGACCGGAGCGATAGTGCTCAGGCTAAGAGCAAGGCCTGCCGTGCCGCCGGTGAGCAGGCCTGCGAGCTTCATCATGTAAATGCCCATGCCTACCAGCACCGCAGCGCAAACCAGGGCAAAAAGGTCTTCGAACAGCGAGTGCCGGGGCAGTCGGGCTTTATTGGTCATGCTGGTCGCAGTACTCTCGGATGGTTGAACTGGAGCGGCGCAAGCAAGATCGACGCCGTTGCCGCTAGGGTTCTGTCCCGCCCGCCGGCAATGGGCGCGACGAACAGGCCTCTTTGCGACGCAGGACGCGGCCGCGAAGCGCGACGCTGAACTTCCGCTTACGGGAGCACACGGATGTTAAAGGCAGTTGAGCAACATACCTTGGCGCCACGACACCATGGCCACAGCCATCGTCCGTCGGCTGGGCAGTTCAATTCGCAGCACCAATTGTATTGGAATTGGATGATCTGCCTGGGTGATTGCTGCGGCTTCTCAGCGCAGCAGATGCACGACTTTGTCGCACGCGCTTTTCTCGGGCAGGTGATGGAGCCGGTCGGGCCGTTCAGCACGCCGAGGGCGAGATCATTGCGCGGGCTAGACCCGATCGAGTTCGCCGAGTTGCTTCAGAACATCCACGATTGGGCCGACAGTGTTTTCGGCCTAGTGTTGCACTGGCCCGAACTCATCAAAGTTCGAGCCGTGTGGGATGCCTTGTCGGAGCACGAGCAGCGCCGCCTGTCGAAGAAGCACGGGCTTGCGCCAGACTGGGCGACCGGCTGATTCGACACAGGGTGTTTGCAGAAAAGATGGTGGCCAAGGGCGGAATCGAACCACCGACACGAGGATTTTCAATCCACTGCTCTACCAACTGAGCTACTTGGCCATCAGGATTTTCTAGCGGCCGATGGCTTGCGAGAGGCGAAGGCATCGAACGACGCTGCTGTCGGGGAGCGGATCACCGAGCGTCGCAGCGGTGGCGTATTAAAGCGATAAGAGGCCTAAAAATCAACCGTTTTCTGACGGTGGTACGTAGCCGGTTTCGGTTAATTCGCCGCCGAAGAAGTACTTGTCCATCTCTTTGGTCAGAAAATCACGGGCCTTGGGGTCGGCCAGCGCCAGGCGGTATTCGTTGATGAGCATGGTCTGGTGCGCCAGCCATTGCATCCATGCGTCCTTGGAGACGTTCTCGAAGATCTTCTGCCCGAGTTCGCCGGGCACAGGGGGACGGTCAAGGCCGGGCAGGTCAGCGTCTAGCTTGGCGCAGTGTACGGTGCGGGTCATGTGTTCTGGTCCAGTTCGATCAGGCGGCGGATCGGTGCGGGAAGGCCCGGTAGGGCATTTGCCGGGTACCAGCGCCTATTGTCGCTGTCCTGCACCGCGAGTGAAACCGTGCCGTGAACCGATACCGGTTTGAGCTCCCAGGTGAAGTGCGAGAGCTCATGGTGCAGGGGGGTGCCCTCGGTCGGCGCAGGACTGTCGACCAAGCGAATTGGGCATTCCAGGGCGTCTGATTCCGGCAACGACCAAAGTCCGCCCCAAACCCCGGTGGGGGGGCGCCGCTCCAAGAGCACGCGGTTTTGCGGATCGCGGATCAACCACAGGTAGGAGGTCCGGTGGCCGCGCCGTGCCTTGGGCTTTGGTGTGGGTAGGGTGAGGGTCCGGTCGGTGAGCCGCGCGCTGCAGTCGCGACTGACTGGGCAATGCAGACAGGCGGGTTGATGACGAGTGCAGAGCGTGGCTCCGAGATCCATAGAGGCCTGGGTGAAGTCGCCGAACCGCTGATCTGGGAGACGGGCTTCGGCGGCAGCCCATAAGGTTTTGGCCACGGCAGATTGCCCAGGCCAGCCTGCGATACCTTCATGCCGGGCGAGCACCCGCTTGACGTTGCCGTCCAGGATGGCAGCGCGCTGCCCGTATCCCATCGAAAGAATCGCGCCAGCCGTTGATCGACCAATGCCTGGCAAGCTGACAAGGCCCTCGAGCGTGGCGGGCATCTGGCCACCAAACTCAGTGGCTACGACCCTGGCAGCGCTGTGGAGGTTGCGGGCGCGGGCGTAGTAGCCCAAGCCAGCCCACAGGGACAGCACGTCCTCGGTCGGCGCTTCGGACAGTGTCTTGATGTCCGGAAAGCGCTCCATGAATCGCTGGAAGTATCCGATGACCACGCTGACCTGCGTCTGCTGGAGCATGATTTCGGATATCCAAACCCGATAGGGCGTTTGCGGGTGTTGCCAGGGAAGATCCTGACGGCCGTGGTCATCAAACCAGGCCAGCAATCGCTCAGCGTAGCTGCTTGGCAAGGCGTTCGATCCCCTCCGAGGTCTGTAGGGCTTCCTGTTCCAGTTTGCGGCGAATCACCCAGGGGCCAATCAGTGGCGGCACCCAGAAATCGGGCTCGATCTCGGCGACAAAACGCATGCAACTATGCGCTTCACAGGGCCAGATTCTCCATTCGGCCTGGCCGTAGCGCAGATTGCTCTCGGCTGGCCGGACCTGGGCGACTAGCGTGCCGCCGGCATTGTCCGTGGGCTGCCAACGCATGTCCTGAACCTGCAGCAGCAGCTTACAGAACCACAGCATGCAGACCTGCACCTCGGTTTCCAGAACGGCTTCGCGGGTGCTGATGCGCTCACGCACCGTTACGCGCTGAACGGCCGGATTGATCTCGGTCAGCTTGTCGAACGTGGTGAGCACGGTGTAGGCGTCGGCGGCGTCGACGTCGAGCTGGACGGTCATGTCAACCGCATGGCGTCCGTCCTTGTGGTCAACATGTAGCGACTGGACATCGGCCGCCATCGCGCTACTTGCAATCGTCAGCGCGCTAGCCGCCGCCGTCAGTCGTCGATTGTTCAGCGTTATCGTCCGATTTGTTGCGGTTCAGGAAGTCGCCGAGCTTATCCCGGACCTTTTCGCGGGCGCGCTCTTTTTCCTTCTCGACCTTCTCTTCCAGGCGCGCCTTTTCCTCGTCGGCCTTCTCTCTCAGTTCTGCTTTTTCCTCGCCCAGACGCTGTTGTGCTTCTGCTTTCAGCAGGCCCTTGATGTCGATGCCGATCTTGGGGCTGCTCACCGGGCCGGTGACGGTAACGGGAATCGGTTTGCCGACGAGTGCGCTGAGCTTGGAGCCACCGGGTGCGGCCGTGAGCACCGGCTTGACGGCGTAATCGAGCGTCATGGCGACAAGGTTGACGGACCCCGTGGCCGAAACCGTCAGGTTATCCGCACCGGCGCTGAAGTCCGTGGTTTTCGCGACGCCATTCGTGATGTTCATCGAGCCGCCGAAGCGGTTGAATTTTGTTTCGCCACCTGACTCGGCATCGGCCGACGCACCACGGAGTTTGGCTTCGGCGGCGGTGAGCACGCGAGCGATGTCTATCCCCTTGATCGCGCCGTCTGACAAGCCGAACTTGAGGGTGCCGCTCAGGTGTTGACGCAAATCACCCACGGTGCGGCCCTGGCTGGTCAGGTCATAGGTGACGAGGCCCTTGCCTTGGAGCCAGTTCTTGTCAATCAGGTCTTGCAGCAAGTCGCCAAACAGCAGCTGGTCCAGAGAGCCTTGGAAGCGATAGCTGGGCGCCTGGCTGGCGGCTCCGTTGACGCGGTTTTCGATCTTGACATCGCCACCGTAGGCTTGCGCCGTCAGCGATTGCTGTAAAGGCTGACCGGGCTTGCCTTTGACGATCAGGGTGGCGTCGTTGAACGTCAGGCCGGATGCGATGAGTTCCTTGATCGCGAAGCGGCCATCGACATTCAGCCCTTCGAGCGCATCCAGCGGCAACTCGATGGCGTTGATGTCGCCGTTACTTTCGGAATCCTCGCCGCTGCTTTCATCCTGCTCGCCGGCGGGCGGCAGGTAGCGATCAAGATTGAACTGGTCCACGTCCATATTGAACGCCATGGCCAGGGTCTCGAAGTCCGTGACGGCAGCAGTACCGGTTAGTGTGGTGTCGTCCAGCGTCACGGTGAGCTTGCGCAGCTCCGCGGACTGCGTGGTGGCCGCGAAACGCGCATCAAGCCCGGCTGATTTCAGTACGTTGTCGTCCTCGGTTTCCGGCAGTTCGATCGCCAATGCTCGCATCACGGTTCGTGGGTTGATCGCCTCCGAGGTGATCTGGCCGGTGAAGCTGGGTTGCTCTGTGTTCAGCCCAGAGCCGTCCAGCGAGCCATGGAGTGTGACGCCAGCGGCCTGCAGGACGAGGTCCGCCAGTTTCAACACGCCGGCTTCCTGATCGAAGTTTGCGTCGGCCGAGAGATTGAACTGCTGCTTGCCCGCCGGAATGGCATCTCCCGACGCCGTGCCCTCGATGTTGAGGCCTTCGACTGCAAACTGGCTGGCATCGGTATCGGCAACGAGTTTTGTCACCAGGTCGATGGCGAGTGTGGTCTTCGGCTCTTGCACCTCGACGACGAAGTTCATCGATAGCGGTACCGGTTGCGTGGCCGTGGGTGAAATACGCCCGGTGGACAGCGCAAAGTCCTTGAGCATGATGCTCTGGCCCGCAATGGCGTCGATCCACTTGACCGCCGCGTCCTCGATCTCGACGGCTTCCACCGACAGGTCGGTGATCGCGAAGCCGTTTTCCGTTGTTGCCGGTGGTTCTTCGGGCGCCTCCTGCGCTTCGGCGTCCTCACTGCTAAAGGCTTCGATCAAGTCGTCCCAGTTGGTCGTGCCACTTTCGTCTCTGGCGAGATTCAGGCGCATGCCGTCGAGGCGCACGGTGCCGATCTCGATTCGCTTCTCCAGCAGCGGCAGCAGACGAACGCTCACGCCGAAGTAGCCGATCTGCGCGAAGGGTTCGTTGCCAAATCCTTCGGCATTGCCTAATGCGACATCTTCGGTTTCAACGCCAAGCCACGGGAAGATCGACAGGCTGAGTGGGCCGCTCATCGTCAGGTCTCGTCCGGTCGCCTCCTCGACGACCTGCTCAATGTCATCGCGGTAGTCGTTCGGATCGAACGTGACGACCAGACCGATGGCGGCGACCACGACCAGCGTGACCAACAAGCCGAGAATGACCAGAAGAATCTTGAACGGTTTTGCCATGCGACATCCCTGCGCGAAGTGGGTCGGATGGGTCTCCTCCATCCGTGGGGTTGGAGAGTATCAAGCCCGCAGAGTTCCGCCCTGGACACATCGGTGTTGCGGCCGGGTGGGTTGACGAAAATCCTGGACTCGGGCCAACTACGCCCGCGCATCGACGAGCGATTTGCGCGGACGGCTCGCGGGTGTAGTTCAATGGTAGAACGGCAGCTTCCCAAGCTGCATACGTGGGTTCGATTCCCATCACCCGCTCCAAATCGACGATCATAAAAAAGGCCGCTAGAAAGCGGCCTTTTCTGTACCTGTGAGTGCTTACTGCTCGCTAAAGAATGCCCAGGCTTCGCGCGCACCTTCCACATCGCGATTCTGTCGTCCGAACGCTGGGATGAACAGCGATGCCGTGGCGAAGTCGTGGTCCTGACTAGGGATGTAGTGTCCACCGCCGTTGACCTGATAGAACAGGACGGGGGCGCCGCCTTCATACCGCATGCGCGTAATCGTGCTGCCGTCATCGGGGTTTGAGTCGGGCAGGTCACCGGCTTCGACGGGTGTCTCCGATGTGGCGTTCGCCGTCCGCCAGTACGCGACGGTGTCTTCGGTGCTGGTTTGCGCCGTCAGCACGCCGGCGACGCCGCTGGCGATGAGGATGGGGTCCATCGTGCCATTCACGATCATGGTCGGCACGGGCGCGGTTGGCATGCCGCATTCTGCGCCGACTTCAAGCGTGGCCGAGAAGGCCGCAATGCCGGCGATCCTGTCGGACAATTCGATGGCGACACGATAAGAGAACTTGCCGCCGTTCGAGCCGCCGGTGGCGTAGATCCGGTTCTCGTCGATGCCAGCTTCAACCAGTACATCAAGCAGAACATCGACAAAGGCCATGTCGTCCGACTGGCCGGAAATCGGAGTCGATCCGCAGTTGTTCCAGGTTTGCAGGTCGCCTTCAGGCGATCCAGTCAACAGATTGGATCCGTTCGGTGCGATGAGCACCACGCCTTCGTCCTCGGCAATCTCCAGCCATTCCAGGTTCGCACCGCCGCTGTCGCTAAACGGCGTGTCCGAGTTCTGCGTCGTGCCGTGGAAGATGATGACGGCAGGCAAACCGGTAAACTTGGTCGATTTGTTACTTGAGGAACTCGGGGCGTAGATAACAAACGAGCGTTCGTCGTCTCCGACCATGACCGTTTTGGTGGTCGGCGTGCCCGGCTCGACGTCACCAATCGGATCGGGTGTGTTGGGATCGGTCGGGTCGGTGGGGTTGCCGCCGACAGGATCACCGCCCCCGTCGCTGCTGCTGCAGCCTGCGAGTAGCGTGATTGAAAACAGCGCGCTGAGCAGCATGCTCGAGCCTGCGCGAACGGCAGAAATGGTCATTGGAATCTTCCCCCAGACAGTCGTGGTGCGGATCGTCACGTGTCGGCAATTGCACCATCTTGGGCGTGCCTCTAACCACGGCGCACCACATGCGCGGCAATGTCGGCATATGGCTGATCTATCTGTAGGGAAATGCTTACCTAAGTCAGCGGGCTTGGGTCGGCCACGAGAAAGCCCTGCCGGTACATGACGCCGATGGCGTGCATCGCGGCCGCTTGCTCGGCGGTTTCGACCCCCTCGGCGATGGTCTCGATGCCAAGTTCGCGCGATGTTGACCTGCGCCTCCACCAATGCGCGGTCGACGGGGCTGGTGGGGCAAGCCTGCACAAAACGCTTGTCGATCTTGAGCAGATCGACCGGCAGGTCTCGCAGGTAGGCGAAGGACGACATGCCGGTGCCAAAATCGTCCAGCGCAAATCGACAGCCGACTTACTTCAGGGCGTTGATGAAGTGGACGGCTTCCGAGATGTAGGACACGGCCGCCGACTCGGTAATCTCGAATACAAGTTGTTGCGGATTGATGCCCGTCGAGTCTATGGCGTCCAGCACTAACCCGGTGAATGTCGCATCACCTAGGCTCTGGCCGGAAAGATTGATGCCAATTCGACGCTGCGGGTCCCCGGCATCGGCGACCTGTTTCAGCGCATTCTGGACGCCCCATCCGCCGGCGTGCTCACCGAATCCGCACAGCCCGTGCGGATGGCGGCCTTGGGCATCCCGTCGTATTGCGCCGAGTCTGGGTCTTGCACCATGACGATGCCACCTGCGGCCTTGACGGCCTTGACGCCGGTCGAGCCATCCTGTCCTGTGCCCGACAGGATCACTGCGACCCAGCGGTCCTCGCACGCGGAGGCCACGGAAAGCAGAAGCCGGTCTCCGGGCGGATGCGCGCTGATTTCCGGATCGGGCTTCTTGAGGCGGATGGCGCCCGACTGCATTACGGCATCGCGGTCCGGGGGCAGGACGTAGATGGTTCCAGCCTGCGGCTCGACGCCTGACTTCGCCGCTTCCGCCGCGCATTCCGTGCAGGCCGAGAGCAGCTCGGGCAACTGGCTATGGTGCGTGGGCGAGACATGTTGCGTCACGATCATCGACGCGCCGACAAGCTGATCCAGTTCGCTGCACATCGACTTCAGGGCGGCCAAACCTCCGGGCGATGCCACTACCCCGGTTACGACGGGGGCTTTGCTTGTCATTTCGGGCGGGTCCTTCGAGTCGTCGCTGGGTTGCTTGGCCACAGGCCATCCACGTCACAGGTGCCGATTTGTCAGGCCATCACAGCCCGCACCGTCGTAAGATTGCCACCGCCGCTGGATACACGCCATCGTGTGCATATGGTGGCGGGGTCGGCGGGCGGCGAACGGGATTCGGCACGCTTCCTGCTTGCTCACGGGCATGTGCCTCACCAGCGCTTCACGGTGACTGGGAGAAACTACCTGGGGGTGTCGGCGGCGGGCTCTTCGTCTTGCAGCGAATGTGCCTTGTGGTTATGTCGTTATGACACTTTGTTGACGCTTCGATGAGGCCGGGGATAGTCTACGGCCCGAACCGTTGAGGTCTGACCTCGTCGGGAAGCATAAGTTCAAAGGCGAAAAGCCTGAATAAAACTCCATGGAGAAATTCTCAATGCTCAAGCGTGACGAAAACTCGCGCGGACTGCTCAAGGTGAACCCGTTGACCGCGGCCATCGCGGCAGCTTTCGCCTATGCCGCAGCGCCGCAAGTGGCAGTTGCCCAAACCGATGATGCCGACGAAGAAGCCGTTGACCTCGGCGAATTCGAAGTCACTGGCTCCCGACTGGGTCGTGCCGATATCGAAGGTGCGTTGCCGGTCGCGGTCATTGATCGTGACGACATCGAGCAGAGCGGCTTTACCTCAGTGGGTGAACTGCTCCGCAACACGACGTTCAACACTTTTGGTGCTTTCCGTGCCCAGTCCGGCAGCTCGGCACAGTCCCTCGTGTCTGTGTCCCTGCGTGGCTTGGGTTCCGAGCGTACGTTGGTGCTGATCGATGGTCGTCGTGCACCGAAGGCGCCATTTGCGCCGTCGGCGCAGGATTTGAATGCGGTACCGATCGCGGTTGTCGAGCGCATTGAGATCCTGAAGGACGGCGCTTCCGCTATTTACGGTTCTGACGCCATTGCAGGTGTTATCAACATCATCACCCGCAAGGACTTCAGCGGTACGCAGATCACCTATCAGGACATGACGACCGCGCGCGAAGGCGGCGACAGCCGTGGCGGGCAGTTGGTGTCTGGTGTGTCGGGAGAGAAGGGCAACATCGTCTTTGGTGCGTCGTTCTTCGAGCGCGACATCATCTTTGCCCGCGACAGCCTGTACAACACCCCTGGGGCCAGCTTCTTCTCGAACAACTATTTCCTCGGCGCGGATTATGAAGACGCCGATGGTGATTACGTCGACGACAACACCGGCAACTTCTACTACGGCGCTGTGCCGGGCGGCTGCCCGAACTCGGACCCGGCCTTCTACACCTATCCGGGCGGCGCAACTCCGACGCTTTGCGGCTACGACTTCACGTTGGTGTCCGCTGACGAGGCAGCAACCAGCAGTCAGGGCTTGTTTGTCCAAGGTAACTACCAGTTCTCGGACGACTGGAGTGTCAACGTCAATGCCAGCATCACCCGCGCCGAGTCCTTTGGTCGTTATGCGCCATCGCTGAACGACGTTCCGATTCTGGTCGACGCCGACAGCCCCAACAATACGCTGGATCAGGATTTCTACCTGTACCACCGTTTTGCAGGTCTGGGTACTCGTGACAACAAGACCGATGCCAACGTCTATGACATCAGCGGGATCTTCTCTGGTGTGATCGGTCCGGTGGATATCGACACCGGTATCCGCCACAACGAATATCGCTTCTACGAATTGGGCCGCAACTATGTTGTGCTCCCGATTGCGGCGACCTTCATCAACGACGGCACCTACAATTTCCTGGATCCGCAGAACAATCCGGATGATGTGCTGAACGCCATGAAGGCGACGATTAACCGCGATTCCTCGTGGATCACCGACGAAGCCTTCTTCGAAGCGTCCATGGACCTGTTCAACATGGCGGGCGGGACTGCTGCGGGTGCGGCGGGTATCGAATACCGGGAAGAGCAGTATTTCGACGCCTACGATTCGCTGCAGGAAGCTGGCGTGATCGGTGGCTCGGCAGGTAACTCGGCGGGTACGGATCGCCGTGTGAAGTCGGCGTTCTTCGAACTCTTCATGCCGGTGATCGACACCTTGGAAGTGACGCTGTCCGGTCGCTTTGAAGACTATAGCGATGTCGGCGAGAACTTCGCACCGAAGCTGAGCGCACGTTACCAGCCGTTGTCGAACATTACGCTGAGGGCCTCCATCGGCCAGGGCTTCCGCGCCCCGACCCTGGACATCATCAGCCAGTTGCCGACGTTCTCTGCCGAATCCATCAACAACGATCAGGCGACCTGTGAGTTTGCTGGCGGCACCTTCGAGAACGGTACCTGCTTGACCGGTCCGGGTGGAACGCCGACATCGCAGCAGGTCAACACGACGATCATCGCCAATCCGGCGCTGGAAGCCGAAGAGTCCGACCAGTACGCCTTCGGTTTTGCGATGGATGTGACGTCGTGGTTCAACTTCTCCGTTGACTACTACAACATCACCATCGACAAGCTCGTCAGCTTCATCTCTCCCGGTGACATCATTGCTCGCATCGGTTCAGGCGATCCGATTCCGGCTGGGCTTGGCGTGGAACGTCAGGCGCCTTCGAACCGCATCGTCCGCGTGATCGCGGGCTACGCCAACGAAGGTGAGTTGGAAACCGACGGTATCGATCTGGCGGCCGACGTGAACCTTGCGCTGCCTGCGGGTCTTGGCATGTTTAAGTCGCATCTTGAGGCGACCCACGTGTTGAGTTACACCATCGACGGTGGTCGTGATCTGGCGGGTGATCCGGGTGCTCCTGAGTACCGGGTTACGCTGGGCAACGCATGGGAGTTCGGTCCTGTGACGACGGCGTTCAACATGAACCACATCTCCGACTACGCCCTGACCGTTTCGAACGGGCAACAGCTCGGCCATGTGCCGTCATACACGACCTGGGATCTCCAGGTTGCTTATGACATTCCTGTTGTGAACGGCACCATCGCCCTCGGTGCGCTGAACGTGTTCGACAAGGAACCGGACGTGCGTTCTGCCGGAACAGATGGCAACGGTCGTAACTACAACTTCGACCTGTATGACCAGTACGGCCGTCAGCCGTACGTGAAGTACACCCAGCGTTTCTAATCAACGCGAGGTGTGATGCACAGGGCCCTTCGGGGCCCTGTGTTCTTTTGGTGGGTAGGAATTCATGACAGCAGCGCAAGCCGTGAATCAGGTTGAGCACATGTGGTCGCGCTACTGGGCCGAGGGGCACCTGCATTCGTGTCCGACATCGTTTGCGGGCTATTACGGACCGCAAACACAGGCTTTTTGGCGGAATGTCGTTCGAGCGCTCGGGCCGTCCGATGCGGTGCTGGAGTTGGGTTGCGGAAATGCTGGTTTGCTCGCGTTGCTGGCAGCAATGTTCCCGGTGGGGGAGGCCCCGAGTCTGACGGGGGTCGACGCCGCGGAACTCGATGAAAACCAGCTCGCGACGCAGCGAAACTCGCACCCAAATCACGCGCAGGTTTGCGTCATGGGGCGAACGCGCTTTGACTCGCTGGGGCTGGAGTCGGCTTCAGTGACGGCGCTGATCAGCCAGTTTGCGTTCGAGTATGGCGCTACGGACGCCGCCTGGGCAGAACTGTGGCGGGTATTGGCGCCGTCGGCTCGAATCGCATGTGTGGTTCACAAGTCTGGGTCACTGTTGGATCACGTCGCCAGAGACGAGTTAACGTTAATCCGGCAAGTTGCCGAGCCGGGCAAGCTGCTTGAATTGGCTGGCGAGATGATCCCGTTGCTGGATCAAGCCTCGACTTCGGTTGGGCGTGAGCGGCTCAGCACAGACAGCGCTGCGGTCGCCATCAAGGCGAACTACAATTCGTCGGTTCAGTCGGTGATGGCTCTGGGGCGGACGTTGCCGCATGGAGGCTATGCCGACGACTTGCTGCGCCACCTCACTGCTGTACTGGGCCGTGTGGGTGTTGCCGGCGTGGCTCGTTCATTGGACGAACTGGCCGAACTTCGCCAAGGATTGGACGAGCACCGCGTTCGACTGGAAGCGCTAAGAGCCGCTGCGCTGGATACTGCCGGGCTCGATATCTTCCGCGAGCGCCTTGAACAGAACGGTTTCAGTCCCGTATCGATATCCGTGCTGCATGAGCGTGGTGAGGAAATGGGCTGGGCTTTAGAGGGTATACGTGAATAGTAATAGTCAACAGACCGGGGCGGCCGCTGACGGTGCCCAACGTATCGCGGCGGCGTTCGATAGTTATCGGCGCGGCCAGCTGGATTCGGCGCGCGCCGTTTTCGCTGACTACATGCACGATCCAAAATTAGGCGTCGACGCCCACCGTGGCCTGGCTGCTGTTGCGTGGCAACGACGTCAGCCAGATGGGGCGATACAGCTGCTGCGAGAGGCGGTGCGCTCTGCGCCCGAGCATGCCGATGCTCGCGCCGACCTTGCGTTAACCCTGATGATGGCGGGCCGCGCCGAGGAGTCACTGGAACACTGGCAGCATCGTGTCGAGTTGAAGCCGAACGATGCACCATCTTGGCACAATTTCGCCAAGGCGCTCGTGGAGGTTCGGCGTTTCCGCGATGCGCAGCCAGCTTTTGAGCGGGCGCTGAGCCTTGCGCCTGATCAGGTTGGAAGCTACGTCACCTACGCCCGAGCGATGCAAAGCGCAGGTGATCTGCAGGCGGCGGAATCGGTTTGGCGTCGAGCAATTCAGGTGCCCGTTGCCGCGGAGGCGGGTTACATCGGCCTCGGCGGTGTTCTGTTCAAGCAGGCTCGCCTAGAGGAGACGCTGGAGATGTACCGTGAAGGCGTGCTGCGTTTCCCCGAATCTGCGGATCTTCACTTGGGTTTTGCCCAGATGTTGGAAGATTTTGCAGACAAGGCAGGTGCAGAGGCTGAATTCAGGAAGGCGTTGGAACTCAGGCCCGGATGGGCCATGGCGCATGAAGGAATCCTGACGCTCCTGCGAGCAGACGCGACCGACGAGGATATTGCGGCCGCGCGTGCAGTTATGGCTGAGTCAGGGCGCCCGGTTGAGTCATACGCAAATGTGGGCTTTGGTCTGGGTAAAGCGTTGGATGCAAAAGGCGACTCTGAGGGCGCGTTGGCCGCATGGGCAGCTGCAAACAATGCCCGCCGGGAGCAGATAGGCCCGTACGATCGCGACGCGGCCATTAATTATGTAGATCGTTTGATCGACACCTTTTCCGACGCTTTCCTTCGCAAGACGTCGGGCTGGGGGCTTGATGATCCGCGGCCGGTGTTTGTGGTTGGAATGCCCAGAAGCGGGACATCGCTAGTCGAGCAGATTTTGTCTTCGCACCCTGACGCTTACGGGTATGGCGAGCTCTCCGAGATCGCCAGATTGAGCAAAGGCTTGCCGGCACGAACAAACTCCATTCAACGTTGGCCAGAGGTGGTTGCCGGTTTGTCGCCGGACGTGGTGCGGAGCACTGCCGGAGAGTATCTGGATGCGTTAATGGCGAGGGAGCGTGTTAGCGCCAGCCGCCTGATCGACAAGGCGCCGATGAACTACCACTACGTCGGCATGATACTGACGCTGTTTCCGAACGCGCATATTGTGTGGTGTCAGCGTGATCCGAGGGATATCGGTGTGTCCGTCTTTGCCGAAAACTTCGGCCTGAGCCAGAAATATGCGACCGATCTCGCGGATATCGGCCACTACATCACGCAATACAGTCGGTTGATGCGTCATTGGTATACCCACTGCGCGGAACGCATCCATGTCTGCCGATATGAGGATTTGATCGCGTCACCCGAAGCGCAGTCTCATGCATTGATCGACGCGATAGGCCTGCCTTGGGATGAGAACTGCTTGCGGTTTTACGAGCATGAAAGGCCGGTGCTCACGCCGAGTCGATGGCAGGTTCGGTCGCCGATCTATCGCGGCGCTGTCGCACGTTGGCAGCGATATGGTGACAGTTTGAATCCACTGGTCGACGCACTGGGCGACGAGATTGAGGGCTTCGTGAATGGCTAGTATTCCGTTTCAGATTTTTCCTGGGTTTGCGGTGCCCTTCGCGCAGACTTCCATGCCGGACTCGCAAGAGCTCAATGGGCGGCTTCGGGCGTTGTTCCTCGAGCGTGAGGCTGAAGGCGCCGCCTACGCGAACACATCTCCCACCATGCGCATTGGCCCAGGATTGTTCGAGAGCAGATTTGACCTGTTCCACTGGGATCATCCCGACATACGGCAGCTGCAGGAATTTTGTACCGCCACCGTGTTTCGTCTGATCGCGGAACTCAGCGGCTATGACCGAGAACGGGTGCAGGCGCTGCGTATGTCAGCTGACGCGTGGTTTCATATCACCCGTGCGGGTGGCTCGTTCGGTTTCCACAACCACCCGATGGCGTCCTGGAGCGGCATCTACTGTGTGGATAATGGCTATGGTGACAACGCTGGCGTCGATTCTGGCCATGTGCAGTTTATGCACCCGGCGCCAACGGCTGGCATGTTCGTCGATCTGGGCGTTGCCAACGTACGAGCACCTTGGGCGAATCAGCCGAAGGAAATGGCTTTGATGTCTGGGCAATTGGTCGTCTTCCCGTCATGGGTTATGCACCAAGTACTTCCTTTTACTGGGACGCAGGAGCGAGTAACTGTCGCGTTCAATGCCTGGTTCAAGGATGTTGGCGCGGGTGCTGCGACATGAGTGAAGTGGGCCACTAGTGGCATGAGCCGTGCATTACGCTGCCCATCTTGGTGGGTGCATCAGTCTCAAATGCAGACTGTGGTAGGCTCCGAATCGTTCACGAGACGTTCGTTTCGTCTCGTTTGAAATCACCTTCGTTAGGAAAATTTGTATGAGTGATAAGACTGCTCAGCGCGTTGTCGTTGGTGCGGTTGCGGCGGCGTTTCTGGGGCTGTCTGCGACGGCGGCCGCCAGCACGGCAACCGTGAATCGTTTAGTTCAGACCCAGGTTCAGACCGAGCGAAATGCTCAGGGTGCGCAGAAGCAAATTGACAACTTGGACGATGAGACACAGCAGATTGTTGCGGACTATCGTGCGACGTTGATCGAAATCGACTCGTTGAAAAGCTATATCGCTCAGCTAGAGCGTCAGGTGTCAGCCCAGCAGGAGGAGATTGTCTCGATCGAAGAGCAGATTGAGCAAATCGAATCCACCAACCGAGGTGTGCTGCCGTTGATGGAAGACATGGTCACGTCGCTCGGGCAGTTTGTTGAGCTGGATGTTCCATTTCTGCCATCTGAACGGACCACGCGCGTCGCGGAGCTGGAGGCATTGATGGCTCGTGCGGATATCTCGACGGCAGAAAAGTACCGCCGGATTCTCGAGGCGTATCAGATCGAAATGGAGTTTGGCCGCAATATCGAGGCTTACCAGGGCGAATTGGGTGATACCGGTCGCGAGGTGGATTTTCTTCGGATTGGCCGTCTTGCGCTCATGTACTCCACACCCAATGGCGAAGAGTTTGGATTTTGGAACAACGAGTCGCGTCAGTGGGTGACGGACACCGACCTCGAAGATTTCGTGACTGATGGTTTGAGAATTGCCCGGAAGCAGTCGCCTCCGAACCTCATGCTGATGCCGATCCAGGCCCCGCAGGAGGCCAACTAATGTTGAATGTATTGATTCGGCCGGTTGTCATCGGCTGCGTGGCAGCACTCTCTGTGGCTGCCACATCCCCCGCTTTCGCTCAGGCCAAGTCGCTGGACGAGCTCCTGCAGCAGACGCGCGCCGCCCGTTCGGCCGAAAGCGCCGAGAACGAGCAGCGGATTCGCGAGTTTCGTAGCGAGCGTAATCAGCAAGCGACATTGCTGAAGAACGCCAAGAACGAACTGGCATCGCTGGAACGCCGCGCTGATGAGTTATCGAGTCAATTTGACTCCAACGAAGAAAAGCTGGCCGAGCTGGAAACCACGTTGTCCGGTAAGTCGGGTGCGCTTGGCGAGATGTTCGGCGTTGTGCGCCAGGTTTCTGGCGACGTTTACTCCGCTGCGCAGAACTCCATGGTCACCGCGCAGCTTGGTGAGGAGCGCATGGACTTCCTCGGTGATCTCGCCGAGTCCAAGCGCCTGCCATCCATCGCCAAACTCGAGCGTCTGTGGTTTGAGATGCAGCGTGAGATGACCGAGCTGGGTAAGGTCGTGCGGTTCGATGCCACTGTGATTGAAGGTGACGGCGAGCAGGCGACCAAGCCGGTTGTGCGGCTGGGCACCTTCACAGCGATTGCCGATGGCGAGTTCCTCACCTACGAAACCGGGGTTGAGGGCAAGTTCCGCAAGCTACCGAAGCAGCCGAGTTCGACCTATGTCTCCGTCGCCAAAGACTTTGTCGGCGAGACCAGCGGCTATCACACCATGGTGGTTGACCCGAGTCAGGGCACCCTGCTGCGCGCCAAGATTCAAGAGCGCAATTTGCTGCAGCGCGTGATGGAGAGCGAAGGGGGCATGATCGGCTGGCTGATCATTGGCCTCACCGTGATCGGCTTGATCATCTCGCTGCTGAAGTTCCTTTCGCTGGGCGCATTGAGCGCAAAGATCTCCAGCCAGAAGAAGAACATCAGCGAGCCCAAGGAAAGCAACCCGCTGGGTCGCGTCCTGCAGGCCTACTACAAAGATCCAAGCGCTGATTCCGAAATCATTGAGTTACGGATGGATGAGGCGGTGCTCAAGGAGACACCGGCCATCGAACGCGGACTGTCCATCATCAAGATTCTCGCTGCGATCGGCCCGTTGCTGGGGCTGCTCGGAACCGTGACCGGGATGATCCAGGTGTTCCAGTCAATCACCCTGTATGGCACCGGTGATCCGAAGCTGATGGCCGGTGGTATTTCGCAGGCACTGATGACCACTGTGCTGGGACTGGTCATGGCGATTCCGCTGATCCTGATCCACAGCATGCTGGCGAGCCGGGCCAAGGGCATCATCCAGACTTTGGATGAGGAATCGGTCGGTCTGATTGCTGAGCACAAGGGCGGCAATGCTGCATCTTGAGCCGTTTGCGTCGATTCTGGACTTCCTGGAGAACGGAGGTCCGATCGTCTGGATTCTGCTCGTCGTTGCGATTGGGCTTTGGAGCCTGATCATTGAGCGTCTGATGTTTGTCAGCTTCTCGTACCCGAAGCTCAAGCGATCGGCGATTGAACGGTGGGATCAGCAGGCGGATCGTCGGAGTTGGTTGGCAAAAGGATTGCGGGCACGCCTGATATCCGAAACTTCCAAGTCCGTCGCCCGCTCTGTGTTGACGATCAAAACCCTGGTGGCCTTGTGTCCGATGATCGGCTTGCTGGGCACAGTGACCGGCATGGTCTCCGTGTTCGACGTGATGGCGATCTCCGGAACAGGTAACGCACGTGCAATGGCTTCCGGTGTGTACCGGGCCACGCTGCCCACGATGGCAGGCATGGTGGTGGCGTTATCGGGCATCTATTTCAGCGTGCAACTCGAAAATCTGGCAAAGCGTGAACGGCGCGAGCTAGAAGACGAGCTTGGCTCGCACTGATTGAGGAATACGAACATGCGTCGTAAAGCGAGTTCGCAAGAAGACGAAGCGGCGATCGACATGACGCCGATGCTGGATATTGTCTTCATCATGCTGATCTTCTTCATCGTCACCACCTCCTTCGTCAAGGAGGCTGGCATCGACGTGAGTCGTCCGAACGCCAGTACTGCTGAGCGCAAGGAAGCGGGCAACATCCTGATTGCCATCCGTTCGAATGGCGATGTCTGGATCGACAAGCGGCAGGTGGATATCCGGTCGGTGCGCGCCAACGTGGAGCGGCTGCACGCCGAGAACCCCGAAGGCGCCGTGGTCATCATCGCTGACAAGGCATCCGAGACCGGCCGCTTTGTTGAGGTCATGGATCAGGTCCGTCTCGCGGGTGTCGAGAACGTGTCGATCGCCGCTCAGGAACCCGGTAGCTAACCGGCGCCCTGAGTAGACGGGAAACGACATGCGAAGACTCGGAGCATTCGGGCTGGCGATACTGGTCGCCATTGGCCTGTTTTGGATGATGCACGCCCTGGTGTATCTCAGCGGTGGCGATATCGCCAAGCGAGAAGACCTCGGGGGTATTGATTTTGTCCGCCTCAAGCGACAGGAATCCCTGCAGGAGCGTGAGCGCCGCAAGCCGGAAAAGCCGCCACCGCCCAAGAAACCGCCGCCGCCGCCAAAGCTGAAATCGGTGCAGACGCCGAAGCCGCAGCAGCAGCCACAGCAAATGAACCTGCCGAACCTCAATCTGCCGACGAATATCGGTGGAGGGCCGTTCCTGGGGACTTACAGCGCGACGCCAACCAGCGGTAGCTCGCAAGCGGTGCCGTTGGTCCGTATCCAGCCGCAGTATCCGCGGCGGGCTGCGAGAGCCGGAACGGAAGGTTATGTCACCATGTCGCTGGTGATTAACCCGGACGGAACCGTGCGCGACGCGAAAGTGACAGATGCGCAACCGCGCGGTGTGTTTGAACGTTCTGCTATCGCCGCGATTTTGAAATGGAAGTTCAAGCCTCGGGTCATAGACGGCCAGCCGGTCGAGCAAAGCGCGACGCAGACGTTGAACTTCACATTGAACTAAGAGCTATGAAGAAGACCCTCGCTACTCTGAGCTTGTTTGCGTTGCTGCCACTGGCGGGTATGCCGTCAGTGGCGGCTGCCGAAGTGAACTGCGAGGAACCGCGAGAAGCCAGCGGTTCCTTGAGCGAATTCACTTATCGTCGCCTGACCCGCATTCAGGAAGATATCGCTGAAGAGAAGTACAGCGATGCGATCGAAGGGGCCCGAAAACTGCTGCCCAAGGTCGAGCGCAATGACTACGAGAAAGCCTTGGTCTATCAGACCGAAGCGTTCGCGTGGGCATCGCAGGAAGACTACAAGAATGCGATCCCCGCTTTCGTAAAAGCCATTGATCTGAACGCGCTGCCACAACAGCAGCATGAGCAAATGCTCAACAACGTCGGTCAGTTGTATTACGCCGTCGAAGACAGGGATTCGGCACTCAAGTATCTGAAGCGATATCTTGATGAAACCTGTAGTGATCCCGCGCCGGACGCGTACATTCTGATCGCGAGTATTTACGTTGATCGCAAGCAGTACCGCTCTGCATTGCCATACGTGGACAAGGCGATCCGCGCCCGCAAGGATGTGCCGGAGACTTGGTATCAGCTCAAGCTCGCGATTCACTACGAGCAAAAGCAATTCAAGCAGGCCGCGGAAGTCCTCGTGACACTGATCGCCAATCATCCGATCAAAGAGGACTACTGGAAGCAGCTATCCGGCGTGTTTCTCGAGATGAAGGACGACCCGGAGTCGCTGGCCGTGCTCGCACTGGCCGGACGGCAGGGCTTCCTGGATACCGAGCGTGAGATCGAAAACCTCGCGAACGTCTATCTGTTTCTCGAAATTCCCTATAAGGCCGCCCAGGTTCTTACCGATGGGATGAATGCCGGCATCGTTGACAAGACTCTCGAGTCGCTGGAGAAGTTGGGCACTGCCTGGCAGATGGCGCGGGAAAACGCGCAGGCCTTGTCGGTTTTCACCGAGGCGGCGCCCTTGGCGGCGGACGGTCGCATCTGGCACCGGCTGGGTCAGATCTACATCGATGATGAAAATTGGCCCAAGGCTGAGGAAGCCCTGAAAAACGCCTTGGCCAAGGGCGTAAACGACCGAGGTGAAACCCAGTTGCTCGTCGGCGTGGCGGCCTGGAATCAGGGAAAGACGGATCAAGCCCGCTCGGCTTTCCTGGCTGCCCGCAATGACAGCGCAACCAAGTCTCAGGCGCAGGCCTGGCTTGCACATCTCGCAACAGAAGGCTGATCAGCCGTCGGGGAATGCTATGCGAAGTGCACTTGGCGCACTTTTTCTCGTCTGCGCTCTGGGGAGCGTCGCGACGGTTAGTTCCGCGGCTGAGCTGGCAGCGGAGCAAGTTCTTCACAAAGGCAACGGTGCGGAGCCACAGACACTGGACCCGCACAAGGCCGAAGGCGTTCCGTCCTCGCATATTCTTCGCGATCTCTACGAAGGCCTGACGAGCGAAGCGCCAAACGGAGACATCATTCCCGGTGGTGCTGCGTCGTGGACGCTGTCCGAGGACGGTACCGTCTACACCTTCAAGCTGCGCCCTGAGGCGCGTTGGTCGAATGGCGACCCGGTCACGGCCATGGATTACGTCTACGGTCTGCGCCGCAGTGCGGATCCGGTCACCGCGTCCAAATATGCTCAGATTCTCGCGCCGATCGAGAACGCCGAGTCAGTGGTCGCCGGCGAACGGCCCGTGGAGGATCTCGGCGTCACCGCCCTGGACGATTTCACCGTTGAAATCCGGCTCAAGGCGCCGACGCCGTACTTTCTGGGGCTGCTGAATCATTCCAGCACCTATCCGGTGCATCGCGCGACCGTGGAAACGTTCGGCGACAAGTTCTCGCGCCCCGGCAATATGGTGAACAACGGAGCCTACGTGCTGGATGATTGGGTGGTGCAGTCCCACATTGTCCTGAAGCGGAACCCCATGTACTGGGGCGATGCAAACACCACAATCAACACGGTTTATTACTACGCGACCGAGGACCAGTCCTCCGAACTCAAACGCTACCGTGCTGGCGAGCTGGACTACACCTACGACGTGCCGGTGTCCCAGGTCGGCTGGATACGCGATCACTTGGGCGACGAGCTGGAAGTATCGACGTATCTGGGAATTTACTACTTCGGCTTTAACGTCACGCAGCCGCCATTCAAGGGCAATCTGAAGCTGCGGCAAGCGCTGTCGATGGCGATCGACCGTCGGGTGATCTGCGAGAAGATCCTGAAGCTAGGGGAGCAGCCGGCCTATGGCTTCGTGCCCCCGGGGATTACCGGGTACGAATCTCAGGTCGCGGGCTACGCGGACATGACGCGCGACGAGCGTTTCGCCGAGGCGCGGAGGCTATACAACGAAGCGGGCTATTCCGAAGACAATCCGCTGCAGGTCGAGATTCGCTACAACACCCACGAGAACCACAAGAAAGTGTCGCTGGCCGTGGCAGCCATGTGGCGAGCCGTGCTGGGGGTCGACTACACGCTGATCAACGAAGAGTGGAAGGTCTTTCTGCAAACTCGCAAGCTCAAGCAGGATACCCAGGTGTTCCGTGCCGGCTGGATTGGCGACTACAACGATCCCTACACCTTTCTGGAGCTCATGCACTCCAAGCACGGCATCAACGATTCCGGCTACAACAACCCGGAGTACGATGCCCTGTTGGCGGAAATTTCGGTGCAAACCGACATGGATCGCCGTGCCAAGCTGATGGAGCAGGCCGAGCGCATGTTGCTGGCGGACCAGCCGATCATGCCGATCTACTACTACGTGGAAAAAGGCTTGGTGAAGCCGTATGTGGACGGCTTTGTGCCGAACATCATGGATCACCACTACACCAAGAACTGGCGCATTCTCGCGCACTGACCCGATGGTGAATCCCGTGATCAATCAATACAGGGTAGGGGCGCGCCCGTGCTGAGCTTCGCATTCAAGCGTTTGCTCGCTGCCATTCCAACACTGCTGGTTTTGATCACGCTGGCGTTTTTCATGATGCGCCTGGCGCCGGGTGGGCCTTTCGATCTAGAAAAGCCCGTACCGCCGGAGGTTCGCGCCAATCTGGACGCTGCCTACGGTCTGGATAAGCCACTCATCGTTCAGTACGCCAGCTATCTTGGTGACGTCCTGCAGGGGGACCTGGGGCCGTCGTTTCAGTACGTTGACTACACGGTCAATGAACTGATCGCGCAGGGCTTTCCTGTTTCGCTGAAGCTGGGCTTCTCGGCGATGATCGTCGCCGTATTCTTCGGGTCGATCTTTGGAATGATCGCCGCGATGAGGCAGAACAGCGCGACGGACTATGGCGTCATGACGGTTGCGATGACCGGTATTTCGATCCCGAACTTTGTTGTCGCACCGTTGCTGATCCTGGTGTTCGCGGTCGCGTTTGGCTGGTTGCCGGCAGGCGGCTGGAACGGTGGGGCGTGGCAGAACATGGTCTTGCCGGTAATCGCTCTGGCCCTACCGCAGGTGGCCTATGTAGCCCGGATTATGCGCGGCAGCATGATCGAAATCCTACGGTCGAACTACCTGCGTACAGCCCGGGCCAAGGGCCTGCCCATGCGTCAGGTCATTCTGCGGCATGCGCTCAAGCCCGCCTTTCTGCCCGTGCTGTCCTACCTTGGCCCGGCCACGGCCGGGATCATCACCGGTTCGGTGGTCATGGAGCAGATCTTTTCCATTCCCGGCCTGGGGCGTTTTTTCGTGCAGGGAGCATTGAACCGTGACTACACCCTGGTACTTGGCGTGGTGATTTTCTACGGCGCATTGATCATCGCGTTCAACTTTCTGGTGGATCTGCTCTACAGCGTGCTCGATCCGAAGGTGCGCGCCCAATGAGTACCAGCGCCGCAAACGTGCTGCAGGATGCCGTGGATGGCGACGAGATCGTCCAGGGCCGCAGCCTCTGGGTAGACGCATGGCGGCGCTTGCGCCGAAACAGAGCGGCAGTGACGAGCCTGGTCATTCTGACCGTGATGCTGCTGATCTGCTTTGCAGGCCCCTTGCTCGCGCCATACAGCTTCGACGCGGTGGACTGGGACAAGGTCGCCACCGCCCCCAGCCTCAGCGACGGCCATTTTTTCGGCACCGACTCCGTCGGGCGTGACCTGTTCGTGCGCACGCTGGTGGGCGGTCAGATCTCGTTGCTGGTTGGCATTGTCGCCACTGCGGTGAGTCTGCTGATCGGCACGGCCTGGGGGGCCACCGCGGGCTACCTGGGCGGCCGCGTTGATGCCGTGATGATGCGTGTTGTCGATATTCTGTACGCGCTGCCCTTCATGTTTCTCGTGATCCTGCTGATGGTGCTGTTCGGCCGCAATATCGTATTGATCTTTGTCGCCATTGGTGCGATCACCTGGCTGGATATGGCGCGCATCGTCCGCGGGCAGACCTTGTCGCTCAAGGGTCGCGAGTTCGTGGAGGCCGCCCAGGCCATGGGGGTGAGTACCCGGAACATCATCGCTCGCCACGTGGTGCCGAATCTGCTGGGGGTGGTGGTCGTTTATGTCACGCTCACCATCCCGAGGGTGATTCTGGTCGAGTCCTTCCTCAGCTTTCTGGGGCTGGGTGTGCAGGAGCCCTCAACCTCGTGGGGGGCGCTGGTCAACGAAGGCGCTCGCGAGATGGAATCTTCATGGTGGACGCTGGCCTTCCCCGCAAGCTTTCTGGCGCTCACCCTGTTCTGCTTCAACTTTGTCGGCGACGGTTTGCGTGACGCGCTGGACCCCAAGGATCGCTAGGTCATGCTGCTAGCCGTCAACAACCTCGATGTGCGGTTCACGACCGAGGACGGGATCGTCCAGGCCGTCAATGGCCTGAACTTCTCGCTGGACGCCGGTGCCACGCTTGGCATCGTCGGTGAATCTGGTTCGGGGAAGAGCCAGACCGCTTTGGCCATCATGGGTCTGCTTGCCAGCAATGGCGAAGTGAGCGGATCGATTCAGTTCAAGGGTGAAGAGTTGGTGGGTGTCGGCCAGCGCCGGATGAACAGTATCCGCGGCGCACATATCGGCATGATCTTTCAGGATCCGATGACCTCATTGAATCCGTATCTGAAGGTCAGCACGCAGATGGCCGAGGTGCTGGTCCGGCATCGCGGCATGGGCAAACGCGAAGCCGTGCAGGAATCGATCAAGATGCTGGATGCGGTCCGTATCCCGGACGCCAAGAGCCGCATCCTGCGTTACCCGCACGAGTTTTCTGGTGGCATGCGTCAGCGCGTGATGATCGCGATGACCTTGCTGACACGTCCGGAGTTGCTGATCGCGGATGAACCGACGACGGCATTGGACGTGACGGTGCAGGCGCAGATTCTCGATCTGCTCTCCGATCTTCGCGATGAGTTCGGCGTCGCCATCGTCATGATCACGCACGACCTGGGTGTCGTGGCCGACGTCTGCGACGAAGTGCTGGTGCTCTACGGTGGCCAGATCATGGAGCAGGCGGACGCACGGACCTTGTTCAAGGGGCCCACACACCCGTACACACGGGGTTTGCTGGATTCGATCCCGAGCCTGGATTCGGATCACCAGTCCGAGCTGGTCGCGATCCCAGGCAATCCGCCTGACCTGCTGCACCTGCCGCCCGGCTGCCCGTTCGAGGCGCGTTGTGCCTGGCGGCATGATCCCTGTCCGACCCATCGGCCGGTGCTGGAAGCCGTGGAGACCGCGCAGCATCGTCGTGCCTGCCACGCTTCGGTCGCGGAGGTTCGTCCATCATGAGTCGCCCCTTGTTGTCGCTGCGTCAGGTGCGCGTGAGTTTCCCGATCGCCAGTGGTCTGTTCGCCAAGCCCAAGGCATTACATGCGGTAAACGGGGTGAATCTCGACCTGCATCCTGGAGAAACCCTGGGAGTGGTCGGCGAGTCAGGCTGCGGCAAGTCGACCCTGGCGCGAGCCATTTTGGGTTTGGTCCCCGCGTCCGCCGGCAGCATCAGCCTGCTGGGCAAGGAGTTGACTACCCAGTCGAATGCCGATTGGCAGAAGACCCGCCGGGACATGCAGGTGGTGTTCCAGGATCCGCTCGCGGCACTCAACCCGCGAATGACGGTGGGCGAGATTATCGGCGAGCCGCTGGGCGTCCACGAGCCGAATCTGTCCAAGGACGAACGGCGCCAGCGCGTGCGGACGATGATGAAGCGGGTGGGCCTGCTGCCGAATCAGATCAACCGCTACCCGCACGAATTCTCCGGTGGCCAGTGTCAGCGTATCGGGATTGCGCGCGCGCTGATTCTGGAGCCGAAGGTCGTGATCTGTGACGAGCCGGTCTCGGCCCTTGATGTCTCGATTCAGGCGCAGATCGTCAACTTGCTGATCAAGCTGAAGCACGAACTGCAGCTTTCGCTGATCTTCATCGCGCATGATCTCGCCGTGGTTCGGCATATCAGCGACCGCGTGATGGTGATGTACCTCGGCAAGGTCGTCGAGGTGGCCGACGCGGAAGAGCTCTACCGTCAGCCGCGGCATCCATACTCGCGCGCGCTGCTCAGCGCGATTCCGGTGCCAGATCCGGACTACAAGCGCGAACGTGAATCGAAATTCTTGCGCGGTGAGCTGCCATCGCCGCTGAACCCGCCGTCGGGCTGTGCGTTCCGAACGCGTTGTCCGCTCGCCGACGGCAAGTGCGCGCAAGAAGAGCCGGGTTTGCGCTCGGTCGGCGGCGGCGCATCATACGCGGCCTGTCATTACGTGGGATAAGACCATGACCGGATCGCTGGTACCGCGGGCGTCCTTGCGGCACATGTTTGTCGAGGCGGCGACCGAAAAGTTTGTCGGCAGCGTTCGCGATTTTGCCAAGCTGCGCGCGCATGTGATCGAGCGGGGAGGGCAATTCCGCAACGATCACGCCGCGATACGCAGCGCTGATCCGCGCGTGACCAGCCTGCTGGTGCGGGTTGCCGCGCAACTCGACATGTACCCGGACCGGACCTACAGCTTCCCTGCGAAGAAGCTGGAATCTTTCGATCTTCAGGTTCCCGGTGACGACGCTGCTCAATTCAAACTCTTCATCAGTGAAGTGGATTTCGAGGCGTTTCCCGAAGGCGTTGCCGCGACGATCCGTGAGGATGCCGAATCGTCGTGGCAAGCAGCGGACCACGCCGAACTGATCGAGTTGTTGAATGCCGCGGAGGCAAATGGCGGTGTTGCCAAGGTCGACGCTGACCGTTTGCTTGCGCTGACGGTGGATACCTTGCTGACCCGTCCGGGCCCGCCAATACGCCGCGCCGTTTTGAATACCGTTGCCGAGGTATCGGGCGAAGCGGCCAGTGCGCTGGCGTTGGGGGCAGACTTCAATCACGTCACTATCGATGTGCTCGCCGCGGGTTATCCAAGCATTGACGCAATGACCCAGGACATGCGCTCTCTCGGGTTTCGGATGTTGCCGGCGATTCAGGGCGCGCCCGGTACACAGCTTCGACAGACCGCCACGATGGCGCAGACCATGGACACCCCGGTCCTGGAAGATGATGGCGCAACCGGAATCGCGCAGACAGAAAGACAGTTTGTGGAGATCATTGAGCGCTCAGTTGCGACCGATGACTCGGGACGACCACTGCAGGCGGAAGACGGCTCGACGCGAATCTATAAGTACTTTCTGGCCGCAAATGCCGAAAAGATCTTTGACGCAGCCTCTACCCGTGCACGTGTGTCTTGACGGGGGGGTGTCCGATCATGACAATACCGCGCTCCGCGGAGGGGTACCCAAGCGGTCAACGGGAACAGACTGTAAATCTGTCGGCTCAGCCTTCGCAGGTTCGAATCCTGCCCCCTCCACCAATTTAGCGGTCGCTGGCCGCTGAAATGGCATTGAGACTCCACCTTCCGGCATGGTGACCAGAAGCTTGGTCCACTCAGTGCGGTGCGCCTGGACAGGCGGGTGTAGTTCAACGGTAGAACCTCAGCCTTCCAAGCTGATGATGTGGGTTCGATTCCCATCACCCGCTCCAACTTGGCGTAGCGATTGCTCGGCGATCGCCTAGACGGTCCGCTTTGGTGGGCTACAATCTGATGCAATGCCCACCTAGCTCAGTTGGTAGAGCACACCCTTGGTAAGGGTGAGGTCGCCGGTTCGATTCCGGCGGTGGGCACCAAATTCAAACGAAGTCGCTGCGCTCTGGTTGTTGAGTGAGCGGCAAGGTCCCGGAAATCGAATCGGAGACCTCCCCCCTAAGTTAGGGGGTGGCTCGCGTAGCGAGCCGGGGGTGTGGAAGCCTGGCGCCTGTAGTGGCGTTTGGACGCGAAGCGGCTGAACGCCGGTTCGATTCCGGCGGTGGGCACCCAATTCAAACGAAGTCGCTGCGCTCTGGTCATTGAGTGAGCGGCAAGGTCCCGGAAAGCGAATCGGCGGCCTCGTTCGGCGTAATCGGCTGCCTCAGCGAAACGCCTTGTCTGCCCTATGGGTGGGCGCAATCGGCCCCGCCGAAATCATCTCGAAACAAGGGGCTTTCATTCGGCGCGCGACAGGGTATAATCCGCGCCCTTTCGCCGGACGCGTATTAGGGCAGTAGCTCAATTGGTAGAGCGGCGGTCTCCAAAACCGCAGGTTGGGGGTTCGAGACCCTCCTGCCCTGCCATCCGTCGGCTGGCTGGCCCTGACACTGGATCTCAATGAGCTCGAACGAAACACAATCCGGTTCCGCGCTGGATAACGTGCTGATTTTGCTTGCCGTTCTAGTGCTCGGCGGCGCAATCGGCGCATTCTACTATTTTGAAACGCAATTCAACGTTGCCGTACGCGTCGGTGGCTTGTTGATCGCTGTTGCTGCCGCGGTCGCGATTCTGATGCAGTCGCAGGTCGGCAAGACCATGTGGTCCTACGTGCGGGGTTCCCGTGTCGAGCTGCGTAAGGTCGTCTGGCCGACCCGGCGCGACTCCGTGCAGACCACGTTACTAATTTTTGTGGTGGTGTTGTTGCTTGGCGCATTTCTCTACGGCGTGGACGCAGTCCTGCTGTGGGGCGTTAAGGCACTGACCGGCCGAGGGGAGGCGTAGTCATGAGCAAGAAATGGTACGTCGTCCACGCGTATTCGCAGTATGAAAATCATGTCCGCAAAGCGTTGCTGGATCGCGTCGAGCGCGCCGGGCTAACCGACTTTTTCGGCGATATCCTCGTGCCAACGGAGGAGGTCGTTGAAATTCGCGAAGGTCAGAAGCGCACGACCGAGCGCAAGTTCTTTCCGGGCTACGTGCTGGTCCAGATGGAAATGAACGATGAGACCTGGCATCTGGTCAAGAGTGTGCCCAAGGTCCTCGGCTTTATCGGTGGCACCAGTGACCGCCCGGCGCCGATTTCCGATCGTGAGGCAGATCAGATTCTGAATCGCGTCGAAGAGAGCGTCGATAAGCCTCGGCCGAAGACGCTGTTTGAAGCCGGCGAGGGCGTGCGCGTCACCGACGGCCCGTTCGCCGATTTCAACGGCGTGGTCGAAGAGGTCAACTACGAGAAGAACCGCTTGCGGGTCTCGGTGTTGATCTTTGGCCGCTCCACGCCGGTCGAGTTGGAATTCGGGCAAGTCGAGAAAGCATAGCGGTGTGGGCGAGGTGTCAGGTGTGAGGGAGTTTCCTCACGCTTGGAATCTCGTCTTTCACCAATAACCCCGGGGAGGCAGTGATCCTGCCGTTGGTACCCGCCTTGAAAGAGAGGTAATCAAGCATGGCCAAGAAGATTACGGCCTATATCAAGCTGCAGGTACCTGCAGGCAAGGCCAACCCCAGTCCGCCTGTGGGCCCGGCGCTGGGTCAGCATGGTGTGAACATCATGGAGTTCTGCAAGGCGTTCAACGCACAGACGCAGAGCATGGAGCCGGGTCTGCCGACGCCGGTCGTGATCACGGTGTATGGCGATCGCAGCTTCACGTTCATCACCAAGACGCCGCCGGCGGCCATCCTGATCAAGAAGGCTGTGGGCATCACGTCCGGCAGTCCGACTCCGAACACCAAGAAGGTTGGCAAGATCACCCGTGAGCAGCTCGAAGAGATCGCCAAGACCAAGTGGCCTGATCTCAACGCCGCGGACATGGACGCGGCCGTTCGCACCATCGCCGGTTCGGCGCGTGCGATGGGCATCGAGTCGGAGGGCGTTTAAGTCATGGCTAAACTGACCAAGAAGCGCAAGCTGATCCGCGACAAGATTGAAGCGGGCAAGGTTTATCCACTGGATGACGCGCTGGATATCCTGCGCGAAGTCGCCACGTCTCGTTTCAGCGAGTCGGTCGATGTGTCCGTCAATCTCGGTATCGATGCGCGTAAATCCGACCAGGCTGTGCGCGGATCGACGATTCTTCCGAGCGGAACCGGCAAGGACGTTCGCGTGGCCGTGTTTACGCAGGGCGCCAACGCCGAAGCCGCTCAGGCAGCCGGTGCTGATGTTGTCGGCATGGATGATCTGGCAGAAGCGATGAAGGGCGGCGACATGAACTATGACGTCGTCATCGCGAGCCCCGACGCCATGCGCGTCGTCGGCGCACTGGGTCCGGTGCTGGGTCCGCGCGGTTTGATGCCGAACCCGAAGACGGGGACGGTGACGCCGGATGTCGCGACTGCGGTGAAGAATGCCAAGTCGGGTCAGGCGCGTTATCGCACCGACAAGGCCGGCATTATTCATTGCGCGATTGGCTCGGTGAAGTTTGACAATGCCGCGCTAACGGAAAATCTGAAGGCGCTGATGCGCGATCTGCGCAAGGCCAAGCCGTCGGCGTCCAAGGGCGTTTATTTCAAGAAGGTTACGCTCTCCACGACGATGGGGCCGGGCGTGGCCATTGATCATTCCAGCTTGACCGACTGATCAATACAGATTTCGGTTCGACTTGGGTCGAGCCGCGTAGGAATTTGATGGCGCTGCCGGCTTTCGGGCTGGCAGATCCGTCAAAGACCGTGACGTGTTCCTGCAATGGAACTTAATGGGGAGACCCGGCGCACGCAGACGGTGTTGCCTGACGCTAGCGATAGTGGAAAGGCCACCGAACGGGTTGTGTTTGTTGCAACCCACTAGGGCCGGCGTGGCAGTCGCCACGTCGGGAGTTCGATGCAACCAGGAGTGTGTTCCAAGTGGCACTAAGACTGGAAGACAAAAAGGCCCTGGTCGCAGAGGTCAACGAGGTTGCCAGCAAGGCGTTATCCGCCGTGGTGGCAGAGTACCGAGGACTGTCCGCCGGTGAGATGGACGAATTGCGCAAGAACGCCCGTGAGGGTGGTTCGTACTTGCGTGTCGTCAAGAACACTTTGGCAAAACGCGCGTTGTCCGGCACTGAATTCGAGTGCCTGAACGACACGCTGGTCGGCCCGTTGGTACTGGGTTTCTCGCTGGAAGATCCGGGTGCAGCTGCACGCGTGATCAAAGATTTCAGCAAGGGACACGACAAGCTCAAGGTCACGGCGGTTTCCGTCGGCGGCCAGAGCCTGCCGGCCTCTGATCTCGCCCGTTTGGCGGACCTGCCCACCCGCGAGCAAGCCCTCGGCATGCTCCTGGGTGTCATGCAGGCCCCGATCGCGAAGTTTGTCCGGACCCTGGCCGAGCCGCAGGCGAAGCTGGTCCGTACGATCGCCGCGGTACGCGATGCCAAACAGGCAGCCTGAGCCTTTTCAATAATCACTAGCAACAACGTTTTTAGGTAATGACAATGGCAGTTAGCAAAGAAGACATCCTCGAAACCATTTCCAACATGTCCGTCATGGACGTGGTGGACCTGATTTCCGCGATGGAAGAAAAGTTTGGCGTGTCCGCCGCTGCTCCGGTTGCTGTGGCCGCTGGCCCGGCTGCGGGTGGTGACGCCGCCGCTGCTGAAGAGCAGACCGAGTTCGACGTCGTGATGACCAGCTTTGGTGAGAACAAGGTCGGCGCCATTAAGGCCGTCCGTGTCATCACCGGCCTTGGGCTGAAAGAAGCCAAGGAAATGGTCGAAGGCGCTCCGGCGACCGTCAAGGAAGGCGCGTCCAAGGACGAAGCTGAAGAAGTCAAGAAGCAGTTGGAAGAAGCTGGCGCCAAGGTCGAGCTCAAGTAGTGAGTTCGGCGCGACGCGTCGTGACCAACCGAGGCCGCGGCTTCATTGGTCAAACTGCAGTTGCCTGAGCGTATCGCTTAAGGCATGCAGCCGGCGAAGGCTGGTGGCCGTTGGGCCACCGGCCTTTCGCCGTTGAATTTCAGGTTGGTGCCCCAGGTTGGGGTTCAGCCACTGCGCGGCGGAATGTCCGTCTCGCGAATACAGTGGCCACGCAAATGCCGATTTGTGTGGCGCACCCGGGTCCGTTAGTCGAGGTAACGCATGGCTTACTCGTTCACCGAGAAGAAGCGAATTCGCAAGGATTTCCGCAAGCTGGAATCCACGCTGGAAGTCCCCTTCCTGCTCGCGACGCTGATCGATTCCTATCGTCAGTTCCTGCAGGTAGAACTGCCGCCGGAGCAGCGGCAGGTCACCGGGCTGCACGCAGCCTTCAACTCCATCTTCCCGATGACGAGCTACTCCGGTAGCGCGGCACTGGAATATGTCAGTTATCGCCTGGGCAACCCGGTATTTGACGAGCAGGAGTGCCGCATCCGTGGCATGACCTATTCGGCGCCGCTGCGCGTTGTGGTCCGCCTGGTCATTTATGACAAGGATTCCAAGGCCAAGACCGTCAAGGATGTGCGTGAGCAAGAGGTCTACATGGGCGAATTGCCGCTCATGACCGACCACGGCACGTTCATCATCAATGGCACGGAGCGCGTGATTGTTTCGCAGCTGCACCGTTCGCCTGGCGTGTTCTTCGACCACGACAAGGGCAAGTCCCACAGCTCGGGCAAGTTGCTCTATTCCGCGCGGGTGATTCCCTACCGTGGTTCCTGGCTGGACTTCGAGTTTGATCCGAAGGACAACCTGTACGTGCGTATCGACCGCCGCCGCAAGCTGCCGGCGACGATCCTGTTCCGCTCGTTGGGTTATGACAACCAGCAGATGCTGGAACTGTTCCACGAAACGGCGATGTTCCATCTCGCGCAGGAGGGAGCAGAGCTGGATCTGGTGCCCGAGCGACTGCGGGGTGAGACGGCGGCCTTTGACATCAAGTCCGGCAAGGAAGTGATTGTCGAGGAAGGTCGTCGGATCACGGCGCGTCACATCAAGTTGTTGAAGGACGCGGGTGTCGACCGTCTGGAAGTCCCCGAGGACTACCTGATCGGCCGTACGATCGCGCGCCACATCATCGATCCGGAAACCGGCGAGGTTCTGGTCGAGGCGAATGCCGAGATCATTCCGGAGACGCTGGAATCCCTGCGTGGTGCCGGCATCAAGGACATTCCCGTTCTCTACACGAACGAAATCGATAACGGTCCGTACATCTCCACCACGCTGCGTGTTGACCCGACGTCGACGCAACTCGAAGCGCTGGTCGAGATCTACCGGATGATGCGTCCCGGCGAACCGCCGACCAAGGATGCTGCTGAAGGCCTGTTCGATAACCTGTTCTTCAATGCCGAGCGCTACGACATCTCTGCTGTTGGGCGGATGAAGTTCAACCGTCGCATCGGCCGCGATGAAGTGACGGGTTCGCCGGTGCTGTACGACGCCCAGTACTTCGAGGGCAAGAAGGATCAGTTCTCCAAGGATCTGGTCGCACAGCTGGGCAACAGCTCCGATATCGTCGACGTTGCGAAGGAGATCATTGCGATCCGCAACGGCAAGGGTCAGACGGACGACATCGATCACCTGGGCAACCGCCGTATCCGTTCCGTTGGTGAAATGGCAGAAAATGCCTTCCGCACCGGGCTGGTGCGTGTCGAGCGCGCGGTTCGCGAGCGCTTGGCGCTGGCCGAATCCGAAGGCCTGATGCCGCAGGAACTGATCAACGCCAAGCCGGTGGCCGCTGCAATCAAGGAATTCTTCGGGTCCTCGCAGCTGTCGCAGTTCATGGATCAGAACAACCCGCTGTCGGAGGTCACGCACAAGCGTCGCGTGTCCGCCCTCGGGCCGGGTGGTCTGACCCGCGAGCGCGCGGGCTTTGAAGTCCGCGATGTGCATCCGACGCATTACGGCCGTATCTGCCCGATTGAGACGCCAGAAGGCCCGAATATCGGTCTGATCAACTCGCTGGCTGTGTACGCACGGACTAACGAGTACGGCTTCCTCGAAACGCCGTACCGCAAAGTGAACGATGGCGTGGTCACGGACGAGATCGAATACCTGTCCGCGATCGAGGAAGGGCGCTACGTCATCGCGCAGGCGAACTCGATCCTGAACGACAAGGGCAATTTCGTCGCAGATCTCGTGTCCTGCCGTTTCCAGAACGAGTTCACGTTGATGGCGCCTGAGAAGGTCCAGTATCTGGACGTCTCACCGCGTCAGATCGTGTCGGTCGCCGCCGCGTTGATTCCGTTCCTGGAACATGACGACGCCAACCGTGCGCTGATGGGCTCGAACATGCAGCGTCAGGCTGTGCCTTGCCTGCGTGCCGAAAAGCCGCTGGTTGGCACCGGTATTGAGCGCCGCGTGGCCGTTGACTCCGGCGTGGCGATCACCGCCCGTCGTGGCGGTGTCGTCGACAAGGTGGATGCCTCGCGCATCGTGATTCGTGTGAACGATGACGAGACGATTCCGGGCGAACCGGGCGTCGACATCTACAACATGATCAAGTACCAGCGTTCCAACCAGAACACCTGCATCAACCAGCGTCCGCTGGTGAAGCCGGGTGACAAACTGGAGCGTGGCGACGTGGTTGCCGACGGACCGTCGACGGATTTGGGTGAGCTGGCCCTGGGTCAGAATCTCCAGGTCGCGTTCATGCCCTGGAATGGCTACAACTTCGAGGATTCCATCCTCGTCTCCGAGCGGCTGGTCGAGGAAGACCGCTTCACCTCGATCCACATCGAGGAACTGACCTGTGTCGCTCGCGAAACGAAGTTGGGGCCCGAGGAGATCACCGAGGACATTCCGAACGTCAACGAGGCCGCGCTGCGCAAGCTGGATCAGGCAGGCGTGGTGCACATCGGGGCCGAGGTCAAGGGTGGCGATATTCTGGTCGGCAAGGTCACGCCCAAGGGCGAGACTCAGCTGACACCGGAAGAAAAGCTGCTGCGTGCGATCTTCGGCGAGAAGGCTTCGGACGTGAAGGACACGTCCCTGCGCGTGCCGCCGAGTGTCGACGGCACCGTGATCGACGTGCGCGTCTTCACCCGTGAGGGTGTCGACAAGGACTCGCGTGCACTGTCGATCGAGGCCGAGGAGCTGGCCCAGGTTCGCAAGGATCTCAACGACCAGCTGCGTATTTTCGAAGACGACATCTACGCTCGCATCCGGACGGCCCTGGTCGGCGCGAAAGCTGACGGCGGCCCATCCAAGCTGAAAAAGGGTTCCACGGTCACCGAGGAGTACCTCGATGGGCTGGAGCGCGAGAAGTGGTTCGACATCCGCCTGGCGGATGAAGATGCCCAGGCACAGCTGGAATCGGCGGCCAAGCAGGTCGAGGAGCAGCGGGTCGAGTTCGACAAGCGCTTCGAGTCCAAGAAGACCAAGATCACCGCTGGTGACGAGCTCGCTCCGGGCGTGCTGAAGATGGTCAAGGTGTATCTGGCCGTGAAGCGTCGCATCCAGCCGGGCGACAAGATGGCCGGTCGTCACGGGAACAAGGGTGTCATCTCCCAGATTGTTCCGGTTGAAGACATGCCCTTTGCCGCCGACGGTACGCCGGTGGACATCGTCCTGAACCCGTTGGGCGTGCCATCACGCATGAACATCGGTCAGATTCTCGAAACGCACTTGGGCTGGGCTGCCAAGGGTGTCGGGTTGAAGATCGGCCGCATGATGGAAGCCGCCAATGCCACGCAGGAACTGCGCAAGTTCCTGGGTGAGGTCTACAGCGGTGAAGGTGCCCAGATTGTGAACATGGAAGAGTTCACGGACGAGGAGGTGCATCAGATGGCGCGCAACCTCTCCAGCGGGGTTCCGACGGCCACGCCGGTGTTTGACGGTGCCGCCGAAGAAGAGGTCCGCTCGCTGCTGCGCCTGGCAGACCTGCCGGAAAGCGGCCAGTGCGAACTGTTCGATGGCCGAACCGGAGACGCTTTCGCGCGTCCGGTCACCGTTGGCTACATGTACATGCTCAAGCTCAACCATCTGGTGGATGACAAGATGCATGCACGGTCCACCGGTCCGTACTCGCTGGTCACGCAGCAACCGCTGGGTGGTAAGGCGCAGTTCGGCGGCCAGCGCTTCGGTGAGATGGAAGTCTGGGCGCTGGAAGCCTATGGCGCGGCCTATACGCTGCAGGAGATGCTGACGGTCAAGTCTGATGACACGACCGGTCGGACACGGATGTACAAGAACATCGTGGACGGCGACCATCGCATGGAGGCCGGCATGCCCGAGTCCTTCAACGTGCTGGTCAAGGAAATCCGCTCGTTGGGTCTCAACATCGAGCTGGAAGAGGACAACTGACGGTCCGCCGTACCCGCGTGTGAGCGCGGGTACGGCCTCGTCGGCACTGGATGGTCAGCCGGATCGCGTTCAATCCGAACTGAATTCGATCCCGAGCGATTGCTAACCACACTTGTGGAGCTGTTATGAAAGATTTGCTGAGTCTGCTTCGCCAACCCGATCAGATGGACGATTTCGACGCCATCAAGATCGGCCTGTCGTCTCCCGAAACCATTCGTTCATGGTCATTCGGTGAGGTGAAGAAGCCTGAAACAATTAACTATCGTACGTTCAAGCCGGAACGTGATGGCTTGTTCTGCGCCAAGATCTTCGGTCCGATCAAGGACTACGAGTGTCTGTGCGGCAAGTACAAGCGCCTGAAGCACCGTGGTGTAATCTGCGAGAAGTGCGGCGTGGAAGTCACCTTGGCCAAGGTGCGTCGCGAACGCATGGGGCATATCGAACTGGCCTCGCCCGTCGCACACATCTGGTTCCTGAAGTCGCTGCCGTCCCGTATTGGTCTGCTGCTCGACATGCCGCTGCGCGCCATCGAGCGTGTGCTGTACTTCGAGGCGCATGTGGTCATCGATCCGGGCCTGACGCCGATGGAGCGCGCCCAGATTTTGACCGAAGAGGAGTACCTCACGGCTCTCGAAGAGCACGGCGACGAGTTCGTCGCCAAGATGGGCGCGGAGGCCGTGCTAGATCTGCTGGGTGGCATTGATCTGCCGACCGAAGCCACCAAGCTGCGTGAGGACATCGGTGCAACCGGTTCCGAAACCAAGATCAAGCGGCTGGGCAAGCGCCTGAAGCTGATCGAGTCCTTCATTACCTCTGGCAACAAGCCCGACTGGATGATTCTCGACGTGCTCCCAGTGCTGCCGCCGGATTTGCGTCCGCTGGTGCCGCTGGACGGCGGTCGCTTCGCGACGTCGGATCTTAATGATCTCTACCGCCGGGTGATCAACCGTAATAACCGCCTCAAGCGCCTGCTTGAGCTGGCCGCTCCCGACATCATCGTGCGCAACGAAAAGCGCATGTTGCAGGAAGCCGTCGACGCGCTGATCGACAACGGCCGTCGTGGCCGGGCGATCACGGGTTCGAACAAGCGCCCGCTCAAGTCCCTGGCCGACATGATCAAGGGCAAGCAGGGCCGGTTCCGCCAGAACCTGCTGGGCAAGCGCGTCGACTACTCCGGCCGTTCGGTCATCGTGGTTGGTCCGACGCTCAAGCTGCACCAGTGCGGACTGCCGAAGAAGATGGCGTTGGAGCTCTTCAAGCCCTTCGTCTTCTCGCGTCTGCAGCGTCTTGAGATGGCCTCGACCATCAAGGCCGCCAAGAAGATGGTGGAGCGGGAAGAGGCGGAAGTCTGGGACATCCTGGAAGACTGCATCCGCGAACATCCGGTCATGCTGAACCGTGCACCGACGCTGCATCGTCTTGGCATCCAGGCTTTCGAGCCGGTGTTGATCGAAGGTAAGGCGATCCAGCTGCATCCGCTGGTTTGCACCGCGTTCAACGCGGACTTCGATGGCGACCAGATGGCCGTTCACGTTCCGTTGTCGCTGGAAGCCCAGCTTGAAGCGCGCGTGCTGATGATGTCCACGAACAACATCCTGTCTCCGGCCAATGGTGATCCGATCATCGTGCCGTCGCAGGACGTTGTGCTTGGCCTCTACTGGATGAGCCGCGAACGTATCAACGCCAAGGGCGAGGGCATGGTCTTCGCTGATCCGGCCGAAGTGCGTCGCGCGTTCGACAACGGGATTGTGGATCTGCAGGCCAAGGTCAAGGTCCGCATGGACGACTGGATTGACCAGGAAGACGGGTCTGTCCAGGCCAAGCGCCATGTCGTGGAGACCACGGCGGGTCGTGCACTGCTGTCCGAGGTCCTGCCGGAAGGCATGCCGTTTGCCATGATCAACCGTGCGATGACCAAGAAGGCCATCTCCGCAGTGATCAACGCCAGCTACCGTCGCTGCGGCACCAAGGACAGCGTCGTCTTTGCTGACCAGTTGATGTACACCGGTTTTGCGATGTCGACCAAGGCGGGTATTTCCATCGCTGTGGGCGATATGGTCATCCCCGAGGAGAAGGAAGTCATCCTCGCCAAGGCGGCCGACGAAGTGAAGGCGATTGACGACGAATACACCTCTGGTCTGGTGACCGGCGGTGAGCGGTATAACCGCGTCGTGGACGTCTGGTCGCGTGCCAATGAGCAGGTGGCTCGCGCGATGATGGACAAGATTGGGCACGAGGAGACGACGGATGCCGACGGCAATACCGTCAAGACTCCTTCGTTCAACTCGATCTTCATGATGGCCGATTCCGGTGCGCGTGGTTCTGCCGCGCAGATCCGTCAGCTGGCCGGCATGCGTGGCCTGATGGCGAAGCCGGACGGCTCCATTATCGAAACCCCGATCACCGCAAACTTCCGTGAAGGGCTGAACATTCTGCAGTACTTCATCTCGACCCACGGCGCTCGTAAGGGTCTGGCGGATACCGCACTCAAGACCGCGAACTCGGGCTATCTGACCCGTCGCTTGGTTGACGTGGCGCAGGACGTGGTCGTGACCGAGGTCGATTGCGGCACCGACCAAGGTGTGGTGATGACGCCGATCGTCGAAGGTGGCGATGTGGTCGAGCCGCTGGGCGAGCGCGTACTGGGCCGCACGATTGCCAAGGACGTGATCGACCCGACGAGCAACGACGTGATCGCGGCCGCCGGCACCCTGATCGACGAGCGCTGGGTGGACCTGCTCGAAGCGAAGTCGGTTGACGAGATTGTCGTGCGCTCGGCGATTAGCTGTAAGACGCAGTTCGGTGTTTGCGCCTCCTGTTATGGGCGTGATCTGGCCCGCGGCCATCGCGTCAACATCGGTGAGGCGGTGGGCGTGATTGCGGCCCAGTCCATCGGTGAGCCTGGCACGCAGCTGACGATGCGTACCTTCCACGTGGGTGGTGCGGCGTCTCGTGCCGCGGCCACCGATGGGGTAGAAGCCAAGTTCGACGGTAAGGCCAAGCTGCACAACATCAAGACGGTGCAGCATGCTGACGGGCATCTCGTTGCGGTCTCTCGTTCCGGCGAAGTGGGTGTCATGGACGCCCACGGCCGCGAGCGCGAGCGCTACAAGATTCCTTACGGCGCCACGATCCTGATTCAGGAAGGTGACTCGGTGGATTCCGGCGCGCAGATGGCGAAGTGGGATCCCCACACCCATCCGATCGTGACCGAGCTGGCGGGTACCGTGAAGTTCGCTGATTTCGAGGACGGCCTGACTGTCCAGCGTGAAGTCGACGAAATGACGGGCATCTCGACGCTGGTTGTCACCGATCCTAAGTCTCGCGGCTCCGCGGGTAAGGACCTGCGCCCGATGATTCAGCTGATCGGCAGCGATGGCGAGCCGATGGTATTCCCGGGTACGGATATTCCTGCGCAGTACTCACTGCCGCCGAAAGCGATTGTGGTTGTTGAAGACGGCCAGACCGTTGTCATCGGTGACGTCGTGGCGCGTATCCCGCAGGAGGCATCGAAGTCTCGCGATATCACCGGTGGTCTGCCCCGCGTGGCTGACCTCTTCGAAGCTCGCAAGCCGAAGGATCCTGCCGTTCTGGCCGAAGCCTCCGGTACGATTCGTTTCGGCACCGGAACCAAGGGCAAGCAGCGCATCAAGATTGTCGCCAGTGGCGGCGACGAGACCGACATGCTGGTGCCGAAGTGGCAGCAGATCAACGTGTTCGAAGGTGAGCATGTCGAGAAGGGCGAAATCATCTCCGATGGTGAGCCTAGCGGTCACGACATCCTGCGTCTGCGCGGCGTAAGCGCCTTGTCCGAATACCTGGTCAAGGAAATTCAGGACGTCTACCGCCTCCAGGGTGTCGCGATCAACGACAAGCACATTGAGGTGATCATTCGCCAGATGCTGCGCAAGGTTGAAGTGGCCGATCCGGGTGACACGAAGCTGCTGCAGGGCGAGCAGCTTGAGCTGTCGACGGTGCTGGAGTCCAACCGCAAGGCGGAGTCCGAGGATCTGATCGCAGCGAAGTACGAGCGTTTGCTGCTTGGGATTACCAAGGCTAGCCTGTCGACCGAGTCGTTCATCTCTGCGGCCTCCTTCCAGGAGACAACACGCGTGCTGACTGAGGCCTCCGTGCGGGGCGCTCGCGATGATCTGCGTGGCCTGAAGGAGAACGTGATTGTGGGTCGTCTGATCCCGGCGGGCACGGGCCTGGCGCACCACAAGGCCCGTCGCGACCGTCGCAACCTCGTCATGGGGTTTGAGGACGCGGCCGCTGTTGAGGCCGCAGAGGCTCAAGCCGCCGCCGCAACCGAGATCCAAACCGGCGAGACGGACGGCGATCAAGCCTAGAAAGACGGGCTTGTCAGTGGTTCGCGCGAGCGTCTGCTGACAAGCCTTAAAAGGGTTGCGGATCGTCTTGACACCCCCGGGGTGACTCTGTACGATTCGCGCCCTCTCGAAGACGGGACGGTTTCGCCGTTCCGTCAATTTTTTGGCCTTTTTTCGGATATCCAGACTGTGCCAACGATTAATCAGCTAGTGCGCAAAGGGCGGCAAGCAAAGCCCGTCAAAAACGCGGTCCCGGCTCTGCAGGCCAGTCCGCAGAAGCGTGGGGTATGCACCCGCGTCTACACCACGACCCCGAAGAAGCCGAACTCTGCGCTGCGTAAGGTCGCGCGCGTTCGTCTCACTAACGGGTTTGAGGTCACCAGCTACATCGGTGGCGAGGGGCATAACCTTCAGGAGCACTCGGTCGTACTGATCCGTGGTGGTCGTGTGAAGGATTTGCCGGGTGTTCGTTATCACACCGTGCGCGGCGCGCTGGACACCAGTGGTGTCGAGGCTCGTCGTCAGGGTCGTTCCAAGTACGGCGCCAAGCGTCCGAAGAGTTAAGGAGTCAGGCGTATGTCACGTCGTCGTACCCCCGAAAAACGGGTCATCCTTCCGGATCCGAAGTTCAAGAGCGAGCTGCTGTCGAAGTTCATCAACATGATCATGATTGATGGCAAGAAATCGACCGCCGAGAGCATTGTTTACGGTGCCCTGGATCAGCTTCCGTCAGGCGAGCCCATGGAGGTTCTCGACGCTGCTCTGGAGAATGTCCGTCCGCTGGTCGAGGTCAAGTCTCGCCGTGTGGGTGGTGCGACCTACCAGGTGCCGGTCGAAGTGCGTGCGATTCGTCGCAACACGCTGGCCATGCGCTGGCTGATCGATGCCGCCCGTCGCCGTAGTGAGAAGGATATGGCTGCGCGTCTGGCGGGTGAACTGGCTGATGCGTCTGAAAGCCGCGGCGCCGCTGTCAAGAAGCGTGAAGACACGCACCGTATGGCTGAAGCGAACCGCGCTTTCTCTCACTTCCGCTGGTAGTCGGCTGACTGCGAGCGCTCTCCCATGGCTAGAAAGCACCCGATCGATCGTTATCGCAACTTCGGCATCATGGCTCACATTGATGCTGGGAAGACGACAACGACCGAGCGCATCTTGTTCTACACAGGTGTGTCTCACAAGATGGGTGAGGTCCACGATGGCGCAGCCACCATGGACTGGATGGAGCAGGAGCAAGAGCGCGGCATCACGATTACGTCGGCAGCGACGACCTGCTTCTGGCAGGGGATGGAAAGGCAGTTCGATGAGCATCGGCTGAACATCATCGATACTCCGGGGCACGTGGACTTCACCATCGAAGTCGAGCGGTCCTTGCGTGTCCTCGATAGCGCAGTGTGCGTCCTCGATGCCAATGCGGGCGTCGAGCCGCAAACGGAGACGGTGTGGCGGCAAGCGAATAAATATCGCGTGCCGCGGCTGGTTTTCGTTAACAAGATGGACAAGATCGGCGCCGACTACGGTCGCTGCGTCAAGATGCTTAAAGAGCGTCTGGGGGCGGTTCCGGTGCCGATCCAGTTGCCGATTGGCGCTGAGGATCACTTCGAGGGTGTGATTGATCTGCTGCGCATGCAGGCGATTTATTGGGATGCCGATGACCTCGGTATGACCTTCGAAGAGCGCGAAATCCCGACCGAATTGCGGGAGGCCGCGAAGCAGGCGCGCGAGGCCATGGTCGAGGCGGCTGCCGAGGCCAACGAAGGGTTGATGGACAAGTATCTCGAAGCCGGTGACTTGTCGCTGGCGGAGATCAAGGCGGGGCTGCGCGCGCGCGTGATTTCCACGGAAATTGTGCTCACGCTGTGCGGGACCGCATTTAAGAACAAGGGCGTTCAGGCGTTATTGGATGCCGTGATTGAATTTATGCCGTCGCCAACCGAGGTGCCCGCTATTCATGGCGTGGATCCGGATGACGAGGCCAAGCCCATCGAGCGGCATCCTTCGGATGAAGAGCCGTTTGCTGCGCTGGCGTTTAAGATTGCGACCGATCCTTATGTTGGGACGCTGACCTTTGTCCGGGTGTACTCCGGCGTGTTGGCCTCCGGGGATACGGTCTACAACCCGATTGAACGCAAGAAAGAGCGGATCGGCCGCCTGCTGCAAATGCACTCCAACTCTCGCGAGGAGATTAAGGAGGTGCGCGCGGGCGACATCTGCGCCATTGTCGGGCTAAAAAATGTAACGACCGGAACCACGCTTTGCAGCATGGATCAGCCGGTGATTCTGGAGCGGATGGATTTTCCGGACCCGGTGATTTCAATCGCCGTGGAGCCGAAGACCAAAGCCGATCAGGAGAAGATGGGGGTTGCGCTGAGCAAGTTGGCTCAGGAAGACCCCTCGTTTCGCGTGCACACGGACGAAGAGTCCGGGCAGACGATTATCTCCGGGATGGGCGAGCTGCATCTGGAAATCATCGTGGATCGCATGCGGCGCGAGTTCAACGTCGAATCGAATGTGGGCCGGCCGCAGGTGGCGTATCGAGAAACGATTCGCAAATCGGTCGAGCAAGAAGGCAAGTTTGTTCGCCAGTCGGGTGGTCGTGGGCAATACGGTCACGTGCTGGTGCGGCTGGAACCGCAGGAGCCGGGTGCCGGCTTCGAGTTTGTGAACGAGATTGTCGGTGGTGTGGTTCCTCGTGAGTACATCCCGGCAGTGGGTAAAGGAATCGAGGAGTCGCTGCAAAATGGCGTGATTCTCGGTTACCCGGTCGTCGACGTGAAGGCCACGTTGTTCGATGGTTCGTATCACGAGGTTGACTCCAGCGAAACGGCGTTTAAGATTGCCGCCTCCATGGCCTTCCGTGATGGTGTCGCCAAGGCTGATCCAGTCTTGTTAGAGCCCATCATGGCGGTCAGCGTGGTGACGCCGGAAGAATATATGGGTGACGTGATGGGTGATTTGAATCGCCGTCGCGGGCTCGTGCAAGGGATGGAAGAAACGCCATCCGGAAAAACCGTATCGGCAGAAGTGCCGTTATCCGAAATGTTCGGATACGCGACCGATCTGCGCTCCATGAGCCAGGGTCGGGCGACATACACCATGCAGTTTAAGAAGTACTCAGAAGCACCTTCGAATGTGACCGAAGGTCTGAAGAAGGCTTCGTAATCTCTACTATCAGATTCGAGAAAGAAGGGACCGACTCATGTCGAAGGAAAAGTTCGAGCGTAACAAGCCGCACGTGAACGTCGGCACCATCGGTCACGTTGACCATGGCAAGACCACGTTGACGGCCGCACTGACCATTTGCCAGGCCAAGAAGTTTGGCGGTGAGCAGCGTGCCTACGATCAGATTGATAACGCGCCGGAAGAGAAGGCTCGCGGTATCACGATCGCCACGGCTCACGTGGAATATGAGTCGGAAGCGCGCCATTACGCTCACGTTGACTGCCCCGGTCACGCTGACTACGTCAAGAACATGATCACCGGTGCTGCGCAGATGGACGGCGCGATCCTGGTCGTGTCCGCTGCTGATGGCCCGATGCCGCAGACGCGTGAGCACATCCTCCTGGCTCGCCAGGTTGGCGTGCCTTACATCGTCGTGTTCCTGAACAAGGCCGATATGGTCGACGATCCTGAGCTGCTCGAGCTGGTCGAAATGGAAGTTCGTGAGCTGCTGGACGCCTACGAATTCCCTGGCGACGACACCCCGATCATCACCGGCTCCGCGCTGAAGGCAGTCGAAGGTGATGAGTCCGAAATCGGCTCCCAGGCCATCGACAAGCTGATCACTGCGCTGGACGAGTACATTCCAGAGCCAGAGCGCGCGATTGATGGCACCTTCCTGATGCCGGTGGAAGACGTGTTCTCGATCTCAGGTCGCGGCACCGTGGCGACTGGTCGCATCGAGCGCGGCATTGTGAAGGTCGGTGAAGAAATCGAAATCGTCGGCATCAAGGACACCGTAAAGACGACGGTGACCGGTGTTGAAATGTTCCGCAAGCTGCTGGACGAAGGTCGCGCTGGCGACAACGTTGGAGTGCTGCTGCGCGGAACCAAGCGCGAGGACATCGAGCGCGGCCAGGTTCTGGCCAAGCCGGGTTCGATTACGCCGCATACCGCGTTTGAAGCCGAGGTCTACATCCTGAAGAAAGAAGAGGGCGGTCGTCACACGCCTTTCTTCCAGGGCTACCGTCCGCAGTTCTACTTCCGTACGACGGATGTCACCGGTGCGTGCACCCTGGCTGAAGGCACGGAAATGGTCATGCCGGGCGACAACGTGAACCTGAACGTCGAGTTGATTGCACCGATCGCCATGGAAGATGGTCTGCGCTTCGCGATTCGTGAAGGTGGCCGTACCGTGGGTGCGGGCGTCGTCGTCAAGATCCTCAAGTAATTATCCGGTTAGGTGTGAGGGCGAGGCGGCAGAGGTCCTGCCTCTGCCCCTCACCCCTCGCCCCTAACCCCTGACGGCATACCCATGGCACAGAATCAGAACATCCGAATTCGGCTTAAGGCTTTCGATCATCGCCTGATTGACAAGTCCGCTCGTGAGATCGTGGAAACCGCCAAGCGCACTGGCGCGATGGTTCGTGGTCCGATCCCCTTGCCGACTCGCAAAGAAAAATTTACAATACTCATCTCGCCGCACGTTAACAAAGACGCGCGGGATCAGTATGAGGTTCGCACCCACAAGCGCTTGATGGAAATCGTCGATCCTACGGAGAAGACGGTTGATGCGCTGATGAAGCTCGATCTTGCAGCGGGTGTGGATGTACAAATCAAGCTGAACTAATCTGCGGGCCGGAATGGCCGTGGAGGTACAGCACGTCCGGGCGATCCGGATGAGGGCGCGGCAAGCGCCCGTTTCAAGCGCCGCGGCGCTTGATTCGGCTTGCAGAAGAAGCACCAGGCACGTCGCGTAGCGAAACGGTCCGGGGTCCGAAGCAAGTTGAGCTTGAAGTTAAGCTGCTTAGGTAGCGCACTTCACGAAACAGATCATTGAACGTTTGTCCGTCGTGTGCGGGCAGGCGTTTGTGTCGCTAATTGTTTGTTGGGCGTGCGGTTGTCGAAATCGCGCGCACTGCTGAGGAAACGGCAATGTCTTTCGGACTGGTCGGAAAAAAACGAGGCATGACGCGCTTGTTCACCGAAGCCGGTGTTTCCGTGCCCGTCACTGTGATCGAGGTCGAGCCGAATCGGATCACCCAGATCAAGAGTGACGAGACGGATGGTTACACCGCTGTGCAGGTGACCATTGGTGAGCGTCGCGCAACCCGCGTGACGAAGGCCATGGCGGGTCATTTTAAGAAGGCGGGCACCGAAGCGGGTCGCGGTGTGTGGGAGTTCCGTGCGAGCGCGGAG